>Ga0126338_10001681_pt1 | contig 14548 bp, 6 predicted proteins | sample OrbCmetagenome_2_FD_92529 | JGI IMG/M metagenome (GOLD analysis project Ga0126338, IMG submission 92529) | Coral microbial communities from Petempiche,Puerto Morelos, Mexico - Orbicella C C metagenome | ecosystem: Host-associated > Invertebrates > Cnidaria > Coral | place: Petempiche,Puerto...
AGTTGACAACAAAAAAAAGTGATTGTTTTTTGTATCACGTAAAAAAAAAGAAAAAAAAAAAAACAGGGGGGGGGGGGGGGGGGGCCAAATTTTTTAAAAAATTTTTCCCCCCCCCCCCCCCCCCTTTGTTTTTGCTATCCTTCTGTAGAGTTCAAGTAGACATAGACATACTCTTTATTTAGACGCGGTAAAAACATCAGTTACAAGATCGATTTTTTTTAAAATAATAATAATAATAATTTACATGCTTGCCGTGTGAGAGTACGAGGAAGACAGTTGGTGATTTATCTCATTTTTAGCGTTAATAAAAGATCTAATGGCTCTGACGTTAGATGGAAGGCTATTCCACAAATGTGCCCCACACTAGAACTTGCTCAAAAAAAGACTTGCTCTATAAATGAAGTAAGAAGAGAAATTGTTACATCGTAGGAAAGAACTAATAATAATTATGACACAAATTTCTACAATTTTTCGTAACAGACTGCTCAAAAATTACCCATTGCAGTAAACACCCACATATAAGAACAAGTAGATTTAGAACATCAAGCCGAAAGTTGGCCAATAAAGCACCGTATATTATAAGAACAAATTCAGCCTGGTACACTCTTTTTTATATCTAAGAACGTCTAATTTTGGAGCTGAGGATGAACGTTCTTATATTTTTTGAGATTTGAGGCTAAAAACGTTCGTAAGATGTTCTTAAATTTAAGGTCAACTACCTTGATGATACTTCAGACTTTGTATCACCTGATGATTTTGATGGTGTGGAGATTAGTTTGGAAGAGTTATAAATAAGAACTGCTGATTATTACAAACCGAGATGTGAGGAATGCAGGAAGAAAACCATTGTTAATGTTATACAAAACATGCCTTTTAGTATTAGGGTTAATTTACATTTTTTGTTCCCTTTATTTTATGCTTGTCATTTAATATACAGATTAGCAAAATAAAAACGTTCTTAATCGACTCTCAGCCTGAAGAATGTTCTTACTATGTTCTTAAAATTTGGGTTAATCTCAGCCTCAGCGTTTTCATAAAAAGGTTTTTATAAAGAAAAAAAAAAGAGTGTAAATAAAACATGTTCTTACATAACAAGAAAGAGGATGCCAGAAGAGACAGAATAACAAAGCACTCGTACGCGTATTAAGTACTATAGTGTGTTGGACAATACAACCTCTAAGAGCCATACAGTGTCTGACTGGAAGGACGGGACTGTGGGACTAATAATAACAGTTCACACTATTTTGCTAACAGTTACCTGGTTGTCTTGAGTATTTACTTTATTTTCATTTTTTTTTTAATTTGAAATTTTTTTATTGTAAAGTAATAAAACATTGTACGTTAATTAAACTTTTAATAATGTATAATGTATAGTATTTCTGAAACAAATTTTAAGAACATTTTTAAAGCAGTGGGGATTGAGGGCGAATCACTTTGATTAATGGGAATACGTCCCATTTTGTTTTGTTGATGGCTGACCCCGGAGTCGTTAAAAGGTTGAAATTTGCATTTTAAAATAAGGTTTTCTCATTGTGTTTTGAGGGCGTTTAAAGGTTAAAGTTTGCTGTGTTTTCATAGCTCTTCTAAGCTTTGTGAACAAGCCCTTAATAAAGCCTTAACCTTCCGGAGCCTTTACGTAATAGTTGACTTCAATATGATGTGATAAAAAAAACAATTTTTCATGTTAACACTTCTGATTTCGCGGTGAAGCTGGGCGGTATGCGCAAATGAAATATATCCTGCTTATGCATGTGTCTCACTTACCTATCAAGTTAGGCACAAAGAAATAAACCCTCCGCATGCCTGGTGTTAACTCGACACGTATCGGTGACGGCGAAGGATAACGCTAGTACTCGAGAAGACAGACTGCCCCCTACCCCGGTTGGGTTCATCCGGTAACGTCGTCGCTGCCGAAGAATTCACAGAGTAATGCAAATGTAATTCGCCGGAAAACGTTAGTATAATTATATGCAATACAGTAAACACCAACATGTAAGAACCTTTGATTTGGGGTTTAAGGCTGATGTAGTTCTTATCTACCGGGTGACTAGTGAGAAAACCGCCTGAAAATGTTCTTATTACTAAGGCACTCAGGCGCTGACCAATACGTTAAAAATTTACCGAACATAGTCCTTCCGTTTGCAAAACTTTAAGGTCTGTCCAAACGGGACATGTTTTGTGACCAAACATCATCAAACATTGTTTGGTGACCAAACACGTTGATGTTGAAGTGAGTGGCCAAACGGTTAAAACATGTTTGATCAAACACAGATCAAACAATGGATACAAGTCGCTGAGCAAGCGTGGGACGCATGCGCGCGCCAAATATGTTTGGCACGACTGTCCAAACGAACAAAACATCGCCCATCAAACACGAGAACAAAAGAAATGTTTTAAGTTGTTTGATCGAATGTTTGATGGCCTTCAAATTTTATCAAACACGACCAGACAGCACCAAACAAGGTGGCCAAACGGTAAAATGTTTGGTCACCAAACAATGTTTGATGGTGTTTGGTCGCCAAACATTTCCCGTTTGGACAGACGTTAAAGTTTTGCAAACGGAAGGACTATGTTCGGTAAATTTTTAACGTATTGGTCAGCGCCTGAGTGCCTTAGTAATAAGAACATTTTCAGGCGGTTTTCTCTAAAGTAATATTAATGTTTGTTTTTCGAATCATTAGCATATTATATCATTTATACTCTCTTGGGATATCAACAACGTTTGCTGCTTGCCCGGGCTCTTGCCTACCCAAGATATATATACATTCCGATTACCGAGATGAAACTAATTTGAGTTAAATGGGACTGCTTGAGTTTCGATTCACTGGATATCGCCAGCGTTTATTTCACATTTCGGCGTTTGTTTTACTCCTATGTGCAAATATTGACCTCTTCAACCTGCCGCTAACCCCCTTGAGTAGAGTCGCGTCGATCTTTCCTAGCCGATCGAAGCGATTCTGCTCGCAGAGTAGCTGACCCTGACGCCGATAGCCTCAGCGGGTTACGAGTCAGCAGCATGAGTTTTATAATCAAAATAAGTAATCTGTTTAAGAGGCTTTCTCGCTTAGAACGGTCCACTGGCTTTTCGGACTTCAAACATGGGCTCTTTTACTCCCCTAAAAAAGTCAGCGAACGTCGCTTAAACAATCGGAGTCACAGGCTCCAACCTAGTTAAGGCCGGCCACCACTAACCTAATCACGGTCTGAATGTTTTAACCAATAGGCCCTAAATGTTTATATTTTTGCTCCTACAGTCAAACGAACCCCTATTAAGCGGCCACCTATTAGACAGACACCCCTATTAGGCGGCAAGTAATTAAAGTCCCGATGAGGGCTTTTCTATTGTTTTTAGTTAAACGGCCAGCCCCCTTTCAGCGGTCACTATCCATTTCTTCGAGGGTGGCCGTTTAATAAGGTTGAACTACATAGTAAACAAAAAGTGTCTTCTGTTTTTTTTTTCTTAGATTATGTGCGTATTGTTCTAAACATAGCAGCCTTCACTGGCATCCTGTCCAAGCCTTTTTTAACCATTGCTCTTCATTTTACTGGTGGAATTCTCCTAGATATTGTTGATGGAGTGTCAGCGCGGTACCTCAATCAATGTTAGTTTGAACATCATTTAATTTTGTATAATTTCCACCCCCTTCCTCAATCCCCTTCCATACCCAGACTCAACGAGGAGTCCCCCTTTCGCTTAGTCCAACGGGCGTGACCGTAACTAGATCTATATAATTATAAACTGGGCCGAGAAAATGGCCGCGCGACATTCTGGGATCGAGAAGCGCTCGAAATGATTTATATTACTGGTGTAACAATTTCCTAACAAGTTGAGCTCCAGGTTTCGACTTCAAGAATGTTTTTACTACTGAAAGATGCGTTTAGTAGCACTGTCAAGATTTGCTAAAATAATCTGACTTGTTATATCATTACAAATAATGTTGTTACTACTGAAAGATGCGTTTAGTAGCACTTTCAAGATCTGCGAAAAAATTCTGACTTGTTATATCATTACAAATAATGCTGTTACTACTGAAAGACGCGTTTAGTAGCACTTTCAAGATTTGTTAAAAAATCTTACTTGTTATATCATTACAAATAATGTTGTTACTACTGAAAGACGCGTTTAGTAGTACTTTCAAGATTTGTTAAAAAATCTTACTTGTTATATCATTACAAATAATGTTGTTACTACTGAAAGATGCGTTTAGAAGCACTTTCAAGATTTGCTAAAAAAAAGTCTTACTTGTTATATATATCATTACAAATAATTATTTTACCAGTTAAGCTCAATTAAGTTTTATTCTTATGGAGATCTGCTTGATAAACTTCTGGACAGGTGGGTTACAGTGCTGCGTACCCAGGAGGGGAAGGGATGAGGTACTTAGCTATAATAGTAACGGGGAGATGCAAAGCCTGGTTTTTGGGTTTAATTTTGCCATCTGAGTGGAGGACTCTTTCAGTTAGGAAAATTTTTTTGGGGGGGGGGTGTCTTGTTTAAGCTGCGTTTTTCAGGCGGGAGGGGATCACTTGTACAGCTGAGCACCCTCTAGGTGGAATTGCGCCCCCTACCATTGCAAAACGCGCTTTTTCGCCTTGGCGCGTCCATGTTTGCTCTCGTACTTTCTTTCGCGTCTCGCTCGACTGCTCGACAGCTTTCGTTGCCGTGATGGTATTGTTAACCGCGAACTTCATTTTGAAGGGAAAAGCGCCCCACAGACGAAGTTGACATTTGTAACTAAGATCCGTTAAAATATATCTAAGATTTATTTTATAACAAAAGAAATAAATCTCAGTTACAAATTAGTCATTTGCTGGGAAATATTAAATATGCAAGAGTACACTACTTTACTTGTTACATTGTTATGACTGACAGGTGTGGAAGAATAGGAATGATGATGGTTTGTGCGTTTGTTACCCTCAGTACTTGTTTGTTCTTCAGTTGTTTGTCATCTTAGAAGTAGCAGGTTCCTGGACAAATCATTACAGTTAATGTAAGACCACTTTGTTGCCTGTTTATGTCTGGAAGCAATAACCAGTTTGGGGTGGGGTGGGGTGAGGAAGGGGCTGTTATCGGAAGAAACGAAGCAAAATTTCCATAAAATCTTTATGGAGCTAATTACCTAAACGTGTGTTGAAAGTAAATGCAAATGGCGATGATGACGACTTAACTGAAGAATGATCGAATGAATAAGATGTAGTTTCAGGAGAAAACTGTACGATGGCTAGCATATTGAAAACTGTCCAAACAAATATAAAACAAACCAAGTTCTGGTCAAACTACTATCAAGCGTGCATTTCTGAACATAGGCTATAACAAAGTCTAGTTGCCCGACTTGTTTTCAAATGGGTTAGGTCAATGCTGTTTATTCTGTTTACTGTGAGTTCTAAACTTTAAAATAACTGAGCAGCAGTCTTTTAGCGGCAAAATTTCGGCCACATATCAAAGAAGAACGATTTCCAAGTATTATAAATAATGCTTCTATACATAATTGACGTAATGTACAATTTCGCCCATCCATGCTCCTTTTTGGCACTTATTTGTTTCTTCTAAGTTCCTCTACAGAACGAAGATATGACCTAACCACGAACGTCTAACAATATTAATGCTTAATGTTCCAGTGTTTTTGTTCTACTCACAACAGATGTACCCTGGTGAAGCATGCAGATAACAACAATTCACTCTGTTATAATCCCTGCTTGATGAGGATTTACTTTCAGGAAGTAAGAGCAACATGTGACACACTTCAAAAGCGGGATTCATTAGTGGTCTACGCTTTCATTTTTGGAAGTTGGTGGTGTCGGGTTGGGACAATGCCTTATTTCCAGGTTATTTTTCAGGGGAAGACGGACCTTGGCCCTATATAGACGAAGGGACAATTTACACGTTGTACTTAGAATTTAATTTGTATTAATGAGTTATAATTAATTTATAATTTATTAGAAAACTATTATTAGAAAGCGAGTGCAAAAAGCAGTCATTCTGTAACTTGGTGGAAAACGCATACAATATCGATAGAATTCTTGAGCTCATATTAATCTTGGTATCATGAAGTCGGAAAGACAGTAGAAGCACTCGCCTGCAGCTTTTTATAGTTCTCCCAAACTTTCACTTGTGTTTCTATTTAGCACTAAGATTTGTATGAGTTCGTGCGCGTGACACAAACTTTGGGTTGTTCGTTGGTTGCACGGCAGCGTGACTCTTGACGTCCTAGAACCTTCGCCGAGTTAGTACTTATTCAAAAAGAAAGCTTTTGTTTTCCTTGGAGATCCTGGTACCTTCCGCATGCCAAGCGGGCGCTCTACCATTTAAGCTAATTCCCCGGAAGTAAGTTGAGGAGGCGCGGTGCGCGCGGTGGCCTCATGGTTAGTGCGTTCGTCTCCGGATCGAGCGGTCCGGGTTCGAACCTGGCCGGCTGGACATTGTGTTGTGTTCTTCGGAAAGACACTTTACTCTCACAGTGCCTCTCTCAACCCAGCTGTACAAATGGGTATCAGCGAATTTAATGCTGGGGGTAACCCTGCAATGGACTAGCATCCCATCCAGGGGAGAATAGAAATACTCCTAGTCGCTTCTTGCTACAGAAACCGGGATGAGTTCCGGCCTAATGGGCCACTTGGCTCGTATGCAGACGTCACCTTATAAGTAAGTTATTCCATTCGCGTTTTTTGGATCACTGAGATGTATGTGACCTAAATGGCGCTTGAACTTGTCTTGGTGATTGCTTCTCACCTCCTATCCAACACACTTTCACGGAGCAATTGTGAAACTTCTAAATGTGTACTTTTAATATTTCCAACAGCCCTTCTTGATCCTGATCATATTTGGTCAAGACATCTGCGTGGCCATGTTGTACCTTCTTCACTTTTCACCTGGACCAACAGGCATGCAAAAACATATCGTCTTTGATTGCGTTGCTATGTATCTTGATTTTTCCCCAACAATTTGCGCGCGCGCTCTCATTGGCTTATCGAGGTACATTAATGGAACTGTTTTTCGCCAAAAGTCTCATTGCCAAAAATTTATGACGTCATTGGGTATTAACTGTACTGTCACCCGTGTACTGTTGACCAACGACCTCTGTTTTCACATTGGATCTTCTTGTCATCGGAAACCAAAATTAACCGCGTAAGTGTTTTATCGTTGAAGACTTGCTTTTTGTAACTTCCATGAACTTTTTTTCAGTATCATTTGCCGGAACCTCCTACAGTTTATGGGTACTGATGGCGTGGATTGGTGCTCCAGTCTTGATCTACAGACAAGTCGTTGTCCACGGGCTTATGGTCATTAACTCATTTAGCGACCTCGCTCGGTTACACGACCAAGCGGAGGACTCCATAGTCGAGAAACAATATCGGAAATCTAAATAACAGAAACCTCAAACGGTCGGCTGGTCATAAGCAACTTTATTTTGGATAGTTACCACAACATTCTTGTATACTGGAGTTTCTGGGTCTTTACAAGTTAGTCTATTTATTCCATTATTTACTATTTATTGCACTCACTTTGAAGAATCCTGAAAATTCTCAAGAAATGCCAAAGCAAGCTTGACTGTCTGATTTTGAAATGGTTTTTATTAGGATTTAAAGCCGAAACTCAACAAACAATGTGACTCGCTCCGTGCGAAAGTATTTGTTTAGGTTTTTGGCTTCAACGCTTTTTAATTCTCTCCACCTTTATTTTATAGCTTGTAATTATAATTTTATATGTTATTTTATTTAAGGCTGAAATTATTGTTAGGATAGTTTTACAGGGACGGAGTTAAAAAGTCGGCCGGTGTATAACACAGACTGTGGACTGCAAACTGCAAACTACAGACCGGGGGTGAAATGCAGAGTGAGGGTAAATTACATGCGGACTGCACACAGGCAGACTTTTCAAGCGTATCGTCAGTGTTACCATTTCCATTATCGAGAGTTAACCTTGGAAATAACACAATACGTACTTAAAAAGTCTGTAGTCTGCGGTCTGCATTTCATCCTCGGTCTGCAGTCTGCATTTCACCCTCAGTCTACAACTGATCCCCGGTTTTACAATGACCGGTCGGTTAACGGTAAAGTTGTCTTCAATACCCACGCAAATGCATACTTAAAACAATCCTTCTTGAGTGGTGTAAACCTTTGCATGCTCGCTTGCATTCATACGGTTAACTTCTTATCTCACACACCATCAGCAAGGGTGCATTAAGGTGGAGCGATATTTTTGCTTTTGTTTTTTCTTGAACTGGTCCGGTTTCAGGCTCCATTCTCGTTCCCTACCAACATGCCCAAAAACGGGCACAACTGAAAATGCTTGGATTATGAACAATTGTTGGACGGGAGAGCAAAATATGATTTCAAGGCAGTTTGTTCAAATTTCTTCAAACCCTCTTACGATTTCTTAAATGATGTCAAATTCCCCGCCCCAGTATATTGAGCGCCCTCTTATGTCAAATTCCCCCTCCCGGCTATAGGCACAAGAAAGAGTCGAATGCCTGGGAGTATGCCAATCGGTTGAAGTTGATGTATCCGACTGTTTTAAGCTGATGGTTGATCATACATCGCGGGTAGTCTTTTCTTTAGTCCGGTATATAAGCTGATAAGATAGACTACGATTAGTCCGTCTTTTGCTTAGTCCGTCGCCAAGTGTGCGACGCGAAAGAAAACCGTGAAAAAAAAAAATGGCCGCGCGAAAGAAGCGCGCTCACCATCAGGATTTCGTGCGACCTTTATTTCCTCGTGGTTCATTTACGGTCACGCTTGAAGGACCAATTAAAAGCGGAAAACGGACGACTCGTAGTCTAGGAAAAAGACATCTTAGTGTATGTGCTTTTCAGCCTGTTCATCGACCTTCTTTCCACTCGCCGCTTTTCGTACTACCGCTCCCCAGCTTGAAAGAAAAGAACATTTTTACAGTTCACTCGCCGTAAAGAAATTAAAAGACTGCTAACAATCTATCTTATGCAATTTTCAGTTTCAAGGAATTGAACCTCCTTGCTTTTCACCTCAAATGCCTCGTACTCACGTCTAGAATTCCCCCTCCTCTATCTCCCGGCTCTATCTCCCTTCCCCTCTTCATCCTTCTCTTCATCCCTCCTTTCTTCGGCCATTTTCACCTCCGTCCTAGTTTATTTTTGATGTATGCAACAGTCTTTACTCTTTTAACATGAATGGCAGAAATAAAACAACTCTGAACTAACAGAGACAGCTGAAGATCTAGCCGAGGACCCTGGGAACGAAGTTCACTTCCTTCGAAGGAAGAGCCTGCAATAATATCTCCTTGGTCAGCAGTTACCACTTACACCTCAAAGAAAGAAAGAAGAAAGGAAGAAGAAAGCGTAAATTTCACGTGTTGGACTTTTTGCCTTGGAGAAGTTTTACTGTTTCATTCGTTTACCATAAGATAAACCTCGATCTCTCAGTAATCTTAAGAGGTTTATGAATGCCGCTTTATCGGTAAAGGGCGCAAAATTATTTCTAAACCTCCACTGACAAGTCACTGTAGACACGTGTCACCGAGTTGTACTAATACTAGCTTTTCACAATCTTCAACCGGCAATATGACCAGTTTGTGGATGGGAGATGTAAGTCACAAATCGCATGACAAATCTTGTTAGTTTTAACAATAGAAGGTCGGGATTTTTGATTAAATGTGCACTAGACAAGGGTTTTGTGCGGTTTACTTAAAGTCTCGATCTTTGACAGCTCGACACTTACATGGATGAAGCATTCATCACCAGTGCTTTCGCAGCGATGGGAGAGGCAGTTTCGTCGGTGAAGATGATCAAGAACAGGGCCACAGGGTAACGTATTACACGTACATTTTAACGTAATCTAGTTGTAACTATCTTATGCTATATGGCGAAGTCACGTGCCAGAAAGAAAATGCTGGTCCCAAGGGAAAACGGTGGGTGAGACCCTCAGTGTTCACCCCGCCCAGGTGGAGGGTGAGAGTCCAGGGGAAAAGACATTCAATCTTTCCTGTGCGAGCAGTCCAGATTATTTAATTCAGCATTGATGATGGCATGAAATTTTGCCACAATCACACAGCTTGGAGAACCAGTCCTGGTTTTGACAAATTGTTCTTGCAGCTCTCTTTGATATTCAGGTATTCACTATCCAGTAAACTAAAACAGATAGCATCTGACTGAAACACTCAATAATTCGTTGTCATAAATTGTTATATCATCATGGCACAACCAGTAAGGTTGCATAGAAACACTGCTGGCTCAGTCTGATCTTGGAGACAGGAATTTTCCATTAAGGACATTCACGTGAAAATTTTCAAGTCAACAGTTTTTCTTCTAAATTTTTATTGCAGTCAGATAATGAGTTACTTGTGTTAGGAATGCAAAAAATGTTGCCAACGTTTTCACAAAACTTAACCCTTCAAGAGGCATTTGAAACCACCGTACAGATAAACAAAGAGTTAAAATCATCAGAATTTGATGGTGCATTTTGTGAAAAAATGCAAACTTCTAATCAATAGATTTTCTTCATTTTTTCACAAAACGTATATAATAGATCAAGGGCTAACCCAGAGTTCAAACAGTTGTTATCATAGGAAGTTAACATCTTTGTTTTCCTGCAGAGCTACACATATTTGTTTTAGTATAGTATGTTGGCATGTCACATGTACATGTTAATGTCATGAAATATGTTCTTGAAGCTTTAGTTTTCTTTTTACTCCAGGGCTCAGTATGCAACACATATCAGCTTTGTGTTTTTTTTCTTTTTCAGGACTCCAGCTGGGTACTGTTTTGTTGACTTTGGTGACTATGCAGGATCACAGAAAGTCATGGCTAAATTAAATGGATTGCCAATTCCTGGAAGCAATCCTGTAAGTAGATCTCAAGACCTTTTATATATATCGTGTTGCTTCAGAAAAATATAGAAGTTTTCTTTTTTTGTATTGAACCTTATGCCTCTGAAAATACCAATTTAACTTCCTACTTTCCTTTTACGTAAATCCTTGAATTAGCACCTCCCCTCAAATAAGTGCCCTCTTCGAATACATGTAAGCGCCCCCCCTGTTGGCCAAAATTTAAAATAAGTACCTCTCCTCAAATAAGCGCCCCATTCCCCTTGGCGTTTTTTGTGGAAGAGTACTGAGACAACAGAAGATGTATAGTATTGGCCATGTTTATTCACAAGCAAGTGATTATCGACTCATTCAAGTACTGCACATTGACCATCGCAATGGATGGTAGTGAAGATCGGCTAATTCATTGCTTAAAGACCTTTTGCAGGAGGCAAGAGAGACAGGATCCTTCTGAGACTTCTGAGGGACTGACACATACATTTATTACAAAAAACTGATCACATCTGAACACGATTTGGGGAAAATTAAATAAGCGCCCCCCTCGATTAAGTGCCTCCCTCAAATAAATGCCCCCACCTAAATTTGAAATAAGCACCCCAGGTGCTAATTCGAGGATTTACAGTATTTCAGTTTTGACTTTTCAAATTTTCCTCTCTCTCAGAAATGTCAATGGCCTTGGGGTGGATGTGAATATTTTTTGTAACTGCATATGTCGCAGTTTTCTCTTATTAATCGTGTGGAGATGTCTTGAAAAATGAAAAAAAGAATATGATTACATAGACAAGAAATAGACAAAATTCAGATAATTATTAAAAAATGTAACATGAGATCCAGTCTTTCCCAGAAAATTTTTTATTCCATTTACCTCTAAAACTTTCAGTTATATTTATCTATAACAATGTTTTCAGAAATGTGAACAATGCAAATCAAATCATGTAAGTTGTTAAATTCAACAATAGGTTACAGTTCCTGTCTTGTAATAAAAAAATGAACATTCTCTACTAATCTTGTGTCACTGCTATCTAAAACATTGTTCAAGAGGGACTTGTCAATAGTTTTATAGTCATTATGATTAAATTATAATAGTGGTTACAACATAATTGTGAGGCAAATAATAGTTTTTCTTTTTTTGTAGATAAAACGATTCAAGTTGAATTGGGCTACTTATGGCAAGGACTCATTTTCCCAGTGAGTAACAGATATATAGCTCTGTTAAGTGTCTTATTTTAGTCTGCTTTCTTGCAACATACCATAGTGTAAACCAAGGACATTTGTTCTTTCAGGGGACCAGAGTATTCAATATTTGTTGGTGACTTGTCTCCTGATGTTACTGACTATGCTCTTCAGGTAATTAAACATTGTAGAATTGATAAGAAATGGTATTACAAGTGGTACAAGGACCAAGCTTTTTTTAAGGCCAGTTTTGGCCGGTTGAGGAGTCAGTGGACTAAAAACAGTCATGTCACATATATGTAACCCTTATCTACCCTAAGGTCCTGGGAACCTGAGCACCTAGGACTAGTAAGAGTATTTTGCATTTGACCAAAACTTCGGTGAATTTGAGACAGAAGCAATTGGTAGGGAAACCTCATGGCAGAGTTTATGAAAATCTGACAACTGTCTAATTTCCAAAATGTGAACCATTCAACAGAGAATGCTCGCAGTTGGAGGGGCAAAATGGATTGGAAAAAAATTTCTCGGATGAAAGATCAGAATTTTTGATCAAATCCGAAGTGCCTCTGGATGTAGAGTCCACTACTCCAGCTATCAGGCCCCTGGACCTTCTGTTGTTTGTGTTCAAAAAATGTGTTTTTAAATTCAATTTTGTGAAAAATGTTTAGAATCATACAATATTGTTGTTTTTTTGTTTTCAATTTTCAGGAGTTTTTCCAGAGACATTTCCCTAGTTGCAAAGCTGCTAAAGGTACTGTGTTAAAAATGAATCCAGAATAATAATGATCTGTGATTGGGCAACCTGAACGTGATTGGACTTCTTGACTTACAGTACATGTATACACACAGTATGCTTAGAGGTGAGAAAGCACATAGGCCATTACCAATGTATTGCTTTTTGCATTGCAGTTGTTTTGGATGCAGCAGGGAACTCAAGGTAAGTTTGAAATGTTATTATAATATATTATTATGTTGCATGAAAAGTAGGTGGTGTCCGCTTTATTGAGAGTCAAAACAATAAAATTGCCATTTTGGTACCATGAAAGTGACTTTAATTCCATAATAGGGAGAGTCCGTAATAGCAGGAGTTATTTCCAGTCAAACCACTATACTGTAGCTTTCACCGGGGACCTGGATTTTGTCGGTGATAGTGAGTGTCCGTAATAGTGGGGTGTCTGCAAGGCGAGAGTTGACTGTAAATGGTTTCAACCCTGGAGTATCCCAATCAGTCACTTGCAGTAACTACATTCAGTTGAATTTAACACACTATTTATGTTTTGCAGAGGATATGGTTTTGTGAGGTTTAGCGATGAAGTGGAACACAGGAAAGCCATGATAGACATGCAAGGAGCTGTAGGGTGTGGTTCAAAACCTTTGCGAGTCAGTGCTGCAACCCCCAAAAGGTACCACATGACATTGTTATCGCTCTGTTTTTTACTCAACCCTTGTAGTACCAAACCTTACCGATATCAATAAATTTATTTGTGGTTCACTGAGGGTCTGAATTACAGTGGTCAATTTAAGACACTCTACTCTAACAGTGCCTCATTCATTAAAGTTCAAATGACAATCGTCAAACGTTGAGTTTCGTAACAACAACACAAACATCTACAATGTAATTGTAATTTGCTACATTACTAGTTTACTGGTGGGGTCAGTGGGGGTAGGCGAGTGCGGTAGTTGTAGTTTCCCTAGTTGCTTTGTTCTCACACAAAATGTTGTATTTATTGTAGCAGACCTCAGAGCAACGCAGGTAATGCAGCCACGTCATACAGCACCGCTAGTGCTGCAAACCAGCAATACATGCAGCAGTACCAGCAATACCAGCAATACCTGGCGGCATGGCAGGGATACCAACATCAGCAACAGCAACAACAGCTACAACAGCAGCAGTACTATCAACACTATCAACATTATCAACCGTACGGACAGACCGCTTACCAGCAACCAACAGTAAGTAAATAAATTTACAATATTTGGAGAGGAAGCCACATCTGTCTTAGCTGGTTTTCATGCATGTGGGTTCTCTAACCTGGTCAAATTGGGATTTGGCAGTGTTGGTTTTTGTGGAGGAAAGAAAAGCGGAGAACCTGTAGAAAAGCCAGTGGAGCAAGGCAAGAACCCAACCCACATACGGAACCGGGCCGGAATCAATCCTGGGCCACATTGGTGGGAGGTATCTCACCACTGCACCATCTGCTCTTTTAAGTGTGTAGGGAGTGGGTCAAACACAAATTTAATTTGTTTTGCAGGTTTATCTGCTCCCAACCTAGGTTAATCTGTTTCAACCAGAAGATAACCCTCTAACTTATATTCATGTGAAATCAATTTGAATTCATTACCTTCATCAGGATTGCTAGTGAATGAATTCAAGTTGTTTTCTGTGATTTTGACAGGTTTACCTCAAAACAAGTTGACAGTATACTTTAGAGTGCTAAACCTGTCTTTGTCTTGGCCAGCTCAAACAATACTGATAAGCAAGAGGAGTTTAAGGATTAGAATGGGGCAGAAACATTTTCAGAATTACAGTGTATTACTACCAGTCAAACATGAGAGTGTTACCTTGTCTGCCTGCAT
>Ga0126338_10001682_pt1 | contig 14548 bp, 12 predicted proteins | sample OrbCmetagenome_2_FD_92529 | JGI IMG/M metagenome (GOLD analysis project Ga0126338, IMG submission 92529) | Coral microbial communities from Petempiche,Puerto Morelos, Mexico - Orbicella C C metagenome | ecosystem: Host-associated > Invertebrates > Cnidaria > Coral | place: Petempiche,Puerto...
CTTCCTTCCTTCCTTCCTTCCTTCCTTCCTTTCTTCTGTTCCTCCGTTCTTCCATGTTCTTTTCTTCCGTTTTCATTCATTCAGTCTTTCGTTCATTCATAATTCATATTTGTTCCAACAAATTAAGTAATGTTTCCTTTGTACATATGATTGGATTAATGAAAACCGTTTCAGTACCTTAAGCTTGAACCAAATCACCCGGCACAAGCACTTTGGTTTCACGACTCCTAAAGGCCTTAAAATCACACGAAGAGATGAAAAAAAAAAAAAGATTGAGAGAGGAGGGTAAGAAAAGGAAGAAGAGAGCTAGTGGAGGGAAAAAAAGACTGACATTCCTTTTAATTTTATATCGTCTACTTTGGAGATGGTCTCTGGCGAGAAAAAAAAAACGCTTGAACTGAACGCGATTTCGTTAACACTGATTCACAAATGCAGACATGTTTTTATTGCCATATGTATTTTGTTGCTGATGGGAGTTTCCATTTCTGTCTGTTATGCGCTTCTTACACTAATTGATAGAAATGACAATAGAAAACTGCAAACAGTACACAAAAGGGAAGTTGATACAAATCAGTGAAATGTTTCCATTTCTTTGTTTGCTCACCTTCGGTATCTTTTATTCCTTCGACAACAGCTGCAACCAAGTGTGAACAGCTTAGCAGCCAGGCCTCAGCTAACGGACTAGTGGGCGCGTATGTGCCGCAGTGTAATGAGGACGGCAGTTTCAAGTCAGAACAGTGCTGGGGATCAACAGGGTATTGCTGGTGTGTGGACGAGTACGGCAAGGAAATACCCGGAACTAAAATTCGAGGGAAACCGGACTGCAGTAAGAAAGATAACTAGCTAATCGATCCTTAGAAGTTCAGCAAGGAAATTCTTAATTTCATTCACGAATCTCTTTTCAGCTCGGCTCTTCAGCTCTTCAGAGAGATTACGTATATTACCGTGTTCGGTTAGATCGAGTTACACTGCAAGCAGTCTCTCTCTCTTTCGTTATTTTGAGCGAGCTAGTAGAAATGGAGGCAGAAGTTGTAAATGATGATGATTGCAAAATGAAACACTGGAGGAATGTTCAGAAAATAGATCATCATTTCAGCCCCCGTCCATAATACGCAGCAGAAATTTCCGTGAAAACGTACAGCTTTATTTCTAAGGTTGTTAGTCCTACCTTCTACAGTTATACGTGACGAAAACAGAGCTATTCGAAAACGCTCTTCTAACCTCCTCTAGGAATTTGAAAACGCCGGCTTCTCGTTTTAGTGTGGACAAAAAACATTTTGAAAACGAAGCTTTTCGAAACTGGCCATGACGTTACGACAATCATGTGCTTTCCCTGCCCAAGTTTTTCTGAAAAACAAGTGCAAAATGACTGCATGGTGATTGCTGCATTTTCAAATTTCTTCGGCATAGTTTGTACAGGGCCTCAGTCTTTCCATTTTCTCGATGTAGGAGTCCTTACTCTGTGTCAGAGTCTTCAAACAATCATTGTCAACTTACCGGGATGGTGTGGGCCCCCACAGTGCAAACCAGACGGAAGTTTTGAGGAAATACAGTGTTGTGCTAGCACGGGGAAATGTTATTGTGTAGATAGAGAAGGGAAGAAGGTTGAAGGAACTGAACAAAACGGAAAACCTGACTGCGAAGGTACGACTTAGAAATACTACGATTATCAGTTGAGTAAGGTACGAGGGAAGTTTTGTTACGAAGTTTAGGCCTGAAAATTATGGTGTTGTCACGTACAACTTACCTCGTTTCCATTGGTAACAATATCAACGACCGTTGGTCGCCTGTCGCGTCGCCTACAATTTCGCGCGCTTTGCTGCCAATGACGTCAAAGGCCGACAAGTTCCCAATGGATACGGAGCCAGTTGCTCGTGACAACAACAAGATTTTTACGTTAAAACTTGGTGACCAAACTTTCGTCCCGCCTTACTCAACTGATAATCGTAGTAAACTCTTGTAACCATATAGTGCGCTTCTAGTTAACTGAATTAATAAATCTTAACAAATTGAATGAACTAAACATTTTCTTCTCTTTATATTTTTTTCTGAGCAATATTTTAACAGGCCTGTCCAATTCAGCTAAAAATGGTTTAAAAGGGCTATAGTCAGCCACACTTTTTTTCTTGTTTACATGCAAAAGTTTGGCTATTATATTTAATTCGGAGCATGTAGAAAGGAAGAAAATCACTGTAAAAAAACTAAAGGTAATTAAACACACTTTCAGGAACGCAACGTACAGTAAAACAATGAGATTTCGCTTCACCATGCAATATCAATCATTTGGATGGCATCGAAAACAGCAGAGGCTGACTAGGGTCAGAAAACATCAAAATCATTGTTGCGATAAGTTCTACCCATCACTTCATCACTTCACAAAAAGTTTATTTACTGTTTTTGTGTTGTTGTTGTTTTTCCCCATATAGTTTACACTACTAAGTGTGAGAGGGCAAGACTGGAGGCATTAGCCAATGGTCCCTTACTCGGACAGTTTGTTCCACACTGTAGGGACGACGGGTCGTATGAGCCTGCGCAATGTTGGGCCAGCACTGGCTACTGTTGGTGCGTTGATCAAATGGGCGAAAGGAAGGCTGGTTCCATGGTTCGCTTCAAGCATCCTGCGTGCCTGTAAAAAGCCAGGTAGATGACAACGGTTCTTAACGTGTAATCTCCTTAAAATATTTAGTTCTTATTAACCGAGCGGGAGGTACTGTATGGGAGAATATTGACTGAGGTCGTGAGTACAGACCGAACTGTACTCACGACCAAGGTCAAGATTCTCCCATACAGACCGACCAAAATCAGTTAATAAAAAGTTTATTTTATGGCCAAATTAAACCAAAAAACTTCAATTCACTGAAAGTTTCCAATTTCGCAGTTCAAAGCTCTTGCATTGCAAAGAAAGTAAAGTTAAGATGGGCTTTATATATTTACGCTGGATGGTAGACCGTGAAATTAATCAAGAACATTGAAATTTAGACTCCTGCTCCCAGGCTTATACGTTCATGGTGTATCACGTGACAAGTCACGTGCCACTAGGTTAGGTTAACGTTAAAGCTCGTTAACGTATAACTAGCTTTTTGGAAAATGCAAGGGCATACAACTCTAATTCCCCAAATAATGAACAAGTACAGGTTTCGTACGTTATTTATTATTGATAATGGAATAAACTGGTTAATAAATGTTCATTTTATAATACAAGAGACGAGAAACATCTAGGCAACAGATACTTACTTCACTTAAATTTTATTTGCAGGATTTTTCCCATTGACGAGACAAAGGTCTTGAAACTAAGTAAAGACTCGACTTATGGAAAAGACAATTGTTGATTATTTAAGCAATAGTGATTGATCAAGGAGCATATGGTAAAATAAAATGAATTCAAACTGAGGCCTTGCAATCTGATACAGTTCTGAGATCCGTTCTTCGTTAGCCTGCGGGAATCGGGAATCGAAAGCCTGCGCCTTAAGCCCTTGGCCTGTTGTTGTTGTTGTTGTTGCTTTTTCTGTTTGTTTGCTGTGTGTGTGTTTTGTTTTCTTTCGGAACAAGCTAGTTTTGGGCGTGCTTACCCCCCCCCCCCCCCCCCCCCCCCCCCCCCTCTCCCCCCTCTCCCCCCCCCCCCCCCCTTTCCCCCCGTTTCTGCCAGGGCCCAGGAGAGGGGGCATGTGTTTCTGCAGTGACGAAACAAATAACTTGGAAGGCCACACGTTAACAGGAACATCCTGTCTTTTTGCCTGTCTTCGTTATAATTTATTATAATCGTTTGTTTAGAGTGGGCTTAACCATTTGTAATTACTTTTACTAAAACGAAACGGGAGAGCGTACTATAAACGTGATATTTTAACATTTTGAAAATTTATTAATATACATTTTTTTTTCAAGTAGTTGTTTCATTACACAAATCATTTTGAGAGAATTCTAACATTTTTTTGGAGCCCAGGTCACCCTCAGCGACAAACCCACAATCAGTTTGGTTGAGTGCGGTCTGTTCTCATCACTTGAGAACTCTATAATGACAGAAATTACGCAGGCCTTAAGTCTGGTCTACATATGTACGTGCTCCGTGCCGTGTTGTTAAGTGATTTCACTTCAAAAGAGTGTATATCCAGATTGGATGACACGGACAGGTCTCATAAAGTATTGACCCGTGCTTAATTTAATTTTGCAAGCCATGCCACTTGTACAAATAAAATCACTTAAAGAGATAATACAATAATCACGTGCTATTTGTTATTTCGTACATGCAAACATATGGCGCATTCGATGATGCAGCTTTAATTTTTACTCATTAAATTTGTGTTTACTCAGCAAGCCGCGCTGTTTTTCGAAATCAAACACGGGTGACCAAAACTGCAGTTTCAATGTGTTCGTCCCGGCGTTTGAGGGAAACTTCGCGTGTTTGAGTTAAGCCAATGTTACTACCAGATGCATTGTTGTTATCATCCCTTCTCAGTTTGATAAGATTCCGCAATGTTTGAGTAAACTGAGAAGCGATTTCCTTGAGCTCTGATCGGAAATCCTTAGAAACTATCGAGTATATCAAGGGATCAGCTGCTGAGTTAATTACAACTCCAATTACGCAGACGTTATAGATCAGAAGAAAGTGCTTCTCGAAAACTAGCTCCTCCCAGAATAATAACATCACACGAAGTGCGTTCAGTGGAAGCATTGATATCGTGAAGACTAGCACGATGGGAGTTAAAATTTTCTTTGCTTTCGAATTCTGCCTCATTCGCTTCGCTTCCATCGTGAGACGGGTGTTACGAGAATCCTCTAGATTCCTCTGCCTTGATCGACGTCTAATACTTGTTTTATGAAACTCATTACTTTGTTGAATCTCTCTTGAAATCTTTACGTAAGTGAAGACGATTATTACAAGAGGTAGCAGATACCAAAATATTGCCAAGGAAATAATGTATATGCTATGTATGGTGTGAGACCAAGCCACTACGCAGAAAATCTCCGTAGACGTCTCTGTATTGTTTTCCATAAAATCCATAACAAAAAGCAATGGTAGCGACACAACGAGAAAAGAAATGAGCCAAATAGCCAATAGTCCCCAGTTCAAAGATTTTGTTGAGATGTAAGTGCTGTTCCTAGCGCCTTTAATAGTAGTGATCTTTCGGTAACGCTCAATGGCTATAGCAGTTATAGACCAAACTGACACTCCGTGGAATACTTCGGCTAAGGGATAAAAATACAGACATATCACCCTTCCAAAGGGCCAGTAAAAAGGCAGTTGTTCTTTCACAACAGCAATAGGAAAGCTGATTGCAAGGATACCGATGTCGGCGAAGGCGAGATTTCTGATGAAAAGTTTCAGCCCGGAACGAAACTTGTGCTGTCTTGAAATGACGAATGACACCACCGTATTTCCAACGAGTCCCATAAAGGCTAATGTCACCTCGATGGTTAGGCGCGTTATCATGAGAACAGCGGGCTCTTGAAAATACAGTTGATTCATCGTAGGCGAGCTGTCGATCTCTTCGGTGAAATTGTCAATGCTTGGCTCTTCCATGATTAAGGTGCTAAGCAGTCGCCGAAAATTACGAGCTATTCAACCGATATTTTTGTTATCTAGCCCGTTAATGATGTATTTATAAACACTTTCATGACCTTTCACGGGCTCTGCATTCTCGGTTTGTGTTTGACTGTACAGAAGTCAGCTGCTAAATACCCAGTGATATGTCGTTTTACCTTTATCAAGATTTTTCAATACACCTTGCTCTGAACTCCAGGGGCTTTTCGCAGCAGGGCTGTTTCTCGATGATGTAAAACACCTAAATGCAAATCCTCTTGAAGAAAGTTGAGCTAGCGGTTAAATTTCTTGCACACGTATCAAGCGATTCAATCATCTCGTTAACATTTGCCTGAGTAAATAACAGGAAATTAAATTAAACCAGCGCCCATTAATTAAAAGATCAAAAGGTTCACATTTACAATTGAGTCTTTTTTTGGCAGCGATTTCTGCCTGAACCAAGGGGCTGAACCAAGAACCTTGGGCTGAACTAAGCATTTCAAAATTCCCAACATTTTCCCTCACCAAAAAAAGGGCAAAGAAACGGTCGGCTTCGAACATTTTGATCCAATAAAGATTTATTTTTTAATACTTCCTAATCGAATATTGCCCCGTCGAAATTTTTACTAACAATTTCTTTATATTATTGCTGAGCATTTGACCAATATAGAGACTCTCCTAAGAAAATTATACAAACTGTATGAAACGCAATTAGGAGAGTCAGGATTGCCGATGTGTCGTGGCGGTGCTATTGCAGTATTTCTTAACGATTATTGTTTCTGTTGTTGTTGTTGTTTTTTTTTTATGTTACGCTCGTGCTTTTGCAATACTGTGCGAATTTATAGTCATGCAAATAACACTACTTGTTGTTTTTGTCATTTGAAGCGGCCGGGACGGATGTGCGTAACTGGTGCACTTAATTAACTAAAGGAATAGTTAAGGCTAAATTGAAAGGTTAAAATTCTGAACTCTATTTTGCCACCCTAACCGTTTTTACGTGCCAAATAATTGGCCCCGTCAAATACTAGACTGATGACACTCCGGGGCAGTACAACAATATACTCAGCCACTTACTGAAATGTGCACAAAATAATAAAAAAAACTTTCTTCGAGTCTTGGTTAGACTGAAGATAGGATGTAGAACTTACCGAGGTAATAAAAATGTGACATCCGGAATATTAATAGACAAGAAGTAGATCAATGCACAATAAGGTGGTCTGGAAAGCTGTGTCAGACGGGAATCATTTCACCTTCAGCACAGGCTAGAAAGTACTGAAAGAAAAAAAACAACAACAAAAACAGACAAACGTAACACTGATCTTGTATCACGTATTAAAGAAGTTTCCCGACCGTCCATCCATTCCTCTATAGTCTATACAAGTTTTGCTCGCGTCATGGCAATTACACATTTTTGTAGCAACTTTGCGGCCCAGTGAAGGCAACCAAATTGTAAAGAAAGACCTGTACAACTTCAGAAAGCTTCTAGGTAGCTTTGATCCATCAACATAAGAGCATTCTTTCATTTGATGAAAATTAAAAGTGTTTCCAGCAGCAACTCTTAGATAGAGATCCCAATGCCAACAATTTCGCTCTTGCGTCCTCCACGTTAATCAGTTCTGAATGAAATAGTACCTCTTTAATTCCTTATCACTAGTCGCGTCCTCAGTGCCTTGTCCGAGTCCGTCTATATCCTGGCCTGGCTCTACCGCGTGCTTTCCCCAAAGGATATATACCGGATATAGAGGACAAAGCAGTGAAGCTGAAAAGCACTTCAACAGCTATAAGGTCCAGAAATCTAACGGGAAACAAGGAAACACACAACTGAAGTAGGTAGGTTTATTTTCGTGCATACTCCTCAGTCTTTTAGGGTTAAGAATAGAACCGTTTTTCCCATACAAATCCTTATATTTCAATTGTTGGTTACGGTGAGTACTACGTACGTGCAGGGAGCCTCATTTTGGACATTATGCCACCTGTGGAAAAGCGTACGGAAAAAGCTCACCCTGCTAAAATATCGAGTTTCCTACCTCCCCTTGATATTTCCGCATAGGTTCAGTCGCATAAGCTATTTTCATGCAAATGAAATAGATAATAAAAACTCTAAGGCCAGCTACAGGTATAACGCACTGTTTTACAAATGATCAACATTAAATTAGGTCGACATTTCAAAAGAATGCGTTACTTTGCCGGGATGATCCAGTTCAGGATCATTGATCTCACTGGTCTGAGTATTAGGCCTTCCTAAGGGAGGAGAGAGAGAAGGGATCCATCGGATCATAACACATCAAGGGAGTCCAGGAAGCCTTGCTCAGAGTGGATTCATCGATTTCTCGATCGATCCCAATACAAGAGTTTAGTATCACAGAACCTCAAGCCAGCGCTTTGAAATGGCAGAAGGTTTAGAGGTTACACTTTCGGACACTTACACTACGGTAAAAAGGAATTTTGTTAAACACCGCTGAGAAGATTAGTGCTTTCCACGTGACGATTCAAACATGGCGGACTCTAGCGAGTGAATTGTTGGAGTTTTTATAGCATGGCTGAGGACGACGGGCTGCTTCTAAATCTTTTTTCACATAGTGATGGAAACGGAGAAGTTAATCAGGGAAAACGAGACAGGAAACTGAAGGTAGAATACTCGATTTTAAAACTTGAAGGGCGAAACCAGACACAAATAAAGACTTAGTGTATTAATGTATGAACCCGGTTCAATTGTAACGCAAGCGTAAAAAAACAGTATCTACATTATGAATACCGGTTTTACATACACGTACATTATAAGACTGAACAGTTGGATAGCTTGTGCGTAAATGATCTTTTCGCTTCCAGCGGCTCCAACCCTGAGCAATTTCTCTTCAAATTAAAACATAGAGAAGTCACAAGTGTGCTTCATTGATTTCACAAACAAAGGGTGACAAAATCGACGTCCACAGGTACCCATGCTCTACGTTATGCAGTGCAGCTTGTACGCAACCAGGTCACACATGTTGAGTCCATGGCAACTAGTTTCCGTGCATGTCAAGTTGACCAGGATGATGGTGAATGAATTTGGAAACCAGAATTCAGTGTTTATTTTTATTATGATTATTATTATTTTTAACTTAGTTAAATGCGATTTAACTGAGTTATCAACAAAGAGAAGCTGGCATTCACCAGGCAGTCAGTGGTTCTTGGATGTTAAGGGTGGCACAATGGGCCCCATCATATACATGCAGTATTAGCATGATCAGGCCTGATGTGGTGAAGCGGTCTTTTGGTGGAGCTCCTGGTTATTTTTGTCCCATCTTTTTCTGACCCTCTTTCCCCATCCCTTCTCAACTGTTATTTCAGTATGGCGTGTGCCTGGATGACCATGGGATGGGAGCATTTTACTGCCTAGGGGACAGCTGATCACATCCCAGGCACCCATCTTCCTTACAACGTGATGCAGTTGAAAATACGTACTGCTCTGTTTTCACTCAACCATAAAATGATGTCAATCTGAGATTTTTAGTCAGAAGAATCTCAGGTAAAAGGTAGAGAGGATTAAGGATAGGAATGCACTGCATTTACATAGTTACAGTACATGTGTTATATATAATTTTTCACAGTGAAGTATTTCTTTCCATTTTAGTGGAGAGAAAGAAAGCTACAAAAAAGAAAGCAATACTTGAAGTCTAATGTCAAGGAGCCATTACAGAAGGGCACTGCAACTTCTACATCTGCAAAAACAGCACAGAACCGACAAAAAGGAACAGTTCTAGTACCTTCTACAAAGTCAATTAAAAGATCTGAGGTATGTTCATGTAGACAGAAAGACATGGCCAATGCACATACCTGTACATCAATACATATGCAGGGCTGTCAGTAAGGGCTGTAACCCTTAGCTGCTGTTATGGCTGAGCATGCTTGATAGCTGCCTTTTTGTTAACAATTCACCCATAAAGTACATGTAACAAATTTGTTTACAGGCTAGGTATGAAAATTAAGGCTACAGGTGAATCAAAACATATGACGCACATTACAGTATTTGTTATAAAACATTTTGTTACCTTCATTGTAGTGGCAGTATGTACCACTACCATATGTTACATGTGTATAATTAACATTGTATCTTATTATTTTATAGCATGCCAATTTAATTTTTTTTTAGAGTCATACATGTAGGTGTGAAATTTTTGTAGCTGGGGCATGCCAAGATTTTTAAAAATGACCCACCCTGTGGATGTACCACTGCTAATTGAAAGAAATTCTTGTTTACTAGGTTTTTACGTTTTTGTGTAATGGTCATGTCTGTTTATCGATCATTGTTTTTTGCCTTTGATTCTTAGGATGCCAGTAACAGTTCTTCTACACCTCAAAATGGAACCATTGCTGATAAGCAGTCAATAAAGAAATTCCAGGTTGATGTTTTTGTTTACTTGTATGTGAATTTTAGAACAGTCAGTATATTATTATTGACTACATGTATGATTCTTATACACAGTTTTTCAAATTGTTAGTGTTTTTAATACATTTTATTTCATGATTGAAGAATTCATGATTATACAATCGTGTCATTCAACAGAGATGTCTGTAGTGTGATGTTGACTGAACTGTTCCCAGTTCATTGAAACTGTGCATATTCTTATCTAACTTGTACTTGCAACAGGTTATTTCAAGTTTATTCAAGTACAATCCTGAAATACCCACATTATCTACAAGGTTGGTAAAAAAATACGCATTATTGTACACTTTCTTAAACATATGTCATCTATTATACCTAATCAGAGTGTTTTAGTGTCAGTCCAATACATATGGTTTAACTAGTCAGTCAAAGAGAGATTTTAAAACTTGCAGTCTTTCTCCTCTGTACATATACATGTACGGTCTGTTTTAAAAGTAACCATTTTTCTCATAAATTTTAATGAATTGATGTACTTATAAGAACTATTTTTTTGCAGTACTGAATCACCCATTAAAGAAAGAAATCAACAAAGTGAAACAGTGTTCTCTGGTGATAAATTTAGTGACCTGGATCTGTCTACTTTTATGGTAAGAAATAGCCTTGATAGAAGTTTTCTTTAGTGTGCACAGTCATGTACACTTCACTTGTTAAATAAAAGCAGAAAATCTATTTCTTTTACTACATTAAGTTCCTCAATGATTGGTAATGTTTTGCCATATTTACATAACATATAAGCAGTAACTGTTGTTCTCGGACTGGTTTGTGTTTGATAATAACTAATGTCCTTTGTACAACTAGCCTGGGAAGACAGCTGTCGGGGCAGGAGCAAAGAAGGATGGCTTTTTTCACAGGCTATGTTTATTTATTGTTTATTAAATCCTAATTTGATTAAAAAGAATTAGAATTGAATTGAACCAGATTTGACTAATGTCACACTAAAGCGAAATTGATAATTTCTGTTGAATTTATGTATCTATTACTATTGACAGAACCAACTTACCGGTACATGTAGATGTATTACTATGATGTGTTCAGTTCTTGATCAATTGTACAATAACGTACACTGATATGTGGTGACTTGAAAAGGCTTGCATTGTAAGACTTAATCTGTATTTCTGTATGTAGATATCCAATCTTGAAAACAACTTAAAGCTGACAAGCATGACAAGGTATGGGTAAAGTTAGACCACTTCATACGTACATGTATATGCCACATACATGTACATGTAGTACTTTAGAGACCGCAGTTTCACAGATTAATTAAAAATGAACAATGCTTAAAGGCAGACACCCCATTCTTAGTCCAGTTTAGTAACTGAACTCCTTTTAAGGATGCCATAGATCTTTCCAGAATAGACAGCTAGGGCTGCTCCTTGGAGACTTCTGCCTGAGACCAGGGAGAGTTCCCTGTAAACATACTTTTCTTTATACAAAGATTAATTTAATATAAGTCGCTGAAGAATGTAAAAGTTTTTGCTTGCAGGGTACAGTGAATCTTACATGTGGAGGTACATGTAATAACAGGTTTAGGCACTATCAGAATAATTGTATTCAATCATTTAATTGTAATTAATTTGTTTTACAATGATTTACTCACAGTGTGCAGAAAGCTGCCATTCCTTCTCTGCTGGAAGGAAGGGATGTGTTTGTCAAGTCTAAAACAGGAACAGGTACAAATATACGCTTGTAGTACACTTTAAAAAATGAAAACATTCCTAGTGTTTTTTAGGCCTTGAAATGCAGGCAAGCCCAGTCCTTGCACTGATGTATACCTCAAGTGTTTCCATAGCATGAGGCAGCTGCGGCTCTGAGTGTTAATCACGGCTCGAAAAAAAAAAAAAAAAGAAGAATTGAATTCCAGCTTGTCCCTCAAACAATTAGCTCTTAAACTTTGCATGCCCTGGGCATTCTCAGTTTGCTCTTTGTTGATTTAGTTGGTAGAGGACCTTTTTGAGTCCTTGCCCATCAGGCAAGTGAAAATGAATACATGTACATGTACAGTGGAACCCCGCCTTATGACCACCCCGTTAATACGACCACCTCGTTATTACGGCCACTTTATTCTGGCCCCCAAAAAAGCTCAGTCAGTCATTTCCTTATTTAAAGAACCCCTTTAATACAACCACCCCATTAATACGACCAATTTTCCATGGCCCGAAGGTGGTCGTATTAACAGGGTTCCACTGTAGTTACTTGCTCTGTGGGAAAATCTACTTATCCTGGACAACAGAACAGCATTTTATGTCAGTCCTGTAAATGTAAATACTGTAGTTTCATGACTGTACATGTACTAGTGTACTGTTTGTAAAGTCCTATATTTTTTTCAAATTGTACTGTATATACTCTTTTGAAAGTTCTTTGGATGTTTGCCCACATCTGCTCCATACATTTTTGTCAGGCTCCTCAAGAATTCATTGTTATCTATACTCCATGCCTGGCCGGGTTGCTCAAAGGGTGGACAACCAGATAACCACCAGATAAATCACCATCTAGTGGATAGTATTGTTTGCTTTGCCAACACTTATCCACTGAATACCAATTTGTCCAGTGGATAGCTTAATTCACCTTTTAAAAAACTGCACATAGGCAACTTAACAGTGTTCATTCTTCTGAGTTAATTAACATGCATGACTTCTCACATGAATACATGTGACTATTTTTTATTGTCATTTTCAGGAAAAACTCTGACATACGCGGTTCCTGTAGTACATTCACTTCAGAAGATTGAACCAAAAATTATTGTAAGTAAATATTAATTAAATAATTTATGAAAATTTACAGTCGCTGTTAACGTAAATGTTATCAATCTCTTTTGTTGTGTTACTTTTAGAGGAGTGATGGCCCCTATGCTGTGGTTTTGGTCCCCACAAGAGAGGTGCGTTAAAGCTATGTGTATACATGTATATGCACTTGTCTAAATTATGAACCATTGATGTTACAGTACCTGTTTTTCATGTACCTATAAAGGCTATTAGTAGTTTGGGTAGTAATTTTTCTGTCATTGAAATAATCCACATAAACCAAAACCCTGAAATCCATGGTCGTTTTCATCAATTCAAAGTAATGTATGGTAAGAACATGTCATACATGTACCTTAAAATGCTATATCCTATTGTATTACTACAGTATAAGGTATTACTGCAGTTAAATTGATTGTATTATTTAACATTTGTTTGATACGCACATGTATGCTGTGTAAAGGAGTTTTTCACTGCTGTAAGAAAACAATGAAGAAACATGAGATTCATGGCCCGACCTAGACTACAAGTAGGTCCCTCTTTCGCTTAGTCTATCGTGCGTGACATGAAAGAAAACCGTGAGAAGAAAATGGCTACAAGAAATGCTAAGGGTTAGAAGTGCACGAAAGTCATCTCCAGGATTTTACATGGCCTTTTTTTGTAGCGGTTCATTTGTGGTCTCACTCGATGGACTAAGCAACAGAGGAACTACTCATAGTCAAGAAAAAAACTGAGCTATGAAGCTGGTAGAGCAGACCAAATTAACTAAAATATGAATATAGCAGTTGCAGTATCTAATACACTGTACATGACATAGGTAAAGCATAGGTAAATGTTAAGTCCACATACAAGCCAAGTGGTTTATCAGGCTGGCACTGATGCATTACAACAACAACAACAACAACAACAACTTTTCTTATGACTCGCATATTTACAATTTTACAGAAATATATACACATTAAGTTAAAAAAGCTTGACAATAGCAACAGCGCGAACCTGCAGGTAGCCTGGGCTAAACTAGGCGGGCGACATCTATATTTATATTAGACCATGTGTGCATGTACGTCCCTGGCCAGGGCTCGAACCAGGACTGCTTGATCAAGAGACGCGGCCACCATCCCTCCAGCATTACAGTATAACGTTGGGCATGCATAATATCCATTAAATAAACAGTGCCTTTAAGCGGTTTTCATTTGGCTGCCGAAAAGTAATTAGTTTTGCATTTACTACGCTATGTGATTGGCTTAAAAAACTCGCACCAATTTTTCGTCCAATCAGAAGTAAAACCAAAACTAGTCGTAACTCGTTCGTACGCATTTTCCCGCACTTTGCGTCAGCTACATGTAATTACTTCGAGTTTTGATTGGCTCACTGTAATGTTTATGGCCTTTGTGATTGGCTAGAGCGATTACTTTGGTTTTGGTTTTACGACACTCAATTGAAAACCGCTCTATGACTGTATCACTGTAACGTTTGTCAAGCTAAAAGCTATATGTAATTATGCAGGCGTACTGTTTTGTTGTTGTTGTTGAATTTTTTTTTTCCCTCTCTCTAGCTTGCTATACAAAGCTTTGATGTCCTACAAAAGCTTGTAAAGGTGTGTACGTCACATACATGGTCCACTGTTTTTTAAAGTGCCTATGAAGTAAAAAATAATTGCTGCTGATTTGAAAGGCTTTTCAAAGTAAAGAAGAATGGCGTTTTCCTTTTTGGAATATGTTTTTTTGTTTTAGAGATATTCATGTTTTTGTATTATAAGTGATGACGTCATAGGTTGTTCCACTAAAACAGTTCAACACTCAATCAAGAATATCTCTAGAAATATTAAAGCAGTGTTCTTTAAACTTGGCACCAGAAATGTACATC
>Ga0126338_10001684_pt1 | contig 14542 bp, 7 predicted proteins | sample OrbCmetagenome_2_FD_92529 | JGI IMG/M metagenome (GOLD analysis project Ga0126338, IMG submission 92529) | Coral microbial communities from Petempiche,Puerto Morelos, Mexico - Orbicella C C metagenome | ecosystem: Host-associated > Invertebrates > Cnidaria > Coral | place: Petempiche,Puerto...
AACCTTGAATAAGTGTCATTTTTCGGGTTTGGGCCTTAATTTAAATAGGGTTTCAAGGGTCAAATCGCCCCCCACCCCATACCGAAATTTTCGGAAAGTCCCCCCCCCCCCCCCCCCCCCCAATTACTCTGTAACTTAACGTGAAGTGGCGACGAAAGGAAGTTAAATACTGAAACTGAAAAAGTTATAGTGTTTCCCTGGCAAGTAAAAAATTAAAAAATTACCACTGATAATTATTTAACCTTTATAAATTAAAAAAAAATTAAAAATTTCACAAAGGACTCTCTTGTTGTTCTTTTTTATTTTAGACGTTTGGCACTGCACAGGTGATTTGCTGGAGGGCAGTATAAAAATATCATGCAATGTTCTAAATTGCTTGAAATTTGTTCCAAACGTGGTATAAAGTTGTTTTGTGGATCACCTGCCGTGGTTTATTAACTTCACAATTTTCATAATCAAACTGTAAAGTGGCAGGTTATTATAGTCAGGATTTAGAATTGAATTTTCTGGGCAGCTTGTTAACAATGTATGGTTAACTTTTTCTCAGAGGCCAAACAGATTACCCAACTGAACGCACAATCAACATTTTCGGCTCACATAAATACGCTAAGCCACAAGATGTTTATATATGTATGCTGAATCTACGCCAACTTATTTTAATCGAATACGAAATTTCAGGATTGCCATCTCGTGTGTTATATTACATTGTCGCGCTCATTGTCCATGCCAAACCACTTCCGGTCTTTTTTATGTGCAATATTCTACTGGAGTTCACTTCGCTACATGAACAATATCGGTAACCCACTTGTATTTTGTGTCATGCCTAGTAGCAAATACAATTTTCCGCGTTCATAATATTTTTCAAACAGGTAGGCATGGTGGGTTAAAATTGAATCTGTATTTTATAATAATTTTCCCAATTGAAAAAGAGATTCCTTGCTATTTTTAAAACATCCTTCGGCTTTAAGAGTCAGTAGAGTTTTTGTGTTGCTTCGTTCTATTTTCTAGCCTTTTTTCAACCGAGTCCATGGCCAAACCGAGTAAACCTAACAGCGCAATTTAAGTCTTTGAAAATCGTCGCTCACAGCTTAAAACCTGACAAGACTTTTGAAATATTACGGTTCCGAACAGGTGCAACATATATTGAGGCGTATTCCACAGACGATCACGATAAGGGAATTGAATTTTCTACCCACAAAATGACGATTTCTGCGAAAATTTGAGCCTGCTGAGTGACTGGAATATCTTATACTGAAAGATTTGTCAAGTGAAACTTCCTCTGACCTCGTTGAATATTAAAAATCCTGTCTGTCGGTTTCTCAGACAGGATGTTCGTCAAATATTTCCCCTCTTCGTTTTCAGTTCGACTGAGCCGAATCTCATTTCCAAACATATCAATGAATTGACCAATCACATTGCACATTTACTCAACGTCACAATGTTATTTCAGTCGATCCTGACAGCTTTTCAGTGGTGTTCACATATCCGCCATCTTGTTTTACCTCAGTTGTTGTAGAGATTACTACCTTGTATTCGCTTTTCCTCGCTGTTTCTACACTTTATTCCGCAACAGAAAAGAACTAAACGTTCAATGGAGTGCAGGCGAAGGATTTTATGGCGTTTGGGTTGAAGAAGAGGTTAAATTGACCGTTCAATGTTGGTTTTCCGAGAGGCGAAAACGATGCCCGTGCAGCAGATTGTCGTGAACCCAGTGACTCCTCAACAAACCAACAACAAGGATAGAAAAGTAAGTTCACCTTAAATTAAAGTTTAAGGGTTGGATTTGAGTTAAGAAAAGGCGACCTGTCAGCATGTTAAGCGGACGGAATTTGCCTCGACTTTTTCTCTTTCGCGTTTGGGGTTTGTTTATCTTGTAGGACACTGGATAGCTCGATTGAATTTCCAAAAAATATGTTGGAATATGCATGGTGCTTTCATTACTAAATTCAAGCTTAATTGTGTTACAGAGTTTGCTGTAGGGAACAAAGTGATTATGTAAGAAGTTTGCGAGTTTCACGTTTCGCTTCATGCAAGCTCGCTGCTTCTGCTCCTGTAAACTACACAGCACAATTTAATTTTCGCAGCAAGCTACGAGCGGTATTAAAATTAGTTTCTTCGAGGTTTGTCTGTTGTTAAAGCTCTCTGTTTGCTTGTGGTTAATGTATTCGCGTTTATTTTAAAGTATAAGTGCTAAGGCAATGGTCGCTATATCTTTGGAAGGAACTTTTATGGACGAACGAGTTTCGTTCGTTTACATGTAGGTAGATCGTGTTACGCGTTGTCGTACGAAGTATTCGGGTGATTTTCACGGAAAAAGTAAATGATTTTGTGGATTGAGGAAGATCTCAGATTGGGGTTGATTAGCTTTAAACATCGGGTTCGAAAGCTTCTAATTACATCGAAAAAACTAACATTAAGCCAGTCGTAAGTGTTTTGGCGGAGATTTCGCAGTGTCATCTTTCGACATATACAGTACAGTCGAAAAATACAAACTTTCAGACTGTAGCGATGTGTCGCACCATTACCGTCTTTCGTGTGATTAATAGAGTTGAAGTTGCTTTTCGTTATTAATAATTACAGTGCTCAATACAAAGTGACATGTTCAGGCTTGATGTTTTTTGCGGCCTTAAGAATCTAGCCCTCGCTCTGCTGGGGTTGTTATTGTGAAGTCAGTCGTGGCATCACGAAGAGTTGATGCGTATATATGCTCAGATATATCCAGAGATCATAACACGCTGTTGGCACCTTAGCTTTGCAGGTAAAGGTGCAGTGTAATAAGTATTAACTCACGGCAAAGCTACTCTGCAGTTCATAAATTTTACGCCGTTCTCAAGGTCTGGTGTTGCTGACAAACTGTTGCAAACAAGATGTTGTTGAGCGATATGCATGTTAATTAAAGAAGAAACCATTTTTCCTTTGATATGTGTAACAATAATGCTGTTTGTCTTTTCTCGACTTTTGAAAGATATATTTTTATCAGCTAGTTTTTGGTAATTATTATTTTCACACTTTAGAATCCACTGTTGCCTTAGCATTTACGTGCTCTTTAATATTATCATGTCGCGTCATTTTTGGCAGTTGTCCAGCCTGGTCATAAAAGGCAGTCAGCATTGTCCAAACCTCTTTGAAGAAAATTTATTTCCTCTGAAGCAAATCTTGATTTTGGAGAACATAATGTAATATAGACATGGCAGAACAAGAATGTCATTGCTGTAAATAAGTTTGATAGTTTGGGTGGATATTATAAATATTACATAATAATGTTGCCCAGGCACATGCACTTGTACTTTCACACTCATAACTTTCTAAGGTGTTTCAAGACCACACACTTGCAATGAAGTAGAAATGTTTCCTTGTCCTAAATACTGAGCTTCTACTCAGCTTTGTGACCTTTCTCTAATACGTGCACTTCTAGGACTGTGTACTTTTGGACCATGCAATTTTGACAGGTGTTAGTTAATAACATAAATTTTCTTGCGCAGTTAGATGAGGTTTGACTATTCTAGATGTAAAGGGCAAAAGTACCTTCCGTAAAATACAGGCGTTAGTTAATAATGTGAATTTTCTTGCGCAGTTACAGTGTAGATGAGGTTTGACTAGTCTAGTTGTAAAGGGCAAAAATGCCTTCTGTAAAATACATATTCTCAAACAGCTCTACTTGGCATTACATGTATCTGGCATTAGCCCTTAATAATGTTGGAGACAAATGCCTTTGTTATGTACTGACTGTGAGTGGTGCAGGTAAAATAATATTGTTTTTGGCATCCTTGAGGTGAAGGCCTCTGAAAACAAGAGGACTTCCTGTATTACCTGTACTGTTCAGAGAACAATACAGATGGATACAGAATGTTGTCAAACTTGATTTGATCAGGTTCATGTAGCTTTGTTTTTTCACTTCTCACATGATTGATATACATGCATGTAGTCTTTGCTGTTCTTCATTTGGTAGTTGCATTGTTGACTGTTTGTGTATCTCCTTTTTGATTAGAATTGGCCCGTGCCCCCATTTATTTCTGTCCATTTTCCTAAGTCTTAACTATTGGTTACAAAGTCGATGCTCCTATAATTCTTTTTTTGGTTTGAGGGGGCTGGGAGGGGGGTGTGGGGGTGCAATTTCTTTGGTCCCCTCTTCAGGGTTTGTACAGGTCCTGGAAAACCTGGAAAGTCCTGGATTTTTATTGCAGCATTTTCCAGGACTGAAAAGTCCTGGAAAAAGGCTTATGGTCCTGGAAAGTTCTGGAAATCTCTTTAATTGAAGTAAAAAAAGTATGATGTGTATGGCAGATGGTAAAGAGAATTAACATTGAGATCTTGGGAGTGAAAAAGTTAATGTGACTTTTAGAGTCCTGGAAAAAACATTCTGAGTCCTGGAGAAGTTCTGGAAAAGTCCTGGAAATCTCTTTCTGAAAAAGGGTGCGAACCCTGCCTCTTTCTGCCTTATGCTTTATTACATTCAATGAAATGGAGAATGCAGTCCTAATGCAGACTGGATTGAGATTTTATGGGATAACTAATCGGTGGATGATTTCTACAGGTTTAGTTAACTGAAGAGCAGCTAAATGAACAGCTGGCACTACTGAATTCACACACATCCCTAGAATCAAGACATAGTAATCAGCCTGTCAGTATGTGGAAGACTGACCTTTTTTCTTTCAATGAAAAATTGTACTAAAGGACTTAAAACCCAAATATAACTACAACAGAGGCACTTAAACTTTTGAAGCAGTTTCTATTTCCAGATAAATCTTCGTGAGATTTGTTTCTTAGCAAGCAAACATCCTTGTTCCTAGCCTCTTGTGTATCATCTTCACTATTTACTGTTGGCTCAACTAGTGACCAGCATTATCACTTCGTGCACGTGTACATGTACCGTTGTTTAATTATCACTTGAGGAAGCTGTATTTCATTCTGTCTATTTTTGAAACACTACAGTATGTTGCGTATTATTGGTAAATTGTTTGGGCATCTCGAAAAAATAAAAGAAAGAGAAAAAGCACTGGTAAGTTCTCATTCAGAGATAATATCTCTGAATGAGAACTTGGCAAAATGGAAAAGAAAAAGGAGTGTTATCAATATTTAAGCTTTAATAATTTCCCAAAATTGAAAATCGTACTTGACAAACAGGCGAGTGATTGATGATTTGTACTTGCCCGACAATTTTCAGACTCCCATTGGTGAGTGGGCGAGTGCTAATTTCCAATACTGTCATAAAGTTTTGGCCACGAATAAATCCTGAAAGTAGATGTAGCAACCCTAACAATAGCAAGCCCTCGAAAAGTGTCGATCAATGCATTAAGTGAATCAATTTCTGTGAATCAGTTTAAATTGCAGGAAAGCAGGATGCATATTTTGGCAAGTACATGTACATGCATATTGATAGCTGTATTTTTATGACTCACAGAATTCTAAACCAAAGTCAACAGACGGGCAAGCAACAATACCAACCACGGAAAACATTAACGATAAGCCTAAAACACCACCCAAGAAGAGCATATCAATGACTTCAATGACATCGTCAATGGAGATCTGTAGAATATGCCACTGTGAGGCAGAGCCGGACCAGCCTCTGATTTCGCCTTGTGTGTGTGCTGGTTCTTTGCAGTATGTACATCAGAGCTGTCTGCAGAGATGGATTAAGAGTTCAGACACTAAGAAATGTGAACTGTGTAAATATGAGTTCCGCATGGAATCCAAGATGAAGCCCATCACAAAGGTTAGTCATGTTGAACAATATAAACTTTAAGGTACATTAAATTTGTGTTACACGCATTGCGTGTAAGATCACGCATATTTTAACTGGAGGAAGAAACCTTTGTTATTCATACACTCATTTGCATGTATTTTGCACAACAAAATGCCACTATACTAACTTGTTTTCCAAACACGTGACTCTACAAAAAGTAAATTTAAAAGCCAACAAGCATTGCTAAATTAGTGGACTAGCTTGAGCACCTATCAAACAAATACACTTTCTTAATCTGTAGCAGCCCGCACTTCTGCTTAACATAAAAACTTAACTGTTAAAGATCTCCGAGCTTTCGTGTACATTAAAACATGTACGACGTATGTCGCAACGTAATGTTTACCCCTGCATGAAATGTCATTTCAACTCCCGTTCCTTCGATAACAATGAAATAGAGATTCAGGCAGAAACTCTCTTAATCTGCCAATTGCCCACACTTGCGTTTATACGGTGAAGAATCTTAACTTTTTTAACAAAATCTAAGTGTTCATTAATTTTCAATTCATCAGATCCATGTGTAACCTTCTGACAACAACCGGCAATGTTTACACCCAGCTTGTTCGATTATTCAGCTTAAATTACAATACAGTTGACTACCGCTAAGATACATTTGAGAATATCGTGAGCTCGACTTATCGGTAGTCAAGTTAAGTCTTCAAAGAAACATGTAGCATATGTATAGTTTATTATGTGTATGGAATAAGACAGGAAATAATAACTAATTTAAAACAACTTTTGCACTGCACAGGATTTCTGCCTGGGTAGATTTGGGTCATGTGCTAGGCAAAGATATTCAAGAAACAGATCAAATTTCATTTCAATCATATCAGTTCAAAACAATATGTTTTCAGATAGAAAAACAATCGTTTCTGAGTATGTAATATTAGTCACAAATCTTCAAAGGCTTTTTAAACTTAAAGAAGGATAACTGATGGTTAAGAATTAACTGAAAATCTCAAGCGAAATAATGTCTTTTGCTATTATTTCGTGCCCGTCAAGCCTCAGTTCATCAGTTGCTGGCACCCTTGTTGTTTCTCGTGAAAAGAAGAAAACACAATGGGAAAAACTTTTGAACACCGGTAAACTCCAAACGCTTCGGAGTACGAAATATCTTTAATGAATCAGATTGTTTTAAAGTACACTGATTGCTGTAATTTAAAATTGAAAGTGACATTATGTGTTTATGTTCTGTTATCTCAGTGAATGCAAGGATGCCTGCCAGTCGCAGGCACTGCTTGTTGAAACTACAACAGAAAAAATACTTTTACTGAAAAGCAGTAAGCAGGTTTAAGGAAACTAGTCATTTCTATCGGAAACATTTGACGACCAGAAGCAAGAAGGCGAAAGACGAAACTGTATCACAGTGCAGTTCATTGTGGTAAATGTTTCACTGTAAATGTTTTGTTTTCATTACATGCACTTTTAATATTTTGTTCTCATTTCATGCAATTAAATAGTTCCTTAGTTCTTAGACTTTTATGTAATGAGTTCCTGTTGAACGACTGCGTGTAATTTTACAGGCATGACTGCGTGTAATTTTACATGCAATGTCACGTCTACTGTGTGTAGTTACACGCATGTACATGTAATTACACGCATTTTTGTGTATTTACATGTAAGGTGTGTGGACACTGCGTGTAATGTGCGTGTACATGTTACTAGTACACGTGCTTTACGCGCGTGTAATGCTGCAATCCCTTTGACCAGTACTGAAACATAAGCAGTGAAAAATATATTTATACAAGAAAAATCAATACTTTGGCTTACTTTTAATCCTGGGTTAGTGTTAACCCCCTTTTGAGCAGCCCAGCCCAGAGGAATTGGGCTGTTTCTAACTTCTAGAGCAAGAGAGAGAGCAAGAGTAAAATATGAGAAAAAGGAATAAACATTTAACTGGGCTGTCAAAAAGGGCCGTACACCTGTAATCCATAACACCTGTTACGGCTGAGAATGTTTGATGGACCCTTGATTTTACGGGTGAACTGGCCTGTAGTTGACACAATTCACCCATAAAGTAACAAGTTTGCTATGGGTGTGAAGATCAAGGCTAAAGGTGAATTAAAACTTAATGACAGCCCCGAATGATTTATGAAATATCACACATTTGACCTGTGGGTGTAAGATTCAATAAGTTAAGATCAGGGGTTTCAATAATTTTTGGCGCCAGAGAATAGTTAAGAATAACAAGTGGGTAGTTTCTTGGAAGGCGTGGAGGGCCTTCCTAACTTGAAGGGTCCAGGGGCATGCTCCTCTGGGGAAAGTTTGAAATTCTAGACTCTTCCAGATGCATTTTCCTGCATTTTGAGGTCTATTTTTATGTTGCTTTGTCGTTCCTAGAAATAGATCAATTTGAAAGACAAGGTTGATAACGTGGTATTTTAATTCTTTGTATTCAAATTGATTCATGAATGATACATCATATTTCGTCATGAAAAGAAGCAATAGTATTCAAGTTTAAACACCGAAATTTGTCCTTTTCAATATACTCAAGTAACCTTGCGAAGAATCATTCTCGTGCGACCTGTTTTGTTTTGAGGCTGGAGTGAAATATGCTAATAATGATTGCCTTTTGGCAGCCATTACTATTCATGCTTAGTCCCAGTTTCCTCTCAATTTCAGCTGAAGTGCCTGGCACAGTTTTTTCCACTTCATATTGAAGTGATTGTTTTCATGCATTTATTTAGATTTTCCTTTATCTTTCATGGTCCAGAAAGCTGGGTTAACACTAGAAAGTTTTTTCTTGTACCTTCCTTTTTCTTTACCTATAACAGAAGACTTACTTTGCCAAATTTCATGAAGAGAATCCTTAGCTGCGAGGAAATTATCCGGTCTTAGTTATTTGTGTTCAGGACAGCTACAAGCAGTTACATGTAGTCTGCTCATTATAAGCGGGTAGATCTACCCACTACCCGGCTATTATTGAAACCCCTGATTAAGATCATACAGTGTACACAAGATTTAAGCAGGTGCAAAGAAAAAGCCTGAAAAATCGTCTTGAACAGAATTGGAACCCATGACCTATGTAGTACTGATGTCGTGCTCTTACCACTGAGCTACATGTTCCATTCTATCACCAGGGCCTTGACTCTTCTGCATTTTCAATTTTAGGGCGAATGGAATTTATTGTGAGAAAAAACTTATTGCTACATGTCTGAACAGTTGTTGTGAAATACATGGTTAATTTTTGGGTTGCCAAGTTTACCCAGTGCTATGTATGAGAAATCCTCTGAAGTCTGAATTTGTTTTTGTGTATTTTTTGTAGCTTTCACTATCTATTGATTCAGAATGTAAGAGAAGTTACATGTCTTATTGGCCTGCCATATTGGTGTAGTCATCACTTTGGTGAACTGATATGGTGGCCTTAAGGTCAACAGTAAGAAAAATATGGCACCAAGGACAGTATTTTTTTTACTTTGAAATGCATTAGTTATCATTTTAACTTGAGTGGCATATCAGTCTGATTAACCTTTGAGATCAGGTTGAACCAGGGTGTCTCAATTCTTTCAATGTTTTGTCTCCAAAAAAACAAATAAATACATGTAATGCCGAAACTGCAATGTGTTGATAGCAAGGATATTCCATAACAAATGCCATGCACAAGCAATAGTTTTCACGTTAGAATTATGTTGACATCACATGAAAGTAATATACATGTAAAATCCTGCAAGACTATCTTTGTTGACCATTATGCTTTTTTGGCATTATTGACTTGATTCTGTAAATAAAATTTTTATTTGGCCATTTTTGCTGAATTGCTTTCGTTCTTTTAGTGGAAAGCTCTGGACATGACAAGAAGTGAGCGGCGTAAGATTCTGTGCTCTGTGTCATTTCATGTTATTGCAATCACATGCGTTGTGTGGTCACTGTGGGTTCTGATAGAGCGGACTGCAGAGGAGATCAGGGAGGGGCAGTTAGACTGGCCTTTCTGGACCAAGCTAGTGGTGGTAGCTATTGGATTCACAGGTGGTCTGGTCTTCATGTATGTACAATGCAAAGTGTATGTACAGCTCTGGAAACGCCTCAGAGCATTCAACCGTATCATCTTAGTCAAGGATGTTCCACAAGAAGGCCCAGAGAATATTTAATTATGGCTCCTCTTCACTATAAATACAGGTAGATGTTTCAATACTGAGCTACTGCTTTCTGCAGATTTAAACTACGTGTATTACCCAAAGCAGCTTGCCTGCATAAGGGGCCATTATGTTATCCTCTTGGTGTGATTTTGCCTATCAGTTTGATGCAGAAGTCTGTGTTAAAGCAGCACTTGATGGACCAAGCAATAGCTGCAGTTAGCAGTACAGCTCTGATGTAATAGTAGTCTTGTTTTTCTCTAAACCACAGAAGGGCTGCAGTCTCCTTTAGTGGTAGTGGTTCGAAAAGGCCTATATTAACAAGGGCCATTATGGTACTTTGTTGCAAAGAGAATTACTGCATGACAGAATACATACTGTACAATAGTTTTGAATACAGATCAATCATACATAAAATTAGCATGTCCACTTTAAGTGGTGAGTGTTAAACCACACTTAATAAATTTTTAATTGCAAGTGTGAGCTTAGCAAGTTATGAAAAACATGTACTTGCTTTATACAGACTCCATAGGTTAGGTTGAGTAGCCTGCAAGATGCATAGTACATTATTGGATATCTAAGGTAATGGTGTCTTAATTTTCTGCAAGGACTAATGGACACAACAAGTGCAAAATGAGGTTCCTTGCCATTTCTGAAAAGAGGAAAAGAAAAAAAATTAAACTTGGCTCGTAAGTCATGTACATAATTGAGAGGAAGTGGAAGTCTATTTGTTCAGGAAGGTGAAGTTTTTGTGTGTCTGAATTTTCCTGTGGGGGAGAGTAAAGGATGTCATTGAGTAATGACTCAGTGCACCTCCTATAAAAATATTAACTCAACTCAGATGTTCTCGTGCAATGAATTTTTGTCTTACCTTATTCAAATGCTGTCTGGCTTCTCAGGTTTTTGAATTGTGTTTTTTTCTTCATTATACATGTACATGTACACTGTAAAGTGCTAAGTTGAACAGTCTTGACCACTCATGACAAACTAGAACAGAACACTTATAACACGCCAGCATTGTGTGTGTTATGCTTAAACACTGTTTGTTTAATGATGAAAATTGGCTAGCTAAAATGCCCATCAAGAATTGTGATGGGTTTGTTTCGATGCAACAGTTGATTGGTCTTTGCTTGAATGTTCAGTTCATCAGTGGCAAACTGATCAAAAGTGAGTCGTATAACAGAGTCAGAAATGTTTACTCTTTAGATTGTAATGAGCTATCCTGCTAGACAGTTGTGACACTCACACAGAACGCCAGGTATAGTAAAGTGAACTTAAACACATTTGACTTGCTTTTTTGTAGTCTCTGTTGACATACATGCATTCTTCAGTGGTCTGTTTTTTTTATAGCCCTAGTACGAAGACATCTTGATACATGTACAATTTTAGTTGTGTTGCTATTTTTTGCTTTCATCATCTGCTTGGCTGTTTACATGTGCTATATCAGTGTATGGACATGTATTCATGCCTTGTTCAGAAATGCTATTTAATTATATTTGTTTTGTTTTTTCGGTTAAAAATAAGCTAGGTATCAGTTAATTAATTAGTAAACTAAGTACTTAACACACCAATTACTACAAATCCAGAAGAAATAATCCTAGTCCTTATTACATCTTTCAGGCCTGGATGTGAATCAGAATTCTATTGCTAAGTAATCTACATTTGTTTCTTGTTGTATTGTTTTAGAGAGGTTGATATTTTTTCAAGATACAGTTGAACCTCGCTATTTCAAACTCTCAGGGGAAGCGAAAAATAGTTCGAAATAGCAGGAGTTTGAAATAGTGGATAGTAAATGACTGAAGGGTTAATCCAAGGGAAAAGGTGTTGAGTTCGAAATAACGGGGAATTGGAAATAACCGAGTTCGAATTAGCGGGGTCTAACTGTACTCAATTTTTTTTACTCTCGTAACTAAACATGACTTCTTTAGTTTGCCAGATATCCTGAAAACAAGTTAGCTGGTACTTATCTCCAGGGTTGAAACGATTTGTGGTTTTATTTTCAATTTTTAGACTGGACTTCAAAACGCAGACCTTCCCATAGCTAGCCCGAGAAAACATCTCTTGTTTCACTTTCAATTCGTACCTTGCAAGTTAGGCCTCTGAAATTTGCTTTGAAGAATTACATACTGATGAAGTGGCACTTTTTAATAGAGTTATTGGACATTGCAGAACAAGAAAATTAACAAGTTGAACAAAACCAAAAAATGGGGGGAACAAAAAATTGAGAAAGGGTGCGCGTGCAAGGTGCCTGAGTCGGGCTGCAGTTGTTTAAGTAGTCTCTCATTATCTGTTATTTAACAGGTCACTTTCGATATATTAAAATTCTGCTTAATAGTGAGGCCTAGAGGACACAAACAAAAGAAATGAACAAACATACTTTTCAATTCCCTTTGTTTGTGTCCTCTAGGCTTCACCGCCAAACTGAATTTAATATATCGAAAAGTCTATTCCACGTGCAAGTAATAACCAATTAGACTACGCGAATGCTAGAAGAGGTACTTCATCAGTGTGGTATCATAGTTAATAGAGGAAAATGGTTAGGAAGGCCGGTAAATATCAAAGAAGTAAACAAACAGGCTGAGATTTATGTCGGAAGGTCCTTGACTCTGCACATCTTGTTTTATGCTCATAGACTATGCTTAATCGCAATGCTTCCATTGGCTATTTGTATGAGCTCACATAGCCACTTTTTGTTTTCAGTTTTTGTTTTTGTTTTGTTTTTTTTTTTTGCGCGGTTTTGTGTAGGGTCAACCCCCAAATAGCCAACGAAAACATACAGCAAAGAACTTTTCCCGGTTTCCTAACCACTTCCCTTTATTAACTATGGTGGAATCTAGTTAGCATGCGAGTAGAGATGTTTGGTGTCTCTAACGTCATGGCAAGTCGTACATGTGAGCTCCATGTGAGTTGTAACATGTTGTATTTAGACGTAAATTACATGGTTGTAAATATTACATTTCGTCAAGTTATTTTTGTATGTTGTAGTCGATCCAACTTCCTCAAGTAAAAGTGTAAATAAGTAAATCCAAATAAAGTGACCGTTGGTTCTGCTTCACGTAAAGGTAGTTTTATAGATTACTCTCCGTAAACGATGTGTGTGAAATTATGACTATCTGAAGTGGAGGTTGACCCTCAAGGTTGTTAAGGCTACTTATTTGCTGTGGCGGGGATCATGTAACCGTGCGTCTTTTCAGTAACTGATCACAGATGTCATGAAAAGCTATAATGATAGTAATTTTGCTTTCATTACCAAAGAATACAAAATTACCCCTCTCCCCCACCCCCCCCCCCCAAAAAAAAAGACGAAAGTGTCATTCACAGTTGCTTGTTGACGTCCTTTGATTCTGGTTTTGAACTGGTTTTACATCGGCTTCTATTGATCCATTTGTTCATAACATGCCGAAAAGGCGCCTGTATGGAAGAAAACCATTTCTGAGAAAGCTAAAGCAAGATGGCCTCAAGTTGATGTGCTACCGTGACGCAACATCAAGGCCAAGAAGTGAATGAATGAGTAGTTTTCTAGAAATTTCGCTCTCTTTTTTTCTTATCAGGGAATCCCGTAATGTAGAAGCCTTTACTTCTCAATGTTTTGCGTAACTTGTCGTGCACTTTGCTTCGCGGTTGCCAGACAATTTGCGCTAGATGTTGCATAGTCCATAAAGTGTAACTCCCCTGAAATATATATTATTTCGGAAAGCTTTCGTTGCAGCCGGCGATGCGAAAATTAGAAGCTAATTTTACCATGTGCAATGCTTTATAATGTTGCATCGAGAAAGTTGGGAGACAATTCAGGGCGTGATTACATACACTATGCAACGCCTCGTGCAACCTGTCTCTCAAAGGCGCATTACATGAACATGTACATGGAACGAGATACAGTCAAGTTTGCGACAGAATGCGCCTGCGTTTTTTCCCTTCGTTCAGCTTTTTTTAGTCTAGTGCCGCAGAAAATCGAGTACAAGAAATAAATAACCAGCAATCTGGTTCTACAAAGACTGAGGGAACACAAAATCATTTTCTCCCGAGATTATTGAATACAAATACAAAGAAAGCCCGCTAACGTTACCGGTGCATGTAAATCACGTGACTGTTAATGTATCGCTTTCATTGGTTCGAAAAACTTTGGCATTTAGTCAAAGACCGGGGCTGATTTAGTTCCATATCGATAGTTTCAGCTCTCTTTCGATGTTTAATTATTTTATGTGAAACGAAAGAGGTTAAAAGAATGTATGGGCGATGCATTTACCAGGGAAACTAAACACTTTTAATGAAGTTATACATTGAAAGCGATAAGCCTTATATTTAATATTGATTCAAGAGTCTACGTCCTTTGCTGTACAATTCAAATCAGGTGATGCTACACGCTGATTGGTTCGTAGTAGCTATCTGGTACTTTTCGCCTTTGTTGCCTGTCCGCTCCGTACACGTAAGCTGAGTCAGAGTAACCTCGCCTTCCGTGTCGAGGCCGGCTCTGTGAAGACGGCCCTGGTGGGTCTGGCTCTCTTTTGTCCTTACCGAGGTCTCGAGGCTGGTAACTGTCATAATAAGGTTGGTAATCGACTGGAAGGGACATTGATGCTGAAATCATCACCAGAACGAATAGAGCTATAAACATGGCTTGAAGACTGTGACGACACATCTGCGGATGACAATTTTTATATTTGTCTTTTAGGTGCTTAATAGGTCATTTCCGAGTTACCTTGTGCCTTAATGTCAAACGAATCTACGT
>Ga0126338_10001685_pt1 | contig 14540 bp, 8 predicted proteins | sample OrbCmetagenome_2_FD_92529 | JGI IMG/M metagenome (GOLD analysis project Ga0126338, IMG submission 92529) | Coral microbial communities from Petempiche,Puerto Morelos, Mexico - Orbicella C C metagenome | ecosystem: Host-associated > Invertebrates > Cnidaria > Coral | place: Petempiche,Puerto...
AAAGGCCTAACTCGTTTTATGGCACCAATCCCAGATGCAATCTTTTTAGACAATTTATCAATATGGGTTTGCCAAGTTAGGTTTTCGTCGATCAACACACCGAGCGATTTGACTGAGGAGACATGATTTATTGGAACATTATTAATTGAGAGCTCAAGTGTATCTGGAAGGGTACTCAATCTTTGTCTGGAACCAATCAACATAAATTCAGTTTTAGTCATGTTTAAAGTAAGTTTGTTAGAAGTAAGCCATTTGTTTAAATTACTTTGATCATGATTTAGATTAGACTGTATAGAGCTCAGATCAGCTCCTGCATATGTGATGTGGGTGTCATTAGCATACATCCTAGGCTGACATGATGATAAGCAGTTGGGCAAGTTGTTAATGTAAATAAGAAATAATAGGGGACTGAGGATTGTTCCTTGAGGTACCCCACATTTTAGCAAACAGGTTTGGAAAGAGAACCAATAACAAGACATTGTTGTGTATGGCTAGTTAAATATGAGTTGAACCAGTCAAGAGCTCTTCCTTGAACTCCGTAAAGGTTCATGTTAGTTAAAAGAATTTCATGATCAACAGTGTCGAACGCTTTTTTTAAATCGAGAAAAACTACAGCATTAACATTTCCGCGATCGATTTTAAACGCCCAACTATCGGTAGCTTCTAATAGAGCAGTAACAGTTGAATGCAATGAGCGAAAGCCCAACTGTTTAGAAATTACGTCCTCTTTACGTCCTCTTTAGTTAGAAAGCTATATAGCTGGTCATACACGATCCTCTCGAATACCTTAGCAATTACTGGAATGACTGAAACTGGTCGATAATTAAGACCTTCAAGACCTTTCTGAAACTGATGTTGCAATAACTAACCAAACAAAAGCATTTTTGGTTATATTATAAGGAAAAGCAAGTAAACAACCTTGTCCAAACATTACATGTAAGGTTTAATTAATGACAACTTGATAATGTCCCAGCAAGAATGACAAGGATTATAGTGCAGAGTGGGTGAGTGATAAAAAGAAAAGATCTTGACTCTTGCGTGACACCTTCTCATGTTTGTCTCTATCGTTACTTTATTTTCTAGGTGTGCCGCTGACGGTGTGTTTGAGCTCACATCCATCTGTATGAATGTTGCTATCTGGTATACAAAGTATGCTGCTAAACTGGCAGCGAAAGGAGAGTAAGTGTTGTGGTTTACCAGATGCCATTTTAAGAGGCTGTATCTGTAAAAACTGACCACTGATTTTACTTCGAAAATTTGATTTTACTCTTAAGCTGGGATTTTGAAGCCCTTGCCTCGTCAATAACTAAAATGAGTTTTATTTGATTAAACATTCTAATTGAGGTTTTCTAGGATTGATTGAAGTTCAGTCTGCTTGATACAAGCTGCATGCCTGCCGAAACTGGAAAAATAGCACATATTGCCAGCGCTCTAAAAAAAATAATATTCACTCAAAAGTCCCAATTATTTTTTTCAGCTATAGATATATCATAGCAGTTTGTTTAGCCGTGTTGCAATTATAATTTAATGTTGTTCCTTCAACAGTTAAAAGAAGATTTTCTACCTGTTAAATTGAGTTTTGAACCAAACGTGAAAATAGCTCTACTTTGAATAAGGCATGTTTTAAAAATGTGGCACCTGTTTGAAACTGCTGAACTACATGAATAGAAAGTATAAATGTCCCTTAATTTAAAACAATAATAAAATGCTGCCATTACATTTCAACAGTATTCAGTCAAGAATGCTTGGGATATATAGTTAATATAAAATTCAAACAATAGTCACAATAAAAAGTATTATTTTTCCACACTAGTAGGGTGAAAAAATTATTCAGTATCTGATGCATTTATCTTGATGAACTCTCCATAAAAGTGATATTTTGTGGTTACTTTTCAATCCAGTTTACTTCCCACTCTTTATGGATATCATTTTTGGTATAAGTGTGAGGCAGAGAGAACTAAAAAAAAAAAAAACAACTAACAGACAAAATTAAAGTAACTGACTAGATAGTATGTTTGAACCGCATCGTGTACAGTACACACAACCATGTACAGTTTGGAAATTATCAACTTAATATCCAAAGTGGGCAAGAAGCTGAAAAAAGAAATGTTTATGTAGGTAGTTACCTCTCACATTACTCTATATCTTCCCCAGGGTTAGCATGGATGAAGCTAAGGAAGTCCACACCAGCTTAAGAACTGCTGCAGGGATTTTCAAATTTGTCAAGGTATTAAATAAATTAAATCTCCTAGATCACCATAAATTATTAATTAATTTATGAAAAGTGAAGTTATAAATATTTAATATACAGGTATTAACCACAGTTTAGCAGTTTGGATTGCAGTAATGACAATACACCAAAAATGTCCTTGAAACTTGTTCATTGAATAAATTCCTCTGTGCCTAGTTGGTCAAAGCACAACCAGAACTCTGATTAGTCTCAAACTCCATAGAAAAGTTGTAACAATTATGTACACTTTTCTACACAAAAAATTAAAATCTTCATCATTTTTTTTTATCCAGTGGGTAATTGAAGGGCCCACTAGACTAAGTGTAGTCCCTCCTTCGCTTAGTCCGTCGTGCGTGACGCGAAAGAAAACCGCGAGAAAAAAATGGCTGCGCGAAATCCTGGGGACCAGGAGCGCGCGAAAGGAGGGACTACCTCCTAAGCCCAAGAGTTTGCCCTTTCGCGGCCGAGTGATTTTTCGGTGTAGGATCTCTCATCTTGACGTCCTCTCATTATCGCCTGTCGTCAATAACGCCAGGAGATATCCTGAATAAAAATGCTCAACTCTACTCTTCAAGTAGCCAGGCAAAAACATATGCCATGAGAAGTATATCTTCGTTCAGTGTTCGTTCAGCGAAACGGCCAAAGAGGTTTTAAAAAGAAGACGGCGAATGAGGCATCTTGTAAGGATTTTTGCTACGTCTGTAGGTGTAAATCTAAAAGTTATTGCGAAAATTTCAAATGCAGAGTTTCAACCGAGAATTTACATTATGTATTTGACATAGGAAATCATCCAACTGCGGTGAAATGTTTGCCGATAACAGCGGAAAGTTTAAGGTGAATGTCCGGTTTCAAGTGAAAGTCCGGTTCAATCTTTCAAAAGGACGGCAGAAAGGCCAAGCTTAGTGAACTTATATTCACTGACTTGGACGATGCTGTTGAGTGGCGAAATCACTAACACGCTCGCAGTCGCGTTGGAGGCGGAAAGCTTTGCCAAACAAAACACTGAATAAATTTAAATCTTTTCAAAGCCTGTTGGCACATTCGCAAGAACATCACGGCTTGTAAAGTGCGATTCTTCGATTTGCTCTGGTACCGCTTCGATTTGCTCTGGTTCCAAAACATTCCTACAAGACATCACACGTATCTTGAATGTTGACAACACGTTATCAAGGCTACTAACATGAGCCAATCATATTTTTGCATTGTGAGAGCAACGCATACAGTAATTCAAACTCTTGGGCTTAGGCGGTAGTCCCTCGTTTTGCACGCTCCTCGCTTCCAAGATTTCGCGCGGCCATTTTTTTCTAGCGGTTTTCTTTAGCGTCACGCACGACGGACTAAGCGAAAGAGGGACTACTCGTAGTCTAAGGGCCCACAGGAGCCAATACTTTCAAACAATGTGTCCCAGGGTTCAATGAAGATAAATTGCGGCATTTAAAGGCACAGTGGTCGACGATCAGTATTGTCCTGCTAAGAAAAATGTACTCTGCCAGCCCTGCCTGGCCTTTCTCCATGTACACACACATCCAGTGTCATTGATGATTGAGACTTATTGGTGAATCTTAAAAACTTGCAGATAATGTTACATGGCTGTTAAAGCTTGGCAACATTCTTAGTCATACTATGATTTATATGATGGAATTTCCACCAATGATAAACATTAGTTTAATCTTTATTTCATTTTCATTCTGTTTATTTTGTTTTGAAGGAGAGTCTGATGCCCCGTCTTGGTGAATTATCAGCTGAAAAGGGTGCTGATACTGATCAGCGAGTGTTGGAGGCATACCAGATGCAGTGCGTGGCTGAAGCTCAGGAAGGTTAGAACAGAGTAATTTTTTAATACGGCACATGTGGCTGATCCAAATCACAACATTGATATCTTCAATCATCAGCCTAATGCTTTTCTTTACTCCAACTTTGCATTCATCAATTGGTATACCTCAAGTGTCTTCTCTTTACTGTGCCTAACTTGAAAGAATCAGCCATTCTTGGCAGGATCAGTTTTGACTGGTTTTAAAAACAGTAATGATGATTAGAAGCTGTTTATCAGGTGATTGTTATTACAGTAGTAGCTTACAACTGTGAATTGATGATCTCTTTGTTCTATTTTCAGTTACTGTGGCTCGAGCAGTAGAGCTCAAACATAAAGCATCACTGATCTCTGGACTCACCTATGAGACATCAAAACTCTTTAATGCTGCAAGTATGTTTTGTAATTCAATAATAAAATTATTGAACATTACAATATAGCTACCACAAGTACAGTAGTTAAAGTAGTACATACATGTAGTACATGACAAACTGCATCTACAGAGCGATTTTCAGTGAGTGTCTTAAAACCAAAACCAAGTCATTACTCTGGGCAATCAAAAATGACACTGAGAATACAGTGAACCAATCAAAACTTGAAGAAATCACCTGTAGCTATCAATGCGAAATGTGGAAAAACCTATGTGAGCGCGTCACAACTTGTTTTGCTTTTACTTCTCATTGGATGAAAAAGTAGCACAGAATTTTTCACCCAGTTGTGTTGCGTTATTGATGAAAACTTAATTACTTTTTAACATTCAGTCAAATGAAAACCACTCTGACTATTGTTACATGTATGATTGTGTGTACATGCAATCTTTGGTGAGAATCCACATATGGCTAACAAAGATGGCAGCCTCTCTAAATTTGTCACTTTTTTTGTGGTAGGTTTGTGAACTGAACTTGACATAGCCAGATCAAATTTTAAGGTTATTACATGTACATGTATTAAAAGCAATGATAATTGAAGGTACGTGCAGTTATTTAAGATGGTACTTATAAATTTCATTGTGGGTGATTGGCATTTTAAAAACCAAAACAAAACAGAATTGTCACCTGGTGTAAAAATATGACTAATGCTTGCAAATGGATTGGTGTGTTAAACTTTGTAAGTTTTGATATGTGTTTTTCTAAATTTCTTGTGCTGTAATTTTATTTAGGTGATTCTTTGAAGTCAGTGGAGCCAGCAAAAGCTGGGAAATGGAAAAAATACTTGGACTTGAAGGCTGCATTTTATCAGTCCTATGTGAGTGCTATAATTAACATCTGCTTATCATTATTTTATGATTTATTGTGTAGTTACATAACATATCCATACCACCCACCCGTATGGAAATTCCAGTTAAGCTTCATAAATGTCTTTAAAGTTTTTGATCTTGCAAAATCAATGGAACCTGATTGAAAACTGTTACGCAGGAAGTACTAGCAATGGCACAAAGTAGAAATTATGATAGGGTACCTGTCTAGAGTGTTTGCCTTTATTTCTTCCATAATATTCACAACTTTTTTCAATCGTTTTTTTAGTTTTTGCTCCTCCAAGGAGGGTGTGGCTAGCCATTCAATCCACCCCCCTAAATCTACCCCCACGCCAAATCATTAAGACGTTTTGCTTCATACTGTATACATACATGTCTTATTGTATGCGTGGTGTTTTTAATTGAAGTCTGTGTTGTTTGCTGTAGGCATATTGTTTTTGTGGAGAAACTCTTCTTGATGAGGATCAATGTGGAAAAGCAATCCGAGCATTACAAGAAAGCGATAAATGTAAACATTTCAGTATCTTGATGGCTATTATCAGAAACCCTTTATCAAACTGTGTAGATAAATTACGGATCGACAGATAGACCGACTGCATGACTGACACAATTGTAGTGCAATATTGGTTGCTATGCACCATATACTAATGGATGCAATATGTAGCCAAGCACTACTAATATTACACAGGCTGGAAATTAGAGTATCAACGTAAGTGCAGAAAGTAAACCCATGAAGTGATTGACTTGACTGACAGACTGACTGACCGACTGATTGACGGACTGACTGGCTGAATACCTGACTGTTTGACTGACTGACTTACCGGCGGATGGATGGATTGACGGACGGAATGATTGACTAAATGAACGAACAAAAGAAGGAACAACCGAACGAGTGAATGATTTAGTTGCATTATGATTTTTTTTGCCGTAATTTGCATATTTTTGTATTTTTTCCTTTCATTTGCAGTGTATAAGAAGGCAGAAGCTATTTCCCGGGAGTACTCCAGTACTAGAGGGCCTGGCACGACTGCCCGACCATGGCAGCACCCTTTCTTTCTAAAACTTGGACCTATAATTAAAAAAAAGTTGGAGAAAGCTAACCATGAGAACGGATTCATGTAAGGACATAAGTTTACAGATGCTAGCCTTTGCAATAGACCAATTTCGATATATTAAGGGTGCATTCCTTTGGGGTGATCTGGATCAGGATCAGTGATCCAAGATCTGTCTGGATCATGGTGCATCAAAGGAACTGATGAATCCACTCTGGTCATGGATTCATCGGTTCCTTTGATGCATCATGGTCTAGACAGATCTTGACTCGCTGATCCTGATCCAGATCACCCCAAAGGATCGCACCCTAAAATTCAGCCTAAAACAATAGACCTCAGTACGAGGTTCTGGGGAATATAACTGCAGAGTTTGTGGGGTTTGTTCCCCAGAGCCTCATACCGAGGTCTATCGTGTTAGGCTGAATTTTAATATCGAAATTGGTCTATTACGGGCTCCTTTCTCGTACAGCGGATGGTAATCGAGCCTAACCACAAGACAGAAGTCTAAAATTCGAGCCTGAAAGAGTCTGTGTCAGTGAGTCTGTGTCCAGTGATGACGATGCTCTGCTGAGAGCCCTGCGTGTCTGTGATTGGCTGCTGCTAGCGCACGAATTTTCGCGCGAAGCAAATAACCAATCAGAGTCATGCCACAAATTTCTTAAGAGTTACGTCATCGATATGAATGTTTTAAGTTCAATCTCAAGATTCGTGTTTCTTTGGAGAAGATCAAACGCGCGAGGAAAGACTTTTTGTTTGTTCAGTTATGTTAATATTTCATTACTTTTGCTTTACAAGACGGAGGCATATTCCTGATGGTATATAATCTCTGCACAAATCTCGGTAATGGTAATCATTAATGAACAATGTCAAATATCTTCAAGAAAGATCCAGACGATTCTGGCTTTGCCCTTCTTCCGTGTATCCGAGTAGAATAGTTTTGTCGGACTAAGCCCAAAGCGTCTGGATTTTCTTTGAACATTCTTGACATTTTTGTTTCCTGTTACTTGGCGTTAAGATACGTGATCTAGTACGCGACAACCGATGCGTGATACATGAGCTAGTACGTGCAATTGATATTTTGTGTGCGAAAGGACCACTAACATAATTACTCAAGTTGTCTTGCTCTTGCTTTTTCAAGTTGTAGAAAAGTCGCCCTATTAATTATTTCTTTACAGAAAAGATAGCTTGGTAGTCTAACTTTTAAATGGCAACACTTTTTTAGTCTCTCTTTCTAATCTTGTAAACTAACTCGTGTTTTTTTTCCCTGTCCAGTTACTTCCATAAGATCCCTGCGGAACCCCCTGAGCTCGAACTTAAGGCTACCCATGGCCTAGCAAGTCCACAGGAATTTTCAATGCCGGCTCCTCACGCCATGTGGTCAGCGGATACTTACGCTGGATTTGATGCTTCAAAGGCTAACCCGCCTAAGGTAAAGTCAGGTTTACTGCAGCTGTAGTTAATAAAATTCTACTAATATCAATGTAATGCGGCAGTCTGGTTGGCTGAGCTATCGTACACTGTCAATCATTTGGTGTAGTGACTGGAGGTCGTCTACAAAGTGGCGCCGTTGTCTCTTCAGTTTGCGAAGTTTCGGAGGAAAAGTTGTAAATGTTATTGGATAATTCAATTCCCTACAAGACTTAATGAAGGAAATTCACCGGAACACGGCTTAAAATTAAAATGTAAAAATAGTTGAATGAACTGACGAGCGTGCGAAAATGGCTGCAAAATGGAACATTTTCTCTTCGACCTCATCAGCCATCGCCTCGCCGAAATCACCATCTCTTAGTCTAATTGTTTATTAGCCTGCAAAGTTTACTTCTTCGCCAAATCTTTGGCCTCACTAACAGCAATTGTTTTTTTTTTCCTTGAATTTTCTTTTAATACCTCTTGTCAGTAGTTGAATGAGAAGTGCAAGGTGCTTCCCGTAATTTATGAACCGAATGCCTTTTTTTTCCGCCCATTTATATTACGACCTTACAGTTTAATCTAAGACTAGATGTAAAGCGAAAAATGTAGTAAACATGTGACTACAAAATAGCCCTGAAATCGGGTGTAACAGAGAACTGGTAAAGACCAAAGAGTGATTATTACTCCTTATCAACTGTTTCCACAGGCACCCCAGGCTGGTCCGTCAGGGGATGTGAAACCTGTGTCCGAGCCTGAAGATACCAGCCCTGTTAAACCGGCTAACAATTCATCTGGATGTGTTGTTTCGTAGACGTGGAGTTCTCGTGTTGTTATAGCGATACACAAACTTGATCTTGTTTCTCCAGTCAGTTAGATTGTTTTATGCAGTTACATACATAGTTTTGGCAGGCAGGGAGGAAGAAGTTTTTTTTTCCTTCAGTCATTTCATTCCTTAGTTTTCTGTAGAGAAAATCACGAATCTTAAACCATTTGATTTCAAGCGCGGCCAAGCACTGGCGAGATAGCAGCTGTATGTATTAATTAGTAATCAGTACACAGTTAAACAAATGTAATTTGGATCATTTGAAGTAATTTGGCCATACATAATTTTATTCCTCTGTCCATTTAACGTCGCACTGTTTTACCATCCGCTCTCCGACTACTCAAAAGTGTCAAGTTCGGACCGTTTTTTTTTTTTTTTTTTTTTTAATATCATAATCAAGCAGTAGACACGGCTGCAATTGTAAAAAGTATGTATAGACTGTACTGTAGGGGTTTGGAGACAGTTAACGTGCGGTAAAGGAGAGCAAATGAAATTTTGGGAATATTATTCTCACACACAAAAATGATGATTCAATATGTGCCATCTTCTTTTTTAGAGATTTTAGTTAAGACGGGGTTGAAAGGATTTTATAAAGTACCCAACTGAAGGAATTTAGTTTCAAACCTTGATAACAGTACTTAGCCATCATTCACTAAAATTAATTTTTAAGCAATAGATCACCCTTTCTATGGGTTTACTGGCGCAATAAACCACGCGGGATGTTGGGAGAACACGAGAAAAGCTTGTAAATCACGAGCCGTTGGGCGAGTAATTTACAAGCTTTTCTCGTGTTCTCCCAACATCCCAAGTGGTTTATTGCGCCGGTAAACCCATAGAAAGAGTTGTCTATCGCTTTTACGAAATAACTATGGAAAAAGTCTGGTCATGTGAGGAAAATTTATTGTACCTTCGTGATCAAGTTGCTTATTCTCATCAAATTCATGAGATGACGCGACGAACCAATCACAGCGACTGAAAGAATGAAAACACAGACTCCGCGCCGGACACGAAATCCGCAGAGCAAAGCGACGAAAACATTTCACGCTTAGTTTAAGAAAGGAAAGGAATAGGTTATCGGTGAAAGGCAAAAAGCATATTAATTAACTCAAAAGTATTCTGACGAGGAAATGCAGTGGAATCGGTCATCACGAAAGTAAAAGGCTGTACAAAAAGTGTGCAAGTAGTCCAAACTTCATGTGCTTGGCGAAGCGATTCAACGTAGTGTTTAGTAATAACTTTCCAAAGTTTTGTGGATGGAATAAAGGTTAGTAACAGAAACGCTGCTTCCAAAATTTAGAATTTATTTACTTTTGCTGAAGGCTATGAAGTCCGAGTTTCTCTTTCCATTTTGCTAAATGAAAACTATTGCTTGAAAGCTAAGCTTATGGAAGCCAAATTCATTTATCGTATTATGCATGCATGCATGCATTGAGTTTAAACTCAAAATGTCGGATAGAAAGAAATTTTTTCCCTGCTCTTTTGACAAACCAAATTTGATCAGTTAAACCCCGCTGACTTCGTCCTGCACAGACCGTGGAAAGCACCGAAATAAGTGTTTAACACTTTCTTGATCTCAAGCGTAACCGGAGTCGGCGTAAAAGTTTTGCCGAGGAAAAAAATAAAAAGCTTTATATGACGACCAACTTCTGGGCCGGGTTGTTCAAAGCCCGATTAAGCTAACCCAGGATTAGCGAGAATTTTGATTTGAGTTTTGTAACTTTTCGGTGAGGTTTTATGTTTATACTGTATGTGCTTCAGTTTTGAGTTTGGCTAAGCTCAAACTACACAAAACGTAAGCAGTAAAAAACATTTTTATGCAAGAAAAATAAATACTTCGGTTAACTTTTAATCATGGGTTAGCGTTAACCGGCTTTCGAACAACCCGGCCCAGGTCCTGTTTTTCCTTGCAAATTTCCATGTATATGTTGAATGAAATGATATTCGTGTTATTGATATCTAAACCAGTGAAAGGCTAAACTGTTTATTACATTTGTTATCGCTAGAGTTCCGAGTTCTCCAGTTCCCGTCTATAGAGCTGCCATAAATCGGGAACCGTAGTTTACCGGTACAATAGAACATAGGTTTAGCAACTCTATTGACCAATCAGAGCGTGCGTAGTATCTCAGTTATTTTATAAAGGCCAATAAATCTTGGTATTCCACATAAAAATGTGTATCAATCGTATCTTCGGCTCGCATAATCCTCTGCAGTACAGTTTTGACGAGCTGCTATGTCGTTATCAAAGTCCTAAGTCGTGAAACACTGCCACGATAAATCTTCTTCTGCACAGTCGCTGATGTTTCCATGGTAACGCTGTATATTCAACCGGTAATTTTCGTTTGGACCGTCCATTGTAACGTTGTCGAGCAGACCCAAATGGAGGAAGTGGATCTGCAAAAATTTATTAAAAAATTCAGCATCTAGTTAAGAGGGAGGGTTGAAAATGTTGTGGAGTGGAAAAATCCGCCCACCGGGAGACGATTTGGTGCAAGACAAGAAAGAAAGAGAACTCAGAAAGCTCTCAGAGTGTATTGCAAAGAATTTCGTAAAGAGCACCAAAGCTCACAAGACTCTATTGCATAGTACGTTTTATATTGCATCGCTTAGGACGCTTGCTGTGGTTATCGATTTCAAGCATGATTTCCATAGTGCTTTTGACGTTTTAGGAAGATCGAAGGAGACTCTGCACCCTGATGTGTGCCAAACAAACCCGAGGTAAAACACCACGACATCAGCCAAAAATTAATATTCGACATTTGTTAACATCACCACTTTTATTTGTTCTACTAACAACACACCAATACTTTCAAAGAAAAGCGTATAAATGTGAATCTACTGAGATGTTAAAAGTTTGTTCGACAAAACAGCATCTCTCAGTTCAAGTCACTGCACCAAAATATAACCCATGGTTTTCATGTGTTTGATTCCATTATCTGGTAAGCGAGTTGCTTCGTTCCCACACGTGTTGTTGCCATCATACTTTCCTCCTGTACCAAACCCGATTATGGAGTTACAGCTGTCGCAGTCATTTTGCCCGTTACTAATGATGCCGATTCTTGCTTTGGAATGGAAATAAGAAGTACCCACAGCATTGAACCCTTCCTTGTTACAGTTGCGCTGTCAGGAGGCCCGTGAACCAATCAACTTCTTCCACGTGTTGCGGCCCAGTGAGGTGTTGCGGTATTGCCCGTCAGCGATCAGTGAGTACAGAGAGTTGGCCGTCTTGTTGATGACAATGAAGTTGAGTTGTTCACCGATCTTCATACCAAGACAAATCTTGGAGAAGGGTGTGTTCCAGTAGGTTGGTAGCTTGGTCTCTTGTGTGTCACACCCACTCTGACCTGCTGTAAGATTATAACCTTTCGTGTCATTCCAAAGTGAGAATTGTAATGGAAAGTTCTCTGAAATTAAACGTGGCAGAAAGAAAATATTAGCTTAAAATGTTGATGAATGGTCATAATGCTTATGGTTTACATGGGACATCGCTGGATAGAGGTTTTTACCTTATTGCCGTTAATCTTCATGGCTAGTGTCCATCCTCCATCTCCACATCCAAAGTTTTCCATGTGACAATAAACAGGGATCGTCTGCTCACTAAACATCAGTGGAAAACCTCGACTCTTTCTCGACCTGTTATAGGCGAAAAAGAGGAGGATTATGGAGGATGAGGCTACTTAAAGGAGCTCAGTCACAGCATTTTGAGCTAATTTTGGCCACGACCAAAATTACCTTTAAACTGAAGGAAACATGAAAATAATAGTTTTCTAAGATAGATAAACACCAAAGAGTTAACAATAAACCATTAAGGGAACACGAATGGTTAATGATAGAGAAGATTGACACTGATTACAAACGGTGAACTTGAAAAGTAGTCTAAACTTTTCAAGATGCCCAAACCGTGATACAACTAGCTCCTTTAATCTATGCAAAGTCAACAAGCCACGCCACTCCAGAAAATTTTTACCGTACGGCCAGAGGATTTTTCCAGTCTAGTGAAATAAACTGATCATCTCGCTCACTTCACTGTATTTCCACTCGAGTTTCCACATGTTCACAACTTGGTTGGTTAGTTTCGTTTGCTGCTGAAACGAAACGTGCAACGCGTAGTGAATGGTTTGTACGAGAAGAAATCCAAACAGTTTAAATACCTTGCAATAACTAGTATAGTATCATTGAATGAAAATTAAATAATAAGGGCCAAAAGTGATTAAAATGCGAGAGAAATATAGACTGCTGTTACTGATTTCAGTTGCGCGATGGATTTCTCGGTAAAATCGTTTGCACAATTGTCCCTCTTCCTACACAGTAATTTTTATAAAATAAGAAGAGAGACAGAAATCTGTCTGGATACCTGTGCTTTTAAACAAAGCGCCACGTTAGCATCTTGAACTGAAGTACGGTTAGAAGTGAATCGAGAGGTGAACGACTCCGTATAAATTGTCAAAACGGAATTTAACTGTGAACTTACTCGTATTTGTCATAGAGTGCCTTACAAGAAGACACGGCATTCACAGGGAGAGCTGTAAAAAAAGATTAAACGTAACGTCTGTCAGATATATAACGTGTTTTAAAAAGCACTTGCTACTAACAAGACTCCGAGTCAATACAGTTAACGATCGAGCGATGTTAACCTGCTGTATGTTGCGGAGTGCAGGTTTTATTGACCATGCAACGCGATATTGACTGGCTTCGTTACTGACATGCGCCTGTCCTAAATCCACTCACAAACCATCATGTTGTCGGCTCCACCAGCCCCTGTGCATGGCTGTTCCAGGCAGCCAGTACACTAGTTAATTTAATTATTTTCTGTAAAATATGATGTACATTGAAAGTATGAGTACAAATGAAAGGTTTTTGCTGTGTCTCTTACGTAATGTTTCTGTTGTACTGAGAATGTTTTCACAGTGTGCTCCGGTGTACCCCTCTTTACAGATACATTTGCGGTTTCCGTCACATTGCTCCACGCAAATGTCGCCATTTTGACATGAACCAACACCGCATGCGAGAAGCTGCTGAGAATGAAGATAAATAAGAGAGATTCAGTAACCGGTCGATTGTCTTTTTTCTTACATGTAGACTTAAAGATTATGTGCTACTAAGATATAACCCCAAACGTCAGAAATTTAATGTCAATTCTCGTGCTTCCTCAAAATATATGCAGCTGAGACATGCCAGGTAGACCTTACTGGAGGTAGGAGAAATGATGAGCTCTCGTGTGCTCGAAGTAAAACAGCGGTGTTATATTTGAACGAGGGTCTCCCGTTCTGATCCTAGATAATACATAGTTTGAATTAAACAGCAAGCTTTTTCAAGGTATGCCGGGAACCAAGGAGTGACGCAGTGGTGAGAGCACTCGCCGGCCCCCTACCCTGTGGGTGCTTGGGTCCTAATCGTTAACCTGCAAGGCGTCATACCGGTGCATGGTTTGAGATTTTTGTTGGTTCTCATCCTTGGCCAGAGGGTTTTTCTTTTGGATTCTCACCATTTTCGTCCTCCGCGCAATAACCAACACAACAAATTCCAATTCGATCTGGTTTGTGTTCCCGATTTGGAAGCCTTTGAAGTAATGCTTGAAGTTTAAAGGGACAAGCAAACTTTCGAAAGGTCAAATCTTGAAGACATATTTTCATTGACAGTGGTCTAGATTTGTTAAGTTTTACCATATAAGTCCACTGAACTATTAAAAGAGTGATACAATATGAGTTATGCATAAACGAGAGACATATTTATAGAGGCTACGTTTTCGCCTACACTGTAATGCATGTTATAGCATCATTGCCGTAGAGTAACGTCTTTAGAAGGGTTTGCATATTTTGACGCCTCGACGACTTAACTCAAACTCATAGTAACTGAACCCATCCAGGCCAATGAAGTTTTCAAAGTTCTTTTGCTTTTTCTCGTCATTGATCTGGCACACGTGTCTTAGCGATGTAGCGTGATCCTCGTAGTTGAAGGAAACG
>Ga0126338_10001688_pt1 | contig 14524 bp, 7 predicted proteins | sample OrbCmetagenome_2_FD_92529 | JGI IMG/M metagenome (GOLD analysis project Ga0126338, IMG submission 92529) | Coral microbial communities from Petempiche,Puerto Morelos, Mexico - Orbicella C C metagenome | ecosystem: Host-associated > Invertebrates > Cnidaria > Coral | place: Petempiche,Puerto...
AAAAATGGCTTTCTCAAACCACCAGCCCGCCTAGAATTCCTGTCTTCTACACGCTTACAAAAATCCACAAACCTATTCTGGTCGGAAGACCGATCATCTCAGGTTGTGACGGCCCAACTGAAAGAATATCCTCTTTTGTGGATACATTGTTACAGCCTATTGCTCAAAACCAACAATCCTACATAAAGGATACAACTGATTTCATCAACTTTATAGAAAAAACAAAGATAGGCCAAGATACAATTTTAGTAACAATGGACGTTTCTAGCTTATACACAAATATATCACAAGAGGAGGGAACAGAAATAGTATGCAAAGCATATGAGACGTTCCACAACTATGATCCTCCAATCATCACACGCTACTTAAGGAAAATAATCGGTGTAATCCTAACAGAGAACTCATTTGAGTTCAATGGAAAAAATTATCTCCAAACCCTTGGTGTCGCAATGGGCACAAAGACAGCAGTGTCTTTTGCAAATATATTCATGGCGGAGATCGAAACAAGTTTAATCCAACAAAACAATACCAAGCCAAGAGAATGGAAACGTTACATCGATGACGTTTTCTCCTTTTGGGACTGTAAAAGAAATGAAGTGGATCGTTTCATTGAACAAGCTAACACATTCGACCCAACAATAAAATTCACGGCCGAAATATCAGAGAACGAAATGACTTTCCTTGATACAGTGGTGTTCAAAGGAGAGAGATTCATAGAAAAATCCATTCTGGACATTAAAACTCACTACAAGCCGACCGAAACCTTTCAATATACCCATTTTACCTCGTTTTACCCCCCGGGGGCAAAAAGAGGCTTTATCAAAGGCGAAGCAATAAGACTGCTTAGAACAAACTCTTCAAAAACAACATTTGAAGAGTGCCTTGCAAACTTCAAACGACGCCTGGAAGCACGCGGGTATCCGAGGAAATATATAGAAAGGTCCCTGTCAGAGGTCATCTTTGACTCAAGACAATGGGCTCTTAAACCACAAAAACAAAAAACGGCAGAGAGACTATTGCCTTTTGTCACCACATACCACCCTGCAGTAAAGAAACTTAACAAAATCGTGATGGAAAACTGGAGTTTCATAGAAAATCAGCCTCTGCTGAAAACAATTTTTAAAAAGCCTCCGATCATATGTTACAAAAGAGGTAAATCTCTTAGTAAAAGACATGCTTGTAAGAGCAAAACTATAATCTGAAGGTTTTTGATAATGCGACGCAACCACAAAAACCACATTGGGAGTCCGTGCAGGCCTGTCTCTGTTTTTTCCTATTCGCCTATTCTCAACCCCTCAAGAATATTGACGCTGAAGTTTGCGATATTTTAAGAAACCCAAAGCTGGGATTTTGAAAAGAATATAATTCTGCGTCTAAAATTTGTAAACACAATACAATTATGGTTTTAACTAAACCGTATAAACTTCTTCCTTTCTTTTCTGTAAACAGTAATTACTCCAAAATTATTATACATGTATTAAACTTGATAAATAAGTAACAATTAAAGACCGATCGGTGATAAATCTCTAGCAGTTTAAGACCCACGTACGGAGGCTAGATCTAGGCTACATCCTAGATGGATGTAGTGGCAGGACTTTTCTGTATATTATTTTTAGATAGTTCTAGTTAGGTGTCCCCTATTAGCAGTGGGGATTCTCCACTGCTAAATATAATTGACACGATAATAAAGTCATTATTATTATTATTATTATTAATATCATTATTATTATTATTATTGTTGTCAATAAAATAAATAGATAAAACTGCTCAATAAAACAACAAACTCCGCACTAGCCGTTTGATTGATGCTAATGACACTTCCGAAAAACGTTAGTATAGGTAATCATGCGGTTTCGAGTTCAATTTGGAATTAATTTACACGACTGAGTGTTTGAAAAACTCACAAGCGCAAATTAATTACAAATTGAACGAGAAAAACCGTATGATTACTTATTAATAAATAAACATAAACATGCAAAAAGTCGTTTGGAGGGAGTGGCGAAAGACCTTTCTTGAAGCCATTTTTTCTCATTCGAGAAAACTTTTTTCAAAGTTTCCGCACAAAATTTTCCTCATCATTTTACGTAATATCACTGGCTTCGAAAATTTCCTATTGTCTTTCAGCCAATCATAATCCAGACTTACGATGTGTAGTTTGCATTGGTGTTACACTTTTTGCACCGGTGTTACACTTTTTGCACTTGTGTTACACTTGAACTGCACTGCTCTCAGCCAATCAGAATCGAGTAATTTTTTCATGTATATTATTATATGCGTTATATTAGGCTTAACGCCTGTAGCCTGGGTCCAAAATTACTTCAACGCATCAGTGGGAAGATAGTACGGATAATTTGACGCAGTTTCGGGCATAGTCCACTTGTGTTCGTTTATCTGATCTAACAATACTCACAAGAATATTTCTAGCCTAAAACCGGCAGAAAAGTAAAAATATTCAGCCTGGGCCTGAAAAATAATGCTCTTATGGACAAAAATATAACTTAGGGCGAATGTAGTCCTGTAGCTAGTCCATGTTCGACAAACATGCGATAGGACTGAGTGGCGAGACAAATCGCGTTTTATTAGATAGACACGATCGCGAGTGTTTTACTGGAAAACACACCACTCGTAAAATTCATGCGAAACCACATCCGAGATTTGGGTGGCGTATTTTCCATATCCTCACTTGTGAAGATATCGATGATTTCACTGACATCAAGTTTGTTTCTTAAATTGTACTTAAATTCGTTGCTGTATCATTGAAATATCTTCGGGTCTTCCTCGAAAGTCTTTGGCAATCTTCGAAAATTTTCGGAAAATGTTCAGGAACGTTGGTGCGGACCTTCGGACAAGTTTTGGAGAATCTTCGGAAATCTTCAGAAAGTGGTCGGAAATCTTCGAAAAATGGTCAAAAACGCCGTCATCAGTATGCCTATATAATAAAGAGAACATTACACGTTACCTCGAAGATATGAATTTTATGTTTTAGATCTCATGGCTAGAACAATATCTCACTCGTTCGCTGCACTCACTCGTGAGATGTTGTTCTTGAAACTTGAACATAAAATTCATATCTTCTCGCCACGGTGTAATATCCTCTATATCTACAACCAGGCGCAGTGCTGTGGTTTTTATTAGCATGTAGTATGTACGTGATGCACTTAAGAATTGTAAGAACACGGCATGTATCAGGTGAGACTCACGGCAAATGAGTGGGAATTTTTATTATTAACTTCTATGAAATTTTCGAAAAGGAGCAAAAATCATCACAGAAAACATCGACTTTCGCAGATGCAGTAAAGCGAATTTCTTAGATCCTCTGAGAATTGCGCAATTTGACAGCACAGCTTGTCATTGATGTCAGTCAAGAAAATAAACGTTGAAAAAATAGCCTCATTGAAAATCAAAACCTATAGCAAATAATGATTTCTTTGTCATCTAAAACAAATTATACAATGTGTGACCCATTGTGATATTATGTCTTTATTTAAGAAACCCACGCTGTCGTTTCAGCAAAGTTTACTCAAAGTGATTCGATTGCTAAGATTTATTTGACTCTAAGAACTTGGGAATACTTGCTAAAATTAACGATGGATCAAATAAAATGTTTCTCACTTGCATTTAATGCTAACACTTTCTCTTTATTTTATACAAGACATGACTGTATACGAAGAAAGCTCAGCTGAACGCGGTGTCGCACGTATTTCAGGTGTGAGATATCCCGATATTGCGCCTACGAGCCCACCAACGTCCAAAGTAATATTTTTCATTGCAATCCGCTCAAATTTACACAAATCCCAAATAGAATTAATTGCAAATATCACATTCCAATGTCACAATTTTACTAGCCACAGGAGCCATATCTCCCGCCATATCTTTTCATTTCTTTCTCGTGGCTCAATTTCAAAGCGTAAGTGCTATCGCTGACGGTTTGCCACAAGATGAGTGACGTCATAGATTCGTGTTTGATTGAAGTGAATTGTGACACTGCTATGGCCATTTATTCGCTGTCTTCCCAATGTAAAAAAGTAATTTGTTTTTTCACCCTCACGAAAATACTTCTGAAACTGTAAGGGCAATTATTTTAGAGATAAATATCCCGCGTTGTCTTCAAGGCAAAAACTTTGCATAACCACGGGTAAACGAGACTTTATCAGCTAGATTTGACATTCGTGTTAAAAATGTTTTGTCGCACGCTATTACGCTAATTATTTTCATACCCCGAGGCTTATGAATATATTGTGCTTTAGTCTTCTTACAAGACGGTGGCGTTCCTCGTAACCGGATTTCTTTATTTCCCCATTTAAATTACGTTTATTGTAGTGACATCCCTGGCTTGTTGGCCCCGTAGCTTAATGACCAAACAGTTTGACTCTCCGTTTGCATCTTGTGGAACCGTCAATTGTTTCAAACAGTGCACCCATTATTTCATGATTGGAGAATTCCCACGAGATCCGGTGTCAATTTCCATGTGAAAGATGAACATGTCATAACGCCCAAAGAATCACACCTGCCTTAGATATTGTTTATCTGCACGAGTCAATCGACTCCGTTAAAACCGTTTTAGCCGAACCGGTCAAGTCGTTTAGGAGTGATCTTGGAAGTCAAACGTCGGATTAACAAAACACGAACTAACTTCAAGATGATTAACGCAAGCTTAGGAAATTCCACTGAATGGAGCTATCATATAAATCTTTCCTGCTTCTACCTCACTCGATTTCTTGTTTATTCTCAAGGTTCAATGAGAATAACTTTCATCATCAATTGTGCGCTGAATGCCATTTTATCCGTGACGGCTGTCGCTGGAAATACATCCATCCTCTGGGCGTTAACTAAATGCTCATCCTCGCTTCGTCCTCCTTCGAAAGCTCTTCTATTCAGCCTAGCACTGTCCGATCTCGCCGTTGGGGCGCTCGTACAGCCACTTTACGTCATGTACAAAGCCGCCGAAATAAACGACAACTTTGGCCTGTTCTGTATCGCTGGAGTTGGATTCCACTTGTCTGCCAATGTGTTTTCAGCCGTTTCCTTTTTAACTGTAACTGCCATTGCATTGGATAGACTCTTAGCGTTGTATTTGCAGCAGAGTTACAATGCGACGATTTCTCTGAGGCGCGCTACCATTGTGTTACTCCTGTTATGGTCATCTACAAGCGTATGGGTTGTCACATGGTTCGAGAACATCAGGATTTACCAAGTCTTCAATATCACAATGGTGTGCGTATGCCTGATTATCTGCGCATCGGCCTACATAACGCTTCAGATTCGCCTTTACAAGCTACAGACTGTGATTGCATCTCGACTGCAGATTCAGGACAATGACCCTAAAGTTAATATTACAGTTAACGTACACACGCCGCATTTACAGCTGTATCGAAGATCTGTGACTACCATGTTTTATATTTACCTTTTGTTAATTCTCTGTTATGCTCCCTATTTGTCTATGTTTTTTGTTATACAATTCACGGGCAGAAATTCAACAAAAATTGCGGCCTTGAGTTTTTCAATGACAATTTTGTTTGCCAACGCGTCAATCAATCCATTTCTATACTGTTGGCGAATTCAAGAAATCCGTCACGAAATTGTAACCGCAATTTCCAGAATTTTTCGTCGAAAATAATCGTTAGTTGTATATACATATAAATCGGGCTTCAACCTGGAAGCAATTTTAAGATAGAGTTCGGGTCATAATATTTCTTAAAAGGAACAAATGGCGTAAAAAACAATTAGTTTAAAATAATATGAATATTTTAATTAACATCCTGCAGCGATTACGAGTTAATAACTTTCTTAGCTGTGACTTGACGACAGTTTTTAGCCTCAAAATAAATGTTGTTAATAATTTATTGTCATTAATCGGTTCATTTCTTTATATGCCAAGTAACAGTTTTCTGTGGACTTCATCAGTTTGACTTTCGAATCTAATCAGGTGACATTTTATTTCAGAGCTCTCGTAGGTTTACTGTAACAACTTCAGTGAAACCATTTTTTGTAAAATAATATTTGTGGCTTTTTCAGCGTAGTAAAATGATCCAAGCTAAGTACATAGTTATTAAACTCTCCTTTCAAACTTTTGAATGCAAATTTAAGGTGTGTTCTTATTCTAGTAATCACTTGTCAAGTGCGGTTTTGATGCGCTTCGTTTTCCCATGCATAAAAACCATCTGCACGTTGTAAGCGTTTTAGTGTCTATTTTCGCTTTATATTTTCAGTCCGGGTCGTCACGAGTCACAGCAACTGACATGCAATAAACTGTCTCATGAGATGCTTGTTAATCAACGTCTTCTTGTTCTAAACACACAGACTTTGCTGTAAATTAATGCTCCGAGAAAAACTTTCTTAAATGGAGGACTATGGGTAATCTACTTATCTGATTTGCAACAGTGCCAATATCATCGGATAATCGTAAACATTTTGCACGACATTCGGTTACGTTATTCTCTTTATATAGTAGAAGTGGATTGTAAAAAGAAACTTTGGTCTTGTATTTTTTATCTTTATGCTTTCATTATTAATCAAACAACATAAATGTTACGAAATGGTTCGTACTAATTCATTGCATTGAGTACAGATTAATCGATTAATATTCAAACTCATTAAAATGCAACGCCATTTTTTTTTTCTGCCTGTATTTTGTTCTGCGTACACGGGCATAAAACTTGTGCAAAACCATAAACATAAACCACAAGAGAGATAATACAAGAATAGGTAGGTGAAATAATAGGAGACGCAGCTGGCGTCTCCGGTAAGTAGCTTGAACAATTTGTTGGTCCTTACCCTAGCTTCGAGGGTTTTGTTTTTCTCCAACTTCCCCTGCTTTTCTCCCGCGGCAAAAACCAACTATCTAAAGGCTAATTAGATCTTCGTACTGTGGCTCGTTACAGCTCATCGCAGCTCTTCCGGGTCGGTGGGTGAATAAGTTACATTGTAGCTTATACATACGAGATAAACTGAATTGCCTGTTTGCAATGTGAACGATTTTCAAAATTGCGAACGCTGTTAAGGTTAGTTTAAGTTCATCGATAGAAACGAGGCTCCATAAGAAAGATAGGCTGCAGTGCAGGCGTATTTTTGGCGAGGTAGAGGTAAAATGAAAAGTCTGCATACGAGCCAAGTGGCCCATCAGGCCGGCGCTTATCCCGGTTTCTGTAGCATGAATCGACTAGAAATATTCCTACTCCCCTCTCATAGGAAGCTAGTCCATCCTAGTCATCGTAGGGCTAACCTTCTGTTGAAATACAGTTGGAACTCGCTATTTCGAACTCTCAAGGACAGCGAAAAATAGTTCGAAATAGCGGGAGTTCGACATAGCTGATAGTAAATGACGAAATGGGTGAATTCAAGGGAAATAATTTAGAGTTCGAAATAACAGGGAATTCGAAATAAGGCCCTGTTACACTTTGTAATCACCAATTTTTTGTTTTCGTAATCCTGTTTGCACATGAAGATGCCAAATTTTGTTAGTGACGGATGTCAGTAATTTGATCAATTTACCATCAAGATGTCGTGACATGTCTTAAAGGGGAAGGTTTCATACTTGGCGTTTTTCTCTTTGTTCCCTTTTTCGTGTTCTCTGTGCTTCCGGTAGCTGCAGCAGTCGTCCGATCTTCAGTGGGTGTTACGGATGTGGATGCTGTGTTCAGCGGATGTGGATGCATTGTGAATCCGCTCGAGTTTGCTGCGATGGAAACTGTAAGAAGTACTGCTGTTGCGTATCGATTTGGGAATCGTAATAACTTTGATTACCCTGGTCTTGATCTTGGTAGCATTGCGAGCCATAATAATTGAAGTACCACGGATCGATCTTGCTTCTGTGCGGATCCATCTAGCTCAGTCAAAATGGCGGAAGTCATACGGTCACGTTCGCTTCGTAATCCATATGTTGCGAAATTGACCCAGTGACGGATGGATGTCAAGGAACAAAGGATTTTCTCGCCAGACAAAATTTTTACAGCCTCCAAAGCTAGTCGACGGAATCTTTGAAGTTTCGTTGCGCTTACAAAAATTTTGGTGGGTTCAAAAAATCGTTCGCACTAGAAATGGCTGCGTGTTGACAGATTTGTTGGCAAATCAAACAAAATTTCGCGTAGTGCGAACAGGCCCTAACCTAGTTCTAATTAACTGGGTCCAACTGTATGGTTTTCCGGCCGAGGCTGAGCTGATTATTTTTTTTTTCTGCCGTTTTTAAAATATTCTTGTAAACTTACAGAAACATTATTGATTCGCGATTTGCAACCAGCACTTAATGAAAATGTTAGCAGTGAGAAACTTCTCTACTAGCCATTCATACTTTTTTTCAGCAGATTTCAAGTCTGTTTATTTTCATTTCTATCCATTGTCATTTATTTCCTTTTTAGGTACCGGTTTTTCCTTATTAGGTTCTAGTTTTTTCTTCTAAATTTATTGTAATACAGTTGACTGTTTTATACTTCTGATGATGTATGTAGAGGCATACGAAACGTTAAGTTCTCAAATCAAGGTTTTTACAACATGCGTTGTTTTGTTATGTTTGTAACCGCAGTTTGTTTTTTTGTTTTTATTCTTGTGAATATTCTTAGATTATATAGTGTAAGATAGTGTAAATAGAGGATATTACATGCCACCGCGTGGCTACGAATTTTATCTTCGAGTGTTCAACTCGAAATCTCACGAGCGAGTGAGATATTGAGTTGAACACGAGAAGATAAAGTTCCACAAGCGGGCATGTAATATTCTGTTTATTATATAAACATACTAATGACGACGTTTTTGACGATTTTCCGAAGATTTCCGGCCACCTTCCCAAGATTTCCGAAGATTTTCCAAAATTGTCCAAAAGGCCATAAGGACGCTTCCGAACATTTTCGAACATTTTCGAACATTTTCGAACATTTTCCGAAGATTACCGAAGATTGCCGGGGACGACCGAAGAAGATCCGAAGATGTTTCGATCATACATCAACAAATTTAAGTGTAGTTAAAGGGACAAAAGAAAAATGTTATTAGAAAGGAATGATATCTTCACAGTATGAAAGATAAAAATAGTATCTTCACTTCGCACGATGAAGATATGATGTTTTAGTAAAAGAAAAAATCCTGGTATTTCACTGGTGTTTATATAATAAGTTATTATATAAAAGTTACTGGTATAGCGAGAGGTAACAAATTGATACAAGCAATATGATATCCTCACATGAGAAAATATTAGTTCTGATAACATTTTTTGTCCCCTTAATTACACTTAAATTTTTTGGTGTATGATCGAAACATATTCAGATCTTCTTCGGTCGTCCTCGGCAATCTTCAGTTATCTTCGTTTATCTTCCGAAAGTGTTCGGAAACGGTCGTCTAGCCTTCGGACAAGTTTTGGAAAATCTTCGGAAATCTTCGGAAAATCACCACAAACGTTATGTATTGTGAATATTTCATATAATAAAAAGAAAATTACATAGTCGCTTGAAGATACGAAATTTATCTTCTCGCGTTGAAAACTATTTCCTATTGAACGCTCCAAGATAAATTTCATATCTCCGCGCGGCCGCGTAATGTCCTGTATACATGTCTGTTTTCAGCATCGAAGATAGGGCTAATGCTGTTTTTTGTTCTTGGCTAGTTTTTGCCGTTTATAGAAAGGAATAATTGTACAGGGTTTAGCTAAAAACATAATTTTATTGTCTTTACAAATTTTCAACACACAAAATTATATTCTTTTCAAAATCTCAGCATTGGGTTTATTCTTAAATTATTCTTAAAATTTTGGCAAATCTGAGCCCCCATATCCTTTTTCGCAAAACGTTTGCTTTCTTTTTTTTTTCTCTCTGAAGTGTTTGTACTCCAAATAACCTTAGTTTAGATGGACCTCAAAGCAGTCTGTTATTCGGCTCCTTTTAAAAAATTAATAACTAAAAAATAAAATTAAAAATAAAATAAAATAAAATTCGCCTCCCTTTTCCGAAATGATAATACTAACGAGCGATTTAGTAGGTGATGATAGCGTGCGGGAGTTTCGGGAAGGCGTAATAAAGCGGAAGGCTGGGAGATTTTTCGAAAGTTATGCAAACCCTTGACTGCGTTCCGGGTTTGCAGACTGTTTAGATGAGGCTCTGTAAACACGGAAAAAGTGCTCTATTGCTTAATTAAAGCATAGTCGAAAGGCAAACTGTCTTATATTTCGCAATGAATTAAAAAAAAAAAAAAAGTCATTTACTACCAATAAGAGAAAATAAAGATTTGTTACATTTTAGGAAATCTGAGGTTTATTGCTTGGGGTATAATCGATATTTGCATTTTCCAAACTATTCAGAGTAAAATGTCCTGAGAATTAAACTTATATCAAGTTTTTACTTCCTGTGCAGGTTCTTCAGACGAGGAAATTAAATGCCTTATTTAGGCTGGCGGCAATTTATTCATTAAACATTTGTAGAGCAATATGCAAGTTCATGCGACTAGTCACTGCCTCAAAAACTGTTTTATTGTCTATTACTTTTTTTTAGGGTTGTCTTGTTTTATCGCTTACTCCTTATACACAACATGTTATAGGGTAATTTGAAAAATAAGTCTAAATTATCGGCGAAAAAACAATTCATATTTAGCTGCTGCTTGTGCAACAGTTATTAAATACACTTTGTTCCTAAAAACGCCGGCAAGAATTAAAAATGTGCTCGTCCTTCACCTTAGCCTTTATGTCTTTACCACACAGTGTCTGTTTCAGTACTATCGATCTTTTCTAGCGTTTTAATTTCAGTTCTTTTATAATCTAACTGCTCGCAATTCTTTTTAATAAACTTTCAGTCTGCAGGTAAGACAGTATTGACTAATAATCCCAAGGAACTGACATATCTATCACTTTTCAGTATAACTAATAGCTTCATAATGTTAAGAAATTTGACACATGGGCAAATTGAAAGTCTAAAATAATAAACAAAGGACCCTTAACAGTTATAAGGGACAGATGGATGAGTTATCAGCAACATAGGAAATTCTCAGGCTGATTCTAAGCTGCAAGCTGACCGAGGTGTTTTTTTTGTCGCTTAACAGCGCTCTTTACAGTGACTCCAATATTCCGACCACCCAAGACCAATGGCAAACATAACTGGAGATGGCAATTTCACAATCAAACTGAACGAAGCACTCAGCCCATCGCCAGTGGGCATACTTGAATTTATCTCAGCTCTGAACATTTTTCTCTCTTTCATCGTATTTCTGGGCAATGTTCTGATTCTCATTGCTCTTCACAAAGTCATCCTCCGACGAAATTTTTCTTTCGATGTCTGGCGGTCACTGATCTTTGTGTTGGACTCATTGTACAACCACTCTTTACAGCCATCATCCTTTCTCGTATAACAGACGTGAGCGAGAACGTTGTTTACCCTGTTTCTTTCTATCTTGCTTTAAGTTTGATTTTGTCAGGAGTTTCGGGTTTGACCACGACGGCAATTAGTGTGGACAGACTTCTCGCCGTGCTGTTAGGACTGAGATACAGACATGTCGTAACATTAAGGCGCGTTCGTGTTGTCATAATTTGTTTGTGGTTTATTGGTGTTACTCTTGGATTCGGGGTTATCATGTCCATCGATATCACCCTCAAAGCAGCCTCTGTTCTCGTTCTGTTTTGCTTGATAATTTCGATCTTCTGTTACTCAAAGATCTTCTACAAACTACGACATCAACAAGCCCAGGTATAAAACCGTGCCAATCAAGGACAAGCGAACGAAGAAGAGATTCCACTGAACATTGCAAGATACAAAAACTCAGTCTCTAGTATTTTGTGTGTGCAGTGGGCATTAGTTGCCTGCTATGCTCCTTGGGGTATTGATGCTGAGCTATATCTAAATGGGAAAGTAAATGATGTGTCTTCGCTAGTTACAGAAACTCTAACTTTAATAAACTCGCCTTTAAACCCGATCCTGTATTGTTGGAAGATCAGAGCAGTGAGAGCAGCAGTGAAAAACATAATCAGACAGCTTAACTGTACTTTAAATAATTAACTATGTACATTTAGTAGATCGACATAAGTTTTACGAAAAAGCAATGTTACGGTCCTGAAATAACGAAAGAAAGAGAATTCACAAAGCTAATTCAACATTTGATGCGTTTTCAGCGTAAACACGCCGTTTTGAAATTTCTCCGGCTTAGTGTGGATTGGGCTCGAGGTGCCGCTCAGTTGACTATCGCTCACAAAGAAAGGGGGCGACTTGTCTAATTGTCTATTGTCTATTTTGTCGATACAATAAAGGATTAATATCGGAAACATGCCGTTTTTGGCATAACAACTCGGATGCAAAACTCTATCAGAAAATAGAAAAATTGCAGAGCGAGTTTTCGAAATGTACGCAGAAAGGTAAGACATCTCTACACTAGTTACTTACATTTTAACTTAAAATCTACCGGTAACGTAAATGTGGTAGACTGAGAAAAAAATCATAAGTGAGCAGCGTACAAGAAACTGGATGGCTAGATCTTCATTTTTTTTTTCTTTTTTTTACAGCCCACGCGGCCGCCCTCAGTTTCAGCAAATGATCATCTAGGTGCCGCTCCGTTGACTATCACTTATACAGAACGTGGGCGAGTTTTCTAATTGCTTTAAATTGACACAATAAAAAATTAATGTCAGAGCGTTCAATTTTAATAAAACAGTTTTAAGGGCACCTGTGCCCAATTGTGTTCTCTGTCCAGCAGATACAACACTACAACAGAAAACATAAAAAACAAAAATGCAGGGCAAATTTTCATAATGCAACCTGAACGTAATGTATCCGGCGATGCACATTAGGGCAAAGCCTCGTTGAATAAAACTTTCTTAGGTCTTTTGCCCCTTCCCCTGGGTATAGTTACATGGAGAAAACATTTATATTAAAGAAAATATTCCTTTCCGGCTTCGAGTTCAAGAGTGAATCAAATTTGAACTTTTGTGGTCTAAGGTGTAGCTGGGGTTTCTTCATTGCAGAGTATTATTTTCAGCCAAATTTTTCCAAGTAGCCATCTTTTTTTTGTCAGTCATGGTGGAAATTAACGCGAGGCAATGTTGACAGATAAATCGAAGCAACGACATATCTATCATGTCGATCACTTTTCAGCGGAAATTGATGACTTCGCCATCCAATTAGAAAACGACTCCCTTAAAAGTTTAACAGTATATAAACACACAGTTGCTGAGACAGTTACAACGTTCGACTGGATGTGGTATCAGCGAGATATAAAATTCTCAGTTCGCTGATAAGTTGCAAGCTGACCGAGGTTTTTATCAACTAACAGCGCTCTTCCTGGTATCTTCAATTTTCTGAACAACCAAGAACAATGGCGAATATTTCTGGAGATGGAAACTTCACAAGCAAACTGAACCAAGCACTCGGCGCACCACCACGGAGTACACTTGCATTGTTTTCAGCCTACAACATTTTTCTGTCGATCGCTGCATGTCTTGGAAATGCTCTGATCCTCGTTTCTCTGCATAAAGTCTCTTCCATTTATCCTCCGACGAAGCATTTCTTTCTATGTCTGGCGGTCACTGATCTCAGCGTTGGCATTGTTGTGCAACCACTATATGCAATCTTCATTATGTCTCCCTTGATAAAAATGAACGTAAATGAGTTATTCACAATGAGACGAGTTCATTATGCCTTAAGCTGGATTTTTTGTGGAGTCTCTATCTTGACGTCGACCGCAATAAGTGTGGACAGACTTCTCGCCCTGTTGTTGGGACTGCGATACAGACCGGTCGTAACATTAAGGCGAGTTCGCTTGGTTATAATTTGTTTTTGGTTTATTAGTGTTTCTCTTGGCTCAATCCGCAATTCTAGAAGCGATATCGCCTTCAAAGCCGCCTCTACTCTCCTTCCCCTTTCGCTGATAGTTTCGATTTTTTGCTACACAAGGATTTTCTTTAAATTACGACATCAACAAGTCCAAGTTCCTCAGGGACAAGCGAACGAAGGAGAGATTCCACTGAACATAGCAAGATACAAAAAGTCAGTTTCTAGTATTTTGTGGGTGCAGGTAGTATTAGTTGCCTGCTATGCTCCTTGGGGTATTGCCCTTGTGCTATATGTCAACGGAATATGGAATGATATGGCCTGGCTAGTTACAGAGACCCTGATCTACTTAAACTCGTCCCTGAACCCGATCCTGTATTGTTGGAAGATCAGAGCAGTGAAACAAGCAGCACAACAAACAATAAGACAGCTTAACTGTCAATTTTTTTAAAAAATAATCAGTCGCACAGATCAAAATAAGTTGCAAAGAAAAATAACACAGAAGATTTAATTGTTTGTTACTAACTGTGATACTTAAACTTATCTTCAATTCCAACCTGAGTTTAACAGTTTAATTAAAGTCTACATTTGTAATGCCAAATGTTTAAGATAATGATTTGAATATTGTTTGACTTTAAGATAAGGATATGGTGCACTGTTTCATTTTGGGCTCATTTTTTTCAAAACAGTAAAAAAAAAAAAAAAAAAAAATATTTTTCTCCCAGTGGGGAGAGTTTTTTTTTTTTTTTTTTTTGTTTCCATTTTACGTAAACCTATTCCAAATATTAAAATTTCCA
>Ga0126338_10001690_pt1 | contig 14518 bp, 13 predicted proteins | sample OrbCmetagenome_2_FD_92529 | JGI IMG/M metagenome (GOLD analysis project Ga0126338, IMG submission 92529) | Coral microbial communities from Petempiche,Puerto Morelos, Mexico - Orbicella C C metagenome | ecosystem: Host-associated > Invertebrates > Cnidaria > Coral | place: Petempiche,Puerto...
TCGCGTGAGACGGCGCACCTCGGGCGGGACCACCGCCGAGGGGGAGGTGGAGGGGGAGGTGGGGGGGGCAGTGGGGAGCTGGGTTTAGGTAACCCTGTGATGTACTTGCATCTCATCCAGAGGGGAGTAGAAACACTCCTAGTTGCATCATGCTACATAGAAACTGGAGATAAGCGCTGGCCTGCTGGGCCACTTGGCTTGTATGCAGACCTTACCTTTACCTAATTCAAGATAGTTGTCTCCTTTACAGGCATTGCAACACTTTTCACCCTCTAAAGAAATAGTGTTCCTGTTGCACCTCAATCCTAAAAATTCATCAAAGGAGAGACTAGAATATAATCTAGATTAAAAAAAAAATGAATTTACACTCCGACAGAATATGTACCATATAAGTTCTGGCTTCAGCAGTACTAATGTGATTTATTCTTTTAGGATATGGGAGGACTTTGCAGCATTATTGAATCTCTTGCAAGTGGCAAACCCTAATCTACCTGAGAAAATTGGTAAGTCGAAAAGCTGGGAAAATGTTGGCAATAGTTGACTGTTTTATAACAGGCAACAGAATGCCATCTGGGGTTGTAGGCCCACAATGCATGCATAGAACTAGGAAATTATTAATAACTCTCACAGACCTGGAATACATATGAAGGGATGGGTATTATTTATAATCAGCTCTTAGCGCAAAACACTTAAGTTTTGATTCCAGTGCAATTACCTTCCTCTTGAGTGTAACCCAGCATTTGTAATGCACATTCAGTATTGGCTTCCATTATCAACTGAGCTCTCAACATGATTTATTTAGTATGTTCTGATGTTTCTCTATGTGACCTTGTTTCATAGATATTCCTCTTCATGAAGACTGGGAGCTTCAGAGCTTTCTTCCTCTTAGAGTCAGTCAAAGGTATGCAAAAGTTTTAAAATAACTCCAATTGATCAACTCCTGTAAATTTAGATGCTTGTCTTTCTAAGAAGACTCAGGATCTTCGCATTTCGTTATTAAAAAAAAAAGAAAAACACTTTGTATTGCCAGTAACGTGTTATGCTGCACAGTTCCTTTTGGGATCCTCCATCTGGAGGGTACTGAGGAGCAGTGAAAAGTAACTAATTTCTTTTGTTTTGATAACAAAGGAAACTAACTTACAGTATGAAGAGGACAAGACCAGATGATGAATCTGTGCACAGAGTTGGTAGGCTTGTCAGATTTGGAAATCGGCTGGTGAACTACTCTCCTTGGTGAGAACCAGTATGGATGTTCTGCTATCTTTGCCAGTCTTAGATGTTTACTGTTTTGGTAACTTTGTTTTTGTTCATTTTTAGTATCTTGAGTAAAGTGGAAGACCTTGCAACTGGCCTGTCAAACTTTTCCTTGAAGATAAACACTTCATCACCCATTGAAGAGGTAGTGAGATCATTAGAATACTAGTCAGTAACCACGACAAACATAATATAGTATGGGTTGGTGTGCCAGGCTTGAAATTGTTTGTCCATAATTCCACTTCGTTTTCTGGTACAATTACGTTTTTACTCTCTATCGTTTTATCGTAACGGTCGTAACCAAGACTTTGCCGGGTTCCATTTCAACAGTTTATTTACAAATCTTGTTACATATATGGAGAGCCTACTCCGTGTTGGTTTGAACTAGTCAGTAGAATTCTCTAATATATTGCATTGTGTCGCTTGGCTATTATAGAAAAACAGTCAAATGAAACAGGTAAGATTTAGTTCTGTAAGTTCTTCAGACCGTTTGCAAAGCAAAACACAGCTCTAAGTTTGGATTTTGGGAAAAAGAAACATTGCTTTAATTAGGATGACACTCTTATTAGACTGACTTATTAGACTTAGTGGTTCCGCAAAAATAAAGCAAGATCCATAAATATACAGTGACATAACACCAGTTCTGTTCTGATATAGATTTCAGTGCCGGAAGAAAAGTTTCCCAAGTCACCTCAAGACATTGATTTAGAGTCTGCAGGACAAAAGTTGCTGGCTTCTTTACCAAACCTGAACAAGGTAAAGAAAGTCGTTGTAGTGTAAGAGTGTAGTAGCTTTCCCTGGCTTGCTGTTTTTTTGCTATCCTTCCAATCCTCGTGATTTCCTCTTGAGTTTCATTTATTCGTTGCACTGTACCGTCGAAAACACAACAACAAGATTGACCATCAACAAAAGTGTTTTGTACAGTTACTGTAGTTTTTAGCGACATTTAATGTCAACTTACCGTCGTGGTGATCTTATAGTGCTTGCAGTTTTTAAAAGAACAGCCTGAACAGTTAAATAAAATTAAAATGTTGCGTTTGTTTTCAGGCAACACCGGTAGGGACACCGTTTGCTGAAACAAGGTAGGAGCAAGTTTTCAATGCTATTTTCATTTGCTTTGTGTTGGTAAAGGTTAAGTAGGAGATAGAGTTTGAATCCAGAAAATATCATTAGTTTGTCTTGCACTAACGATCATCTGCGTGAAAGAAATTCAGAGAACGACTGTTGTTTGCGACTGTCTTCATCAAGTCATCACAACGTTAATTCTATGGTTTTATGACGTCTTTTTGGGGCAATAAAAAGATGATCAAAGAGTAGGAAATGCACGTGCCTGTAATTGAAAGGTTTTGTTTGTTTGTTTAGTTCGCTGTGAATCTTGTTTTCCGTAACCTTGGCTTCAAATAATTATTTATTGCACGGGGTTGTAGATACAATCCCTTATTTTCAGTGTTGTTTCCAACAGTTCCTTGTTCAAGGGTCCATTAGATGTTGGCCACACTGCGGCAGGACTGGTTCCACCCTCTCCCTCCACAGTAGCTCAGTATTCACTGTTCCAGTCAGGATGGAATGTACCCCTCACCTCTGCAGCACTATCCCACCCAGGTATATGTTGAATGTTTTGCGTAGTTCCTCTATGGCTTTTTCCCAAGCCTCGACTGCGTATTCATTTTGAGGATATCACCGAGACGGACGAAACTGGAGAGTTAATTCCCTTTCTTGATTTCCCTAGTTTGTGACCTTCATCAAGAGCACATTCCCCGATTCATTCAATGCTCTAGGTGATAGTAAGCAGCAGTAAATATCGAAAAAGCTCTTCTATTATTACGCTAACACCCGCGTAATTTTCTTCGGCTGTGCGGTAATGAAGAAGACTTATGAGATGAAATAAGACGTTATAATAGGCCATTTCTGAGTTGCCTTTTGCCTCTGGGTCAAAACCAGTCTTCGTGCGAAAACCATTCATTTGAAAATGTGTTCCGCCTTAAGGTTGACTTTTATGCAAATCAAACTCATGTTCATATGAAAGGTTTTGCACGAAGACTGGTATTGAAACCGGCGGAGGTACAAGGTAACTCGGAAATGGCCTCTTACATTCGCAGAACAACCATCTCAAAGACCCGTGGCAAAGCCACCAAATCACCGTGTGACCCCCACAGATCACTTGACAGGCACCGGAGCCAGTTCTGTATTTCCACCCACCTTACCATCTCCCCCTGCGGTTCCAGAGAACCGCAGACCTACCAGTTTTGGAACAGGATTCCCTCCAGCCCCGATGCAAGGAAATTTCAACTCTCCATCCCAGTCTCCATTTGGTGGGTTTGGGCTCAGCGGTGGCTGGGGTTCTGGGGTCTGGGCGCCAAACTCGTCAAGTGCCAGCGGCAGTGGTGGGACAAGTCCTGGAGCACATGGTTTGCAGGTAATCTTGTGTTGACCGTGTTCTTCGTTGTTCTGTTGCAAGCTGCGAGATGGTTCTAGACTGAGATTTTTCTTTGACTTTGATTGATTTATCCTTGTTCGACTCACGAGGTGCGGTTAGCGTATGAAACTTGAGAGTTTGAGCCCAATTACCGTCCTCGCTTTGTGTTGGGCAGGAAATGCTAATCTTAAAATGGTGTATTCTGTCCAGGTTTGTAAATGGGTACTGGCGAATGGTTGGGTAATTCCTATGGAATTCTGTAGAATTCCTGAGGGGAAGGGTAATAACCTTCGGTCGATTGACTAATAGCTCATTAGGAGGCGGGGCAAAAACTCGCTTCAAGCCAACGAAACCGGGTTCAGCTGCTGATACTGCTGTGAACTGCTGTGCCACGAGACACTTCTCGACCCAAAGATTGCAGCATACTTATCAGACATTAAAAACATCTACAAGGCAGACTTGTATTGATACACATCTTGTAACTTGCGTAAATATGCTTGTATTGCAGTCTATCTGGGGTTCAGACTTTACTCCTCAATCTGAAGGAATGTCTCCTCTGCAACAGCTTCTACAGGAGCAAAAGAAACACCAACAGAAGGACACTTGATAATCCAGATCAACTGAGGTTTAGCGGTTTCCATGGTGACGTGATGGCAAAAGGCGTGGTCACGCAGGGCTTGCATCAGCTCAGCTCAATTATTACTGCACTTCATAAAGCAAATTACTGGACATATTGGAGCCAGTAGGTTAACTAGCAGTGACGCGAGTACAGAGACTTTGCTTTACACCAGCTTCAAGTGCTGAGTAGGAATATCTCCACAGTGGACATCTTAGAAGTTTTCGGACGTAAGAACCAAGAAATCTAAAGAGCCGATGGGATCATTTCTTGTTTTGTCGGGAACACAACTACGTCTTCAAAAGGAGCAAATGCAATTGTTGAGTTTACACGAAATCTACTCAACGTTTGTCTGCATTTTAGGAACATCTCTTAGGGGATCTACGAGCTCCCACTTAGATTGTCAAAGTTTATTACGGTATTGTGAAGTCTACCTGAGGCTTGTAATGTACTTTGTTATTACATTTAATATATGGTAGAAATCGAAAAGAGTAACCAGCGATAATGCGCACTTTCGATTTGAAGGAATTGTTTTTTCTTCATCTTAAACATTCATTTATTTGACTAAAAAATTCAAAACTATTATAATTGTTTTAAGCGGAAAACCTACAACGTTATTCAAACTTGAATCTCGAGTTTTACCTTCCGACTCTGTTCTTGCACAGAATTTACTTATTTGATCGCTGGCGAGTGCTAACGGTCATCAAAGTCACTTGATTTTGTTGTGCAGTTCAAATGCGGTATGTTATCTCGGCTGGGTTTTAAATTCCGGGCGGTTTCTATTGATCATACGCAAATCGGTATAATTCAATGAAACTAGAAGAAGAAAAGGGCGATGATATACTTCTTTGTCATCGGCACCGCTGTCTTTTTAGGACTGAAGATGTCTTTTGAGTAAGTGTCACAGAGCCCTGTTTATTTTAGAAAATGACAGGCCTTAAATCAGTGTAATTAACCTTCTTTTCCATTCAGTGTAATGTAAAGTTTACAAGCTATGAAGAATCGAGTTGACACGAGAGGATTTTGTGTTCTCACCATATTAAATTTTTTGTAAGTTAAATAATTTCTCTTGGGGTTGTAACTTGGTAAATGTCAAGACACTTTACGGAAATAAAAACGTCGTACGTTTTTCTCTTATTTGTGGAATTCCTGGCTTACGGTAGATGATAAACGGCATATAGTTGCTTTTTTGTTAGTTGTTTATGTTTTTGTTTCTTTGTCTTTGGAGATGGCTCCAAAAACTCACCTTACAAGAGAGAAAAGATCCACAAGGCTCAAACAGAAGCTGCAAACAGGACTCAACAACCCAAACCTTTCTATCCTATGCAACCTTCTACTCCTTTGGAAAGGGACTTAGAAAGGGACTTGGAAAGGGATTCGTCTACTTACACCTACCCACCCCAAATGTTACTTGGGGAAGAGAGGTCAGATGTGGGGTGGGAATATATAAATGCTAAAATGAATAACAACTTCTCGAATGAAAAGGCTTTGCCACGGTATATTATTTTGTTTAGTGTTTCCAGTACTATTATCGGTGACTGACAGGATACTGAGGAAATACTTTCTAAAACTTACTAAGAATCCGTAGGAAACATTGTGATTATCTTACACGACGAAGCAACTTGTGAACAATTTCCGCTGTACAAATTTATAGGGGGCATCAAAAGAAAATGGCGGACGATAATGGTAAGTTTCAAATTGGATAATTTAACAGCTCGTATGTCCTATTTATCTGAAATGTAAAGGCTAACTTTACATAGCTCGATATGCCATAACGTCTTACAGCTGTGTAAACGTGGTGGCCACGATTCTAGCGTATCTTTACTTTTTTTCATTGTTGAAGATAAGCCTTGGATTCAGCCGTTTCGATTTCTGACTTATGTTATATGTTCTGTATAAAAGCATTCTTTCTTCAAGTTCACCATGTCAAGCTAAAAGCTTGAATTTTATAATACTCACACGATTGCAAACAAGACAAGTTGACCTCGTTCAAATATCAAAAGAGAATGGTGTTTGTATTTTCCACAATAAGCGCAGCGCTGTGTCTTGTGTTGTTGTCCAGCAGGCTAACAGCGTTTTTATCGTGTCCGGCAGGCAGAAAATTTTCCTTTTACATCGTGTTACCATTATAATGATTTGAGAACTAATTCTTCAACAGGTCAAACATAATCTTTGTGTTTTTCAGGCTAGCCGGAGTGCTATTCAGTGCGAACCAGACATGGATTAGTTTAAACCAAGTGTACATGTAATACTCCATGTCCAGGAAGTATTTTAAACCAAGTGTAATACTCCATGTCGGTACCTCTATGTCCAGTTAGCGTGAAAAGCACTCTGTTTAGCCTGAAAAGTTCTATAGATATGGGGATCTACAGATCTATAGATTTTTCTGGGCACAAAATAAAGATTGTTGTTGTTGTTGATAGCCTGAATGGCACACTGCTTAGCCTGTTTATGGCTAATTTTCAATAACAATTATTGTATTGGTAAATTACACTATAAATTCATGGTCATAAATGGACAATTTTCTGACTGCCAGCAGGAAAGTATTTTATAAAAGCCTTCTAATTTTGATGTGATTGTGTTTTACCTGTGCATTTCTTTTTAGCATTATTTACCTTTACCTTTATTTATTATTTACCTTTTTTCAATGGTAGATCCCCAGATATATAGGTTTCAAGACTGTGAAACATCACCAGACTCTTTCTATGACTATTCACCAAGTATTAGAGATAACACTGTCCCACTTATTATTGATAATGGTGAGTTCTTCCTGATTAACCGTAAGTTCCATCTCATCTCTTTCCAAGTCAAAAAAGAAGGGTCAGAAATGGCACCTCCTTAAAAATTAAAGGCAAATTTTATTTACCAGTCAGTGTGATTTGAACCATTAGATACATGTGTATCATTGAAGGTTTTCCTGCTACGTTTTAGCGGTCAATAGAGTCTTAAACAGCTTTTTTGTTATCTTGACTGGGGCAAACCTGTCGAAAACTGGATAAAACATGGGATTTTGAACAAATTTGAAAGGCTGTAACTCCACTTGAAATCAGGTGCCTATAAATTACCATTAGCATTTTGGCTATGTGAGCAAAAAGAAACCATAAGAACCAACATTTTGGTGTCCTCATGGTGCCATTGTCAAAATACACATTAATTTTTATCTTATCTTTTACATATATTTTTGCTTGCATATACATTTCTAAATCATTTAGCCAACTGACAACTATTAAAATTAAACATATTAGGTAAAGAAAAAGTCTTGACCTTGCAATTGACGATAAATTTACTTTTAGTTTTAACAGATCTTCTGTTACCAATGGAGTCATTTTGTAAACAACACTTAACAAGTAGCTGGTAGAATAGATGGCACTTGCACTTTGTGTCCAGCCTTCGTGTGGGTCAAATAGCAGTTGCTGACGCATTCCTGTATTTGTTACAAACCCAGGTGGTCATTGTTGCAGGGCAGGATGGGCAATCGACAATAAACCAAGATTAATTTTCAGAAACCTGGTAGCAAAGGCAAGAGGAAAAAAGGTATTGTTCCTTCTGCAGTCATGACAAGAGGCTTCTTGCTGTAAATATGTGGTTGGTGACATACACTGTACATGTAATAATGCAGGTTATCTTTCAATGTAACATAATTTATCACAGGATGGTGATGCGTCAGGAACAAGTTACTCTGTTGGGAATGATATTGGGAACCTTGAGATGGTCAGATGGGCCTTGCGGACTCAATTTGACAGAGATGTGGTGACACATTATGAGTGCCAGGTACAACATAAGAGAAAATCAATTTGACTCTTCTTGTTCCATGTAGCTCTTGTATACTCTTACGTCAAACTCCTGAATTAGAGATAGCTACAGTGCTGACTATAGTAATATACAGCAACTTTTTATACTTCAAATTTTATTTCACACTTTTCTTCAACAACCCATATAAATTATGTTTATTAAAAAAATCGGTTAGGCAGATTTTCATTTCTGTTTGCTAATACAGTTAAAGCGTTCTTCTTTTGGTGCAAATACTAACTACTATTTACATTATGTACTGTCTTGTAAACAGGAGCAAGTCTTTGATCATATCTTCAGTCATCTTGGAATCAACACACCAGGAAGTGTCAATCATCCTATTGTTCTGACAGAACCAGTTTGTAACCCTAACTACTGCCGACAATGTAAGTAAAATACTCGACTGTGTCAAATACAGCACCTTTATAATATTTTTAGTCAGAGGTAGCATAGTGGTGAGAGCACTCGCCTCCTACCGATGTTTCTCCAGCTTGAATCCAGGACCCAGTGTCACATGCAGTAAAAGGGCTGAGTTTGTCACTGCTCTCCTTGCTCCAAGGGGATTTGTCTCCAGGTTCTCTGCTTTTACTTCCTCCACAGCAACCCACAGGTTCTAAACTCTGATTCGATCTTGATGTCTGGACACTTAATAACGAGCTTGTCAGAGCTCATCTGTGTTTCATATGTAAAATTAATAAAGATTACATTTACATTTTTTCCATTATATAGGGGTTTAGAATTTGTGCAATTTCTGTTACTTCATGCATTAATTATTTTACTTAATTATTGTTTTTCTTTTGTTTCAGCCATGTCTGAGCTGTTGTTTGAGTGTTACAATGTTCCAAGTGTGGCTTATGGAATTGACAGTCTGTTTAGTCTATATCACAACTTCCCAGTTACAGGTCAGTAGCTGAATAAATCATATGCATGTTATTTTAAATACTAGTCCTAGAAAATGTGTGTACTTCAGAAATATTAACTTCAGTTTCTGTGACCACTTTAATTTGTAGTAGCAGTCATATCAATAACTACTTATTAACCAAGGGTGAGGGTTTAGCGGGAAAATCTTAAACCAAGACCTTGCCGTATCGACTGAGAGATAGCGAGGTCAATACAGCAAGGCTGAGATTTGAGATTTTCCCTTAAAGACCAAACGTTCAAGGTTAATAAGTTGTTTATTATATGGCTTTTTGCTTTAGTTTTACGGGCCTGTAATCGGCCTGTGGGTAGTACGGGAGAGTAATGCCCTACAATTGGCCAATCAGAGCATGCGTTTTATCAGCTACAAACACCAGCCATATAATAATTTCTCATCGCATGTTATTCTGTACCTGAGATGATAGAGCTATTTGACGGGAAAAACAACATTTTTAACTTAAGGTTGTCCCCAGGTCAGATTTACTCAGTGAGTAAAGGTAAAAGTTAAGTCTGCATGCATTTCAAGTGGCCCATGTGGCTGGCGCTTATCCCAGTTTCTGTAGCATGAAATGTCTAGGAATATTTCTACTCCCCCCCTAGATGGGATGTTAGTCCATCACAGGGTTACCCATTTGTACACCTGGGTGGAGAGTTAAGTGTCTTGCCCAAGGTAAAAAAAAAAAGGTAAAGTCTGCTTGCGAGCCAAGTGGCCCATCAGGCCGGAGCTTATCCCGGTTTCTGTAGCATGAAGTGACTAGGAGTATTTCTACTCCTCCCTGGATGGGATGCTAGTCCATCACAAGGTTACCCCCAGCATTAAGTTCGCTGGTACCCATTTATACACTTGGGTGGAGAGAGGCAGTGTGAGAGTGAAGTGTCTTGCCCAAGAACACAACACAATGTCCCCGGCCAGGGCTCGAACCCAGACCATTTGATCCGGAGACGAGCGCACTAACCATGAGGCCACCATGCCTCCCTCTTGCCCAAGATCACAACAAAATGTCCTCAGCCAGAACTCGAACCTGGACCACTTGAGTGACAAGTGCACCATGAGGCCAATGTGCCTCCACTGTACCTCAGTGGGTAGAGCCGGGAAATTTGGGTCAGAAAACTGCTGTATTGTGAAATCACTTTTTGTTTAGAATCAAATAATTCTAATGAACTTGTAATAAAATGTTAAGTTGTATATCATTGCAGATGAAACCACTGCATTAGTAGTGTCATCTGGATGTCAAGTCAGTCATGTCCTACCAGTGTTGAATGGAAGACTGGATGCCAGCGACTGTAAGAGGTCTGTTGCCACTGCAAATTATAATTTCCTTCATAACAATGATTGATTGAGTAATCTATGTGCAGGGCGTGGTTAATAAATGTGATTTAAGTGGCTGCACAAGTAGACAACATTAGGCCATGCTAGTTTGCTTGCTTTTAAATATGATCTGCATTTCTACCATCGCTAGGCAAGAGGTTCTTTTGTTAATTGTTGAAAATATGTTTTCACAACAAACTAAAAAAAGAGACATTGTAAGAACTGTCTGGTTTTGACTTGAGTTTAATGACATGTATGATGTAAGTGCACTACTGACATTAAGTTTTTAACTCAATGTTTTATCACACAGGATTAACCTGGGCGGAGCTCACGCCACATGGTACATGCAAAGACTGTTACAGTTGAAACACCCACATCACGCCACACAGATCACACTCTCAAGAGCACAGGTGAATATGTCAACAGCTTCATAGATTTACTTACAGCCAGCACGAACAACAGTAGATAGGATTTGCTAAATACGCTCTAACCTTGTGCTGCTTAATATTTGTCATTTTCTCAATTAAACACCCCTAATGTGTTAAATATGTCAAACGTAGCCTGGAGGATTCATCATTTATTTGTCTCCTGTAGTTTATTAATGAATGCTAGTGTTTATTAGGCAAGCCAAGGTGTTTTTCAGTTAAGTTGTACCTGCTAACTTTTCCCAAGTCAGAAGTATGAGATTTTTATTCTGGAAGTGCCAAGATTTTCTGAGAAGACCTGACCATAAGTCTCATGCCTGGGGGTTGAAACTTCAATCTCACACCTTCTTCACTCCAAGGTTTGACGCTTCTCTTCCTCTGAGCTCAGCTTTCACAGCTCAGCTTTGTGGGCAAGGCTAGGTATTTTAATGTTGTGGATTTCTTAAGTAAATTACTATGCTGCACCATGCCGCTCCAGGTGCCCCTAATTTGACTGTGCCACACCTCTCCACATCACACCACACCATCTATGCTATGTTTATAAATTTTATATGCTTTGCAAACTGGATTGAAGTGTAGGCCTCATGAGCTGCCACTGTGTTTGAATTCAGGTATGCTACTGGCAGTCATTTTCAGAGTGGGGTGGACTATTTAAGTGTTGTTTTTGTACAGGAATTAGTTCATGGCCACACCTCCATGGCCACAGATTACTCCAAGGAGCTTGATGAGTGGGCATCGTCTGATTATTATGATGAGAATGTGCATAAAATTCAGCTGCCATATGCTCAGGTGAGATAAAATTTAATTTGTGATAGGTGGTATTGACATCAATTAATTTCTTGCTGACATGGAACAGAGGATTGGGTGCTAGCATAGTGTGGAAAGGCTCCTGGTTACTACATTTGTAAAAAAAAGAACGGTTGAGAAACTTGTGACATTCTATGGTCAGCCTTGCCACTAGCACTATTGGACAAGTGTTACTTTATGTGTTGTGTGAATAGTTTTGTCTTATTTATCTTTGATTCTGTTGTTTATTATATAATAACCTTAAGACCTCAAGGGTGACGCAGCTGCATTTGGTCGGGTGGAGGTTTTTGGGGGTTTATGTGTCGGGCTTTGGTGCATGTAGGATGTTATTTGATCTACCTTTTATTCCCCATTATGTAACCTTATTGTGTCAATTAAAACATATGTTGGGCTTGGCTTACCAACGTACCTATGCCCGATAACCTTTGACTGTGTTTGGTTGTGTAGTGAAGGCAAAATCTTGCTTTTTATGGTCCTGTTTCCACCAGCAATGAACATGAAAGAGTGTGAACCATGGCTGGAATATTGCAGAGATCAGTGAGATGATGTTCAACAACTCACTGTGTGCCAGTAATTTAAGCAATTCAGATTGGCTTTTAGCCTTAAATGAAAAATTTTAAGCTACAGTGTGGGACTCAAAGCCACACCCTGTACTGTTTATGGGTCCAGTGATCAACTAACTGAGTTTTGATAATATCTAGCGTATGAAATAGATGACATTAGGGATATGGAAAACATACAGTACTGCATCTGTGAACTCCCACAGGTCCAGGCACCTCAGAACAGTGGGCCAAAGAGTGAAGAAAAAGAAAAGCTAAGGAGACAGAAACAAGGAAGGAGATTACAGGAAATAAATGCCAGAAGAAGAGAAGAAAAGGTATAGCTGTTTTTCAAATTTAAAGCATCTTTCGAAAACTAAATGTACAACCTGTCATTGTTTTCAAATTTAATGCCAATGTGGAAGTTACCAATAAAGGTTATTCAATAATGTAACTGGTTATTTAAGCTCGCAGAAGAAGAAGACAGACTACAAGATCTTATGAATATTCAGGAACTGGAACTTGAAGATAGTGAGGAATTCCAGGTACAGTGTCAAGAATATACCGGTAATATGAAAAAAATTAACGCTAAGTTTGTTCACGGACCGTCTATAATCTGTAACGAGCATAGAAAAAACCGTGGGGATTGAACTGGCGTGAAAGAAACGATCACAGACAGACTAGATAATGTTTTTTCTAATCGCCAAGCCAAGGTTGTGGTTCTCCCTTGACAGAGGAGAGCCGCGCAAGCTTAACACACCGTAATTTGACAAATTACGTAACATCATGTGTAGTACACGTTTACAAAAAGGAGAAGACTTTTGAGAGAGTTGCAGGGTTCTGACTAAACCATCTATTTGCCCGCAAAGCAAGCTTTCCCGCCTTTTGGGCGTATAAGAGTAGGTGTCAGAGTATAGGTCAGAGTAAATAAATAGGGGGGTGGGGTAGGGTCTCCCTTCACCCTCCTCCTCCGCCTCCAGTTTTTTGCCCGAGCCCCAATTTTCTAGCCGTCAAAATTCTAATTCGTAGGGGAACGCTTGTTTCACAGGCTAGGCATTTGGATATTAGACTGCTTTCCAATGGGGACTGCCTGTACGTGTGAAAGAACTGATGCCATCTCGAGAAGCGTCGCGAACAAACAAGGAAAGAAACGAGGCGGGTCTAGTATTAGTGACAATTTGTACATGTTGGTTCTAAAATAAACCTTCTTTTTTCAGAAAGCGTTAACTGCAGCAGGGTTCCAGAGTCCTGAGGTAAATTCTCAGCTGTCTGTCTTTCCGTGTGTGTGTGTGTGTGTGTGTGTGTGTGTGTGTGTGTGTGTCTGTCTGTCAGTATTATCATTTGTCCGTCTGAACTTCCTTTCTGATTATCGGTTTGGTTTCATCTGATTTCTTTCTTTAAATGAAACGCTTTTCTCTTTCTTTGTCAGGCATTGCAAGCTGCAATAAAGAATCTGACATCCTCAGTTAAGAAACGAAAGGACAAGATTGTAGCAATGCAGACAGCTTTGGAATTGGACTCTGAGGTGATGTAGCTCAGCGTATCCTTGTCAACTTTATTTGTTAGCTGTGCTAAAACAATAAATTAAATTAATTATCAAGATAATGAAATCTTTACCATCGCATACCGTCAGGTCAAGGAAAAAGACGAAATCATAGACGTTGTATCTGAGCCACCGGTCGAAAACAAAAAGAGACAGCGGACACCCAAAGGAGCGACTGCGGCGGACGAGAAAAGCGGGAAGAGATTAAGGGAAGATAAGAAACAAGAAATGCAACACAAGAGCCACGAGGAAGTACAGAGAGAGGAAACTTTTAAAACATGGCTAACGGGTTTACACAGGAGGAGAAAGGTATGTCTCTCAAATACGATTATGTTGAGCTTGTTTCTGTTTGGGTAATAAAAATTGAAAACGTTTTCTGATTGTTTCTTTCTACATAACTTACGTCAGTGTTTTATTTTGTCAGGAAATACTTGACGCCCGTCAACAGCGCGTTCAACGAAGGGAGGAGTTAGCAAGCAGACGAAGTCACGCGTCTCTTGAAAGAATGAGGATTTTGTCTCAGCTGGCGTATGATCCCAACGGTAAGTCAGCTCAGTCAAATGTTGGTATTTTGTTTTGTTTTTTTTTCCCCTAGTTCAGAATCTTCTTGCTACTGTTCGACAAGCTTGAGCTTTGTCAATCAACGAAGCTGCCAGATTGTCAGTTTAGATTGGTAAGCAACTAGGAAAGCCTCTGATTTGGGATGTTTACACTTAAAAACGTGTTATTAGAAACGTTGATGTTATAGAGATGCTCTAAACACAAACAAGGGAATATTAAAACCACTCCGTTCAGTGCGACTTACTGGGAAGACTAAAAATTAATAAGTCTTTTTTCCCTGCGATATTTACATCTAGATTAGGAACCATCAGGTCTTAATAGGAGTATGAGTATGACTTTCA
>Ga0126338_10001691_pt1 | contig 14516 bp, 7 predicted proteins | sample OrbCmetagenome_2_FD_92529 | JGI IMG/M metagenome (GOLD analysis project Ga0126338, IMG submission 92529) | Coral microbial communities from Petempiche,Puerto Morelos, Mexico - Orbicella C C metagenome | ecosystem: Host-associated > Invertebrates > Cnidaria > Coral | place: Petempiche,Puerto...
CAGAATGCCAACTACTTGCCCAGAAATACACAGCTGTGGTACTGATGCCCCAGGCTGGTTGGATGGCGTTCATCCCACAATGGCTGAGGGTCAAGTCACCAGACAGGTGTGCTTTCACTGGGATAACAGCTGTTGCCGATGGTCCGTGAACATTCAAGTCAGGAATTGTCATTCTTATTATGTGTACTACTTAAGTCAGACACCGACCTGTCATTTAGTCTATTGTGGCACCGACTAAGATCCTTTTCATAACCTCGTTCTCGAGGTCCTTCTTCTTGGTAGCAAGAAGAGAGACCTGTCATTTAGTCTATTGTGGTACCGACTAAAATCCTTCTCTTTATAAAACCCGTTCCCAGTTTCTCTCTTCTTGGCGGGAAGAAGAGCGAGAGAACCTGTGAACGAGATTTACCTTTCTAGTCGCTGAAGAAAAGGTAAAATACAAAATAAAAAATAAAAAATACCACACGACGTTTGGCTACGGTTATTTATATGAGCTTCTCGTGAGAGCCAAAAAAAGTATTTGTAAAAAAAAAACAGGCACACTTGGCGACTTGTTTAGAAATATAACAGTACTGTTTAGCTTCCTTCTATCTCTGTTTACCTATCATTTATGTCCATTTATGGATGAGCAAAAGAAATGAAAGCATTCGCTTTGAAAACACTGACTCTTCAGCTCCACCTTTTGTAACAAGCATAGAGAGTACCACGCAAGCGTCTGAGTAGGCTGTCCAACGAATCTACACTTTTTTATATAAGAATATTGTTTTTCCGGCCGAGGCTGAATATTCCTATTTTTCTACTGATTTTCGGCTGAAAATATTCATGTGAATATTCTTAGATTATAGGGTGTGGCATTTCTGTTTTCGAATGTATTTGGTGTCTGGATGGTGTTGAAGTAAGTTTTGGAGCCTGCCTGCAGGCATAAAAACCTGATATGACGCACATATAATTTAGCTTCTTGCAGAAATGTTGTTAGGATCGAACATACGGCTAGTGCTGTTTGTGTTGCTCTTAGGCTTGTTTTGCCGTTTAGAGAAAGAAAGGATGTTATATGGTTTAGTTAAAAACATATAATTGTATTGTATTTACCAATTTTTCAGACACAAAATTGTATTCTTTTCAAAATGTCAGCCTCGGGTTTATTTTCTAAATATTCATAAAATTTTTATAAAACATATTCATATATAAAAGAAAGAGTGTATTCTAATTTAAATAACACTCAAGCTATAGTCTCCAAACAACAATGCTTCTCCTAAAAATTATCACGGTCAATTTTAAAGCGCCAATTAGTTGGTTATTTGGCTTGGTCGGTTTCTAAGGCAGTCAAGTTAGGTGTTAAACCATAAATGAGGCGTTTCCTATATGCTTAAATATACTTTGTTTTCAATGTTTTTAAATTGCTTTTCGAGCTATTCTGATTTTGTTAAAAAAAATCTTTAAAATCCAAGATGGTTTTACCAAGCAAGATGGTGGAAAATTTGGAATTTTACGTGTCATTTTTGGCTAGTGATGATTAAGTGATGTTGTTAAAGTAGACAAGTTCGGATGCTTTACACACCATACAAGTTTGATTACTATAGAGTAGAGACTTCTGGAAATAAATGCATGGAAAGTAGGGGTTAGGGGTGGGAGGCAGAAAGACCCCAACCATTATTAGCACCCGTCACTCTTAGAGACTATGGAGTTGCGCTCTACTAAGTGGTTCTGGTTTTGCGGTGGGTGTGGCTGAAAAAACCAATGCGGAAATGACATTTTGACACCACCCTTTGTCAGCAAGTTAGCAAGGTAACATGTTAGCATGTTGGCATGCTAGTAGGCTAACATGCTAGGATATGTTAGCATATGTTAAGATGTTACCATGCTAATATGTTAGCATGATAGCATGCAAACTGGTTAGCATGTTAGCATGTTAGCATGTTGATAGGCTAGTATGTTTGCATGGCAGCATGCTAATATGTTAACGCACGTTAGCATGATAGAAAGCTAACATGTTAGCATATGATAGCACGTTAGCATGCTAACTTGTAAGCAAATTTTAGCCTGTCGGTACGCTAACACAGGCTAACATGTTAGCATTTGCTAGGATTTTAGTGAGGTGACATGCCGGTTTGTATATGTTAGCATGTTAGCATATGTTGAAATGTTTGCATATGTTAGCATGTTAGCATGCTAACACAGTTATAAGAGCGTCTTTAATATTATTTTTTCGAGTGCACTCTAAAGCATACTTCGACAGCTAAAAAAAGTGGTATTTTACCATCACACACTCTAAGTGCGACCAGAGTCCACCCCCGACCTTTTCATATGAGAGTTTCCCCCTCCCAGGGGAGGGCGCTTCCACAAGGTGAGCGTTGTTCTCACTTAGCTCAATGTTTAGAGGATTATAGAAGAGCTAATTAATCATTGTTTTACCAATCATGTTTGGTATTCTCAGTCCCAAAATCTCAGGGAAACAAAACAAAACAAACAAAAAAGGTAAGCTGTTATTTTTAACCTTGTTAAGTTTTGGTTCGACATTTTAATTCGTCACGTCGGCAAGGAAAACCTTACGTAGCTCTAAATTGATACAGTTTTTCTATGGATATACACTGAAATATTTTCCGTAATTCCGTTGAATTCTGATTACGAAATGCTTGAGTTTGCGAACGCAGACCAATGCGTTGCCTTTGCGTAAAATTGAGCTAACCTCAGGACCACCTAACGATTATTTTTTGGCGTTCTGCGTTTTAGTAATCCTGCTTTTTTTAATAGGATTTTTTTTTATGCGTTCCGGATTTTAGTAATTTTGTGTCCCCGGTTGTAGTATTCCGGTGTTCCGGTGTTCCGGTGTTCCACCGTTCTAAGTAGTTTGAACTGTCTCATCACCAGTCAGCGAAGAGTTCCTCTCTGTCAGTTGCACATTTAGTTGCTCATGCGCGGAAGCGGGCAAAACAAACATGGCGACGAAAGTACGCAATTTTCAGTTTCTTTCGAGAAATGCACGAAACCTCGTGCTCATCAGGGGAGGTTTTCAGAGTGTTAAATATGGTCACAGGAAGTACTCGAGTAGAGCTGTCTCTACGAGTAACAGTGGAGTAATGACAGCTCTTGCTTGCTTCCGAAACACTCGGTGTCCACATCAGAATCCTTGTTTTCCAGCTGGAGGTAAGCTAAGCTCTGCCTTCAAATTAATGCTACATCGGAGACCCGCTATTTTGTTCGTCGACAGTCCTTTAGATCCTTTAGATTCCTGTTGTAATTTCAAATTGTTGGTTTGGGAACGATTCTTCGGGATCGTGATATCAGCCGTAAAGTCGTTTTTGTACAGACGTAAGATAAGAGTACGTTGCATCATTTGACAAGGAAGTAAATTTACGCGTATCTTTAACTTTCTATATACTAAATGATATTCAATGGGCATTATAGACTCTACACCCACTTTAGAAAACAACCTGATACCTAAGCTCAACTAAAAAGCGTATATCAAGGGGTTTTATCTTCTTTTTTGGTAAAGACTTTGAAGATTTAGAGAAATGAATGGATGTCACAGTTATATTCACAACCTAAAAAATTGTGAAAAATGAAGCCTGAAAAAAAAAAAAAAAAAAAATCCAGGCTTGTACGGGATTTAAATTGAACCCATGAACACTACGAAGACTTGCACAGTGCACAACCAACTGAGCTATCAAGCCAATCTGGAGAATCAAACATGTGGAATTTTTAGTTTCGAAGCAAGATCTCTTAACTGTTTTCTTATTTCTCTTTTTCCCCACATGTGCCTCATGTCATGTTATTAAACATCCTTTGTAATATTCCCAAGTGTTGCTCCTTCATTATATTTATTGTGAACATTAATTGCTGTCACAGCCCTTGTGAGGACAATGTTTATTCAAGTGCAGGAAACACCAAATCCAAACAGTTTAAAGTTTGTTCCAGGAGTACAAGTCTTGGATTCTGGTACAGTCAACTTTCCTAACTCACAGGCTGCATTTTGCTCTCCATTAGCGAGGTAAAGCTGTGTAATATTTTACAATTATTGGACGAGGTTTAGCAGAATATTGTGATTTGTCAGTGTCTAAATAATTGATCTACAAGACACTGACAAATCACAATATTTTGTGATAACTGAGTTCAATAATTGTTCTACACTCAATCACATCATGTTTTCATTTTAAATCACTCTATGACAGCTCAGGGAAGCAATCGGCCATTTTTCACCTGAGAGTGTGGTTACAATTGCACCTGAGCAGAATATTATTTGCAGCAAAACATATTTAGATGGTATTACACATGAGCAGAACATTATTTGTAGGTGGTTATTTGCAGGTCACGTGGTGGGCTCTCAGCAAATGAAAAGGAAGAAGAAATGCATCGAATGATTATTATTTATTGTACAGTTTTAATAGAATAGTACAGTCATACAAAACTACATGAAGGTCCAGAGTGGCATATTTTCCATTTCCTCAGTAGTAAGGACATTGATGATGTCATTTCCTGCTTTTTCCACTTTTGTTTGTGTAAACAGTCAGTTGTCTAGATTAATAAGAAGAAAATTACACAGTAGCTGGAAGAAATTATAAATTTTATATTTTTGTGTTGAGTTAAACAATATTATTTTGCACTCACTGCCGGAACACTTTTTTTCTAGTTAAAAACTACATTTGTGTTTGCAGAAGTCTATTCCGAATTCAAGGTGTAACAGGAGTAATGTTTGGACCAGACTTCATCACAGTCACAAAGGTAAGAAGAACAAACTCTTCTCCAAAAAGAGACACTGTATGTAACCAAAATGGCACTTAAATAATAGCTGTGGTAGATAAAGGTGAAGTCTGCATTTGAGCCAATTTGCCTGTCAGGCCGATGCTTATCTCCAGTCTCAGTAGCATGAAGTGACAAGGAGTATTTCTACTCCCTCCTGGATGGGATGCCAGTCGTTCGCAGCATTGCCCCCAGCATTAAATATCGCTGATACCCATTAATACATGTGGGTGGAGAGAGGTAGAGTAAGGGTAATTTAAAAGTGTCTTGCACAATCAGAATCTTGAACACAACACAATGTCCCCAGCCTGGACTTGAACCAAGACTGCTCAATCTAGAGTCTAGCACACTAATCATGAGGCCACTGCACCTCCCAGTAAATCAAATCAAATCATAACTATGACCAGTAGATAATATTTATCTTGTAAGGTTTTTTATTAGGATAAGGAATCTCATTTATTTAGTATCAAACCTTCAACTGTGGGAGAAAGAACGATACACTAATGAGCAGTAATGATCACTGTGATTAAATTTGACTCAAACAAAACTGCCAAAACTTTAAACAGCATGATGAATGATGAAATAATCAGTGATTAATTTTGTTGTTGTTGTTTTATTTTATTTTATTTTTGGTATCCTTTTTGCCACACTAATTTTTTCTTTTTTTGTGACTGACAAATTCACACAACATGGAGCTAATGATATTTGTTTGTATAATGTTCTGTGTTTCTAGACTGAAGATGAAGTTGACTGGCCATTGTTAAAACCTGACATATTTGCCTCCATAATGGATTTTTTTGCCAGCAATGTTCCAATTCTCACTGAAGACCAACCAGCAAGTGACACAGGTGACACTACTGTAGTATAAATAATTTACTAGCATTCCATCATGAATGCCGTTGTCTTATAACTTGTTGGAGTAATTGTAAAGAGCATTTAGATAAAGTTTCGAATGACTAGTAGATTCATACTAAAACAATGAGATTGTTAGCTCTAGATTTCTCAGTTCTCTGTGTGATTGTTGATGAGGCCCATCACGTGTTAATATAAATCTACTAGCATTCTATCATGAATGCCGTTCTCTGATTGGCTCTGCTACTCACTATCTATTCTGTTGTAGATATTGAGTACTTAGCACAGCAGCGTGCGCTGGGGGCCACTTCTTTTTGTTTTCGAAGAGGCTTTGAAGAGGATTTACATGTACATGTAGATTAAAGTTTGAATGGCTGCTAGATTTGTACTATAAACATTTAGATTGTGAACTCAATATTTCTATGCGTGATACTTGACTCGGGCTTTGCCCTTGTCAACTGCAGTATCATGCTATTATAGAAATCGCGAGCTCACAATCTAATTGACAAATAGACATCTTGGGCTAATAACCTAATTGTTAGATTTAATTATAATTTTATGGCTAGTTCACTGCTCACTGGATACAGCAGTCCTGTTTCTATTCTTGGCTTGGGTCACTGTGATGATTGTTCTTGGATGACACACATTACTTTCACAATGCCAGTGGCAATTTACAAGAGTATTATTTCACTTAGTACTGCTGAGTGCGATATATATCAACTATTTGTAAAGATGTTAAATAATACATGTAGTATTAGAGACAGCCTAACGAGCTGCCATTTGACTCAAATGCAGACAATAACCACAGTAGATAGTCACACACTCAGGTGTTTGGACATTAATACTTACAAATTTAATAATTACTGTAACAGTTGACAAGAAGACTGTGAACTGTACATGTAGGTTTCTGACCAGCAACTAATATTTGCCTATTGATGAAATGTTCTAAATTTTGATATTAAACCAAAAAATTAGTTGTTCTTATAATCTGATATTGTAGCTGAATAATTGTGATGTTGTGTTTTTTATTATTTTTTAGCCATTACTGATGATGACGATGAGACTGTTGCAATGATCAAAGAATTGTTGGAAACAAGAATCAGGTAGTTTTTCACTAATAATCTCTTATTAATTTTTATAAGAATTTGTAACCTCGATAACAGCAGCTGGTAATGAGCGTAAATAATTTATTGCATGATAGAAACTGAAGTGAAGTTCCAGTCTTGTCTTGCTAACAACTGTACCATTCTATATCGGTTTGACAAAAGGAGTGTCTGCCATTGAGATGAACATGTGCAACTATTCGCAGAAATAAAATGATGATGATGAATGATGATAATGCTTGTCACAGCTTTTCTAACATTTGAAGAAAACTGCGACATTCTGCCTGGAGAGTGGAGAGTTTGTGCGTTGATAACTGGACCATGTATTTGAAAAGTAATTATTATCAAATTGCCGAGGAGATAGCATATACAAACTGTGAGATTCATCAAATTGTCTTTCGTTTTTCTTTCTTTCTTTCTTTCTTTTTTTTTTTCTCAAACAACTGTTTAATTAAGTATTGATGAGTTGAACTGTTGCTGTTCAACAGACCTACTGTCCAAGAAGATGGAGGGGATATTCTTTTCAAGGTTTGTAGAAAGTTTGTGTTTTATGTTCAAATTGGGCACATGGTCTACAGAAATGACGCCAGGCTCTTAGAATTGCAGAAGTTTAACTTTCGTTGAGTAATTAATGATCATTGATGGTTCAAGTGCAGGAACCACTATCAATGGATTTGGTCAAATTGACCTTGACTAGAAAGAACTTGCAATTTTTGAAGCGTGGCTTTAGTCTGGAGCTCCTTAGGAGGATATCTCAGATATATAAAACTCAGCTCTAGACAATATAGCCCCTGTATTATTATGACCCAGAATTGTAAAAAGAATAGGCAGATGAGTGTAGAGGCACGGTGACCTCACGGTTAGTGCACTCAATTCCAGATTGAGCTGTCCGGGTTTGAGCCCTGACCAGGGACATTGTGTTGTGTTGTTGGGCAAGACACTTTACTTTCACACTCTCTCTCTCTACCCAGGTGTATAAATGGTAGTGACGGATTTAATGCCTGGGGTAACCGTGCGATGGACTAGCATCCCATCCAGGGGGGAGTAGAAATACTCCTAGTCGCTTCATGCTACAGAAACCAGAGATAAGCACCGGCCTGGTGGGCCACTTGGCTCGTATGCAGACTTAGGCCGATGAATGAAGTCAATTAGTATATTTTGTCAAAGAATTTATTTTGTGACAGTCTGCAAGACATGTAATTTACAAATGTGATAAGCTACATGTAGTTTCCACCTCGTGACCTTTGTATTCGCTGTTCTAAAAACTTCGGCAACAAAACTAGAAGAGTTAAAGTTTACTAATTCATGGCATTTAAAAATATTCTTATCAACTATGCTATTTCATTTCTGTAAATACACCTAAGGAAAACAGAAATCTATCTACGTTTCCGGTCTGTCGGTATCCGTTTATCGATGTTCAACTAACCCTAAAATGATTGATGCTGTCGCGTGCGTGCGTTGCGTATCCTAATTTTCTCGCTTAAAACCGCAAGCCAAGGTTACCGCGGCCAAATAATCGTCGGCAGAGTGGCGGCTCTCTCCACTGTCCGAGTCATAGGGGGCTTGGTGCTCGGTCACGCGGTTGTTAACAGGTGAAGTACTGGAGCTGAGCGGAGTGCCTGTTGAAGCTGATTCACGTGGGTGGACAATCGCACTGACTGTTTGTGAAGCAGCAAACGGAAAATTGGTATCTCCGTTGAAAACGTCTGATCCAAGCACACCCCAGGGCGGGAACACAGAAGGGCTGCCTGCAAACGGAGCGTAGACTGGACTCCATGACTTGAGAGGCGTTTGATGAATTGGCGGGAAAACAGCGGACAACGGCTGGGACATGGCCGGCAGAATGACGTCACGGTTGTCTGGCCTCATTTTGGAACCAGGCATCGGTGGGGCTGGTTTATTCTTTATTTCATGCTTTCTCCATCTCGCGCGGCGGTTTTGGAACCAGACCTGAAGAGCAGAACAGTGAAAGAAGCGAGCGTGAGGAAATGCGCACATCGCTTAAAGTCTGCGTACGAGCCAAGTGGCCCATCAGGCCGGAGCTTATCCTGGTTTCTGTAGCATGAAGCGACTAGGAGTATTTCTACTCCCCCCTGGATGGGAGGCTAGTCCATCGCAGGGTTGGCCCCAGCATTAAGTTCGCCGGTACCCATTTATACACCTGGGTGAAGAGAGGCAGTGTGAGAGTAAAGTGTCTTGCCCAAGAACACAACACAATGTCCCCGGCCAGGGCTCGAACCCGGACCGCTCGATCCGGAGACGAGCGCACTAACCATGAGGCCACCGTGCCTCCTTCCCATCGCTTATGCGTACCAAAAGTCATTAACATTCAAAATGTTGATTGCAAGTTTTATGCATTTCACAGCAGACAGTTGACAAGTATAAACAAAACCATCGATCATGCTCGACATTACTAATCTAACTTAATCGAACGATTGGGTTCTCGATACATGTAATCGAACTCAATCGAACAAATCAAAAAATCGAAAATCCATCCTTAATACCACCAGATATTTGAACAGTATGCCTTAATTAGTAATTAATCTCTTGGTATGGAAAACACATTGATAAGAAACCTACCATAAAATCGAAAAAATCCTGGAACATTAAATTTAACAGAGAATTGAAAGTTCATTTTACTTCACTGTAGTTCGTGAATTGTTTCTTTTAGCTAGCTTATGGAATTTTTAATAATGTTAGAGAGCACACGAGCGACGTCGCCTCCTCCCATTCTCCTCGCGACTTAACCGTTGGTTTTTGTCGACCATTGTTTTTCAATCACTATGCTATCTAGCCTCAAATCGAACGGGATCGAACCTAATCGAACTAACGAACTCAATCGAGCCCGATCTAACGTAATCGAACGTGTAACTTCCTAATTGTCACGATTATTATTCAAAGTGTCATGGTAAAGAGATGTAGTACTTCGAATTCAGTCCGCAGAAGACTGAGAAATGATTTCCGTCAACCCTAGCAACATTTTCGAGGTGGGCCATAGATTCCAACTGACTTTAACTTTTAATAGTTGTGACAAATTCTTACCAACAACAATTGAAATTTGAAAGAAACCACGCAATAGATAACTTTAGTAAAAGTTAGCCCATTAAAGATTTTCATTCGTGGCTTGGCAAGTTACGAAAGAAAAAGTAACAGCCACGGATGTGAGTAGAAATTCCCTTACGTTTGATAACTTATCTTCAAAGCGGCTTGCGCGCCAATCATTCAATCGTCTTACCTGAATCCTGGCCTCTCCGATGTTAAGTTCGCGTGCAAGGTCCTCGCGGATCCGGATTCCCGGGAACTTCTCGTTTTCGAATGATTCCTCCAGGCGATCGAGTTGTTCGTTTGTAAACGCTGTCCTTCGACGCCTTTGTCTCGATCTGTCATCTTAAAGAAAGAGAAGTTTTAAGTTGCTTTTACGACGTGAGCTAGATATATGCTTGAAGCAAGTACGCTGTTTATACTGACATTAGGTGGTGTCGGTCTGAATGAGATACCTAATTTTTTTTACTGGGGAGAGAGACGTGCATTCGTTTCGGCCTTCTCAATAAATTTAAACCGTTCTTCAAGCAAAGCATGACGAACGATCGTTGAAAATTGACGGACGTAAATTGACTTAGAGAGCAGAAAACTTCAGAGCACTGCATGCTGTTCGTTTTGATCAATTCTTCTTTCAAACAGATATTTCTATCCTACTGAAAAACCTAAAACTTGCCGATCCCTTGTGTTTAAAACCATTAGTTACTTACATTCACTTTCCGGCGCCGGTCTTTTCGAGTTCTTTCTTGAAGTCATGATGAAACCAATGAAATTTTGAGTTCCGTGGATGCAAGCAGCGAGCAGCGTTCTCAAAACAGCGATAAGTGAACAACAGAGAGACTCGTTCTGTTTTAAGGCATGTGACGCGCGTTGTTCAATAAAAGGGCGGACACACAAAGTTAAACACAATAAACGTGTTACTGACTTAATTAGCAAACATTTCTCGCCCCCTATTGTTCCTCACTTGTGAGATTTACCGTTGTTATGCACTAACTTGAACCTAAACTGAACTTATTGTTTTCTATTGTTTGGGTTCAACTTGCAAACTTTCTGCACACATCTAATGTGTTTGTGTTAAATTTTTTTAGTTGACAAAATCGTCCAAGTTTATATCGTCTGTTCTCTAAGTTATGATCAAATTCTTTGTAATCAAGTTTAAGTGGTCGGAAATCAAATAACTCGCGTTGAAAATGTATTTACGCGCTCACAGTACTAAGTAAATGCTTTGTTCATGTCTCAAATTATTTCACGCTAGTCTTTTCCCGACACTCCTTTCCTGGTTTTTCTTGGTTTTAGCGTCACTCTCGTTAATTTTAACCACATCAGTGATTAGGCTCTGGGAAAAAAAAAATCGTTTCCGCTTTCACATGCAAATACACCTCTGCCTACTTTTTCCATTATAGCTTATACAATACCTTGAGAGGGAAACTTTTTTCGCGTTTTTTTTTTTTCTTTTTTTAACCCCCAAAAAGAGTTTGCTTTGAAATCTAACATTTTTCAGAAAGTGAAACTATTCAAACTAATATCTTAAAAAGCGCGCGAGTTATTTACAAAAAAAGGTTTTTCAATAAACGTCAAAGAACAGTTAGGTGTCATAATCCTCATACGGCGTCGACTTTTTGCGCGAAATAGCTTCATCCGAGAACTCTTACTACAAGACCCTCGTTGGCATTGTTTTTTTTTGTTTACAGGCCATTTCGCAGTTTCTGTGCTCGATTCGGTTCGCTCTTCCATCTTTTCTATCACTCCGTACTGTGGCCATGAAACGTGCTAAAAATAAAGAGAATAGTCCATGGACAGCGAAAAATCAAAGCCAGGACCTAAGAAGAAGTCAAAAGCGGAATTTCTCGAGGGCAAGAAGAATCCTTTCGCCAATAGTGACATGGGATCATGCATATTCGTACCCATACTCTTTCCACGCTTATTTCTCTTGGTTTTTCCTATTTATCACGCGCGGCGAAGACTGCTCTATAAACGCACGCTGAAGTTCAACAAGGAGAACGTGATTGTCACACTACTATATTGCCTTGGAATCCCCGCGAAAATCATTTCGCTCGCTGTGAACGCTAGGGGTGCCATAATTTCATTGGTTGGCGGCAAATTCTGTTGACATACATCCGAGTAAAGGCGTGACATGTTTACAACTCTTCATCGGCGATAAAACTCGCACTAGTTTTTCGCGAGAATACCATCTCTTTAATTTTGAATGAATGAACAGGGTACGTAGGATTGTCAGGTTTTCACGCAATTTGGCCAGTGTGTCAGGGATATTTTTATATCATGGCTATTTCTCTTGTGACGGCCGCGAACGAAGGGGCTCGGCAAGTTATTCGTTTCTGTAACTTTACGGGTCTATAAACACCAAGAATACAGAAAAACCCTAACACACTTTGAGAGATTGATGCTTGCTGACTAAAACTGTGCAGTACTTACTTGCGTTTGATCTGTTGATACACGATTAATTCGGCCGAATGATGACAATCGTTTGTTTTCCGTTTCCGGGCGTCTTTCTTCTCAAGAAAGGCACGGCCAAATTAGCGGATTTTTTTTTTTTTTTTCCGAATACTACAGTTCATAACCTTTCTATTGATATGAAGTTTGTCGTAGTTTCCCTAAAATAACACAGGTACGAATGTTTTTTGTTCTATAGGACACTCACGAAAGTATTGCCAGTTTTCAAGAATTTTAGCTCACAAGACCTAGAGACTTATTTGTTTGATTGTTTTGCAGGGCTTCCATGATGGTGTCGTGAAGCTAAAACTGCAGGTCAGTGAACTCGCATTAATTTCTGTTGTCTTCTTTGTTACCACGACAAAATTAATACAGTTATTTTGACTATCTCTTTAGCAAGAGTGAGTACAAATAAAGATTGATGGTATTGCCTATCAGTAGCGTACTAAAGCTGGTAACAGTTTATCTATATGAAAAAGGTTTTGCGGGCTAAAATAGTGTGCCCGTAATGTAATGATGAGGCAGCTGGGGGTCTGAGACACAGCCTAACCTCTAATGAACGGAAGCCTTTGGGCCAACTTTTGATTGTACCAAAGACGTCTTTAAATCGGTGTTAAGTTAATGGAAACATTTGTATACACATGCGGATTTTTAGGCCAAGTTCACACCAGCGACAAAACGACATAAGAAGGACGTTGGGTCGTTATGTTTGCAATTTGAACATCCTGACATAGTGACATAATACCAACGTAACAGCATGAACATAACGACAAATGGGAAAAAACCGATCTTTTCCTAAGCCTGGTTCACACTAGCGACATAACGACATAACGACATCGTCACGAACGACATAAAAAGGACGTTATCTCGACGTAAAAAGGACGTTATGTTTGTAGCGTGAACATGTAGACATAATGACATATTAGCAACATAACAGCATGAACATAACGACATAAAGATAAAACTGATCTTTTCCTTATGTCGTTATGTCGCTAGTGTGAACCAGGCTTTAATCCGTTTGTGTTGATGTTCACATTGCGACATAAGCTATGTATGTCGCTACGTCGTTATGTAGCTGGTGTTAACTACTTAGTGACGAAAGTAATAGGCCATTTCCTAGTTGTCTTTTACCTCTATGTCAAAACGAGGCTTCATACGAAACCATTCAAATGAAAATGAGTTTCAACAACCGGTTCATTTTCATGCAAACTCATTTTCATATGAAAGGTTTTGAACGAAGACCCGTTTTGAAACAGAGGCCCAAGGTAACTCGGGCACGGGCCATTCGTGTTTGCTTTGGTTTTGTATTTCTACGCCGAGTGATTGGCTTTCAAAAAAACGCGCCAAGCTTTGCCACTTTTTCAACCAATCAGAAGCTAAACCAAAACCAATCGCACGTGAATATCGTGCGCGTTTTTCCGTACTTCACGACTGCAAGAATTTTTCATCAGTTCATCTACAGGATTGTTTCTCTCCTTTGTGGTACTTACGGCATTCAAATGAAAATTGCTCAAACGTAAATTGTATCCGAATTCGTCTTTGTAGGTAAAATTATAACTTCTATTTAGTCTACACATTAGCTGTCAAGCTAGGGGCCTAGAAGACCTTCTTGTTTGGACTCGCGTTTAGTTAAGTCTAAATGAGACCAAAACAAGTCAGAAAGATACCGACTGACAGTAGAGAAATGCGTTCGATTTCCCCGGGATTTGGGGATGGGGAGGGGGGAACCTGAAATTACTGAGATTACATATTACTATGTTTGCCCTGTTACCTTGCAGGGTGCTTGCTCTAGTTGCCCAAGTTCGATTGTAACTCTAAAGAGTGGCATTGAAAACATGATGCAGTTTTATATCCCTGAAGTGGTTGCTGTTGAAGAGGTAAACGTTGATCTATTCATTGCGCATGTTTGTACTTAAAACAGTGTTTAAGGCCCCATCCACACTTCTTCGCCAAAGAAATTTCACAACGCAGCTTTATTTCTCCAGTTAGGCCTATCGTCCACACTAATTCGTCACGAAAACGGAACTTTTCGAAACGCTCTTCAAACCGGGGGAATTTGAAAACCCCGGCCTTGCTTTTTAGTGTAAACGGAAAAAAATTTGAAAACGGAACTTTTCGAAAACGATGACATCACAATAGTCATGTGATTGACCTGCCCAAGTCTTCCTCAAACACAGATCCAAAAAGACCGGTGACAGTTGCGTCTTCATTGGATTTTGCCGGCGTAGTGTGGACGGAAAACATTTGATGCGTTTTCAGAGTGAAACCGCCGTTCTCAAATTTCCCCGGCCTAGTGTGGACGGAAAACATTTGATGCGTTTTCAGAGTGAAACC
>Ga0126338_10001692_pt1 | contig 14515 bp, 15 predicted proteins | sample OrbCmetagenome_2_FD_92529 | JGI IMG/M metagenome (GOLD analysis project Ga0126338, IMG submission 92529) | Coral microbial communities from Petempiche,Puerto Morelos, Mexico - Orbicella C C metagenome | ecosystem: Host-associated > Invertebrates > Cnidaria > Coral | place: Petempiche,Puerto...
CTTTAAATGGTAGGAAACCTGAAAATAACAGTTTAATAAGATAGAAAAACACCAAAGAGATAATGATAAACCATAAAGGAACAAGGATGGCTAAGGATGGAGAAGATTAACACGGATTACAAAGGTTGAATTTGAAAAATTGAGGCTAGACTTTTCAATATGCACAAACCGTGACATAGCTCCTTTAAGCAAACAACCTTCAACAGGTGACAAAAACAACATGACAACCTGGTGAGTACCCTCACTTGACACAGTGTGACTCCCATCTTTGAAAAATCCTTGCCATGCCCCTGGGAAGCTACATGGTACAGGTTCTTTTGCAGAGTTGCCTGATAATTTCACTGGCCTTTAACTTTCCACTTTGTTCTGTAGTGTGTAGTCAACTAGTAAAGTGTGATAATGTTGTAGCTACGTGTATAGTTTTTTAATTAAACAACTGAGATTGTTTAGGTATCAGTATATGATGGTGGTGGTATGGCCAACATGTTCTAGCACAGATTTATGGTCTGACCAAAAACCCCAGTGAGGTATATATTTTTTGAAAGCATATTTTTGTTATCTATAATAAACTATTTTAGATTAAAATTAATTTATTGCACTTACATAATTATACTAGCCGGTTACTGCCAGTCCTGCATGGGAAAGTGAGCATCCTGCAAAACAAGGGGGCCTGTTAAAGGTGCCACCTCAAGCCACAGCAGATGGTGCAGACAATGAAGCTGAGGCAGAAGGAAACAAGCAAAAGAAGAAGAAAAAGAAAAAGAAGAAGAAAACTAAAGAGGCTGGAGATAAGGCTCAAGAAAATGCCTCACCAAAAAGAACTGAAAAGCCTATTCAGTTTGACCTTGGTGTCGTGCTTCAGACCATTTCAGTAAGAGTGTATTTTGTGTTTCTTATTATTCTCTGATAAAAGAGGACTTAATTTCCAGGGGGTTTACTTATGCCTGCCTGTAATTTGTGTTAGATGAGAGAAGGGTGAAAACAATCTCCAAGCCTGCCTGAGACTTGTATTGATACATGTATTTATCATGATTCGGAATACCATGATACAATATGCCATGGATACACAGTTTACTAAATGCTCAGACTCGAGCATCTGTGGTCTTTAAATGTATAATTGCATATGATGTTCGTATAAGCTCAGAATTACTTGCAATTCTGGCAAGAAAAATACAATTTTTGCATAGTGAACATTAAAAACACAATAATGATGGGGCAGAGAATTGATAAATGTTTCTTCACTGTTTTGTATTTCTTTTTGATTACAATCAATTGCAAAACTGAACAATAACACAATTGTGATTTGTATTACTCTAGACTAGTGGTACTGGCAAGAAACAAAGTAGTAAAAAGCATGTGATAGCCTCTGGTGTACTGCCAAATCAACTGTCAGCTGCTTCAACCTCTGAAGTTAAACCTAGCGTGAAGAATGTACAGTTGCTCAAGAAAGACGACAAGGTAGATTGATAGATAAATATTATTTATATTTACTGCTAATCCCCTTCCACAGTGTAAGCTAAATGTACAAATGAAGGGGCTTAGTGTGTATTTTTGGAGGTTGTGCTCTTTGATACTGTCACAAGCAAAGAAAATGGAAGTACGATGTCTGCTACCAATGTACATATGCCGGCTTGCTTAGTAGTAGCAACTGTAAGTCATAATACAATACCTGTAAATACAATACCTGTAAATAATGTCCATGGCTGTACACTGCTTATTGTCATTCTCATCTGAAACAACTTGCAGAATTGTTTTGTTGCCAGAAAGCTTTGGTGTGATGATAATGTGATATTTAACTGATGCTGTTGTTGTCTTTAGGTTCCTCATAATGTTCTGGATTCCACTGCTCCTGTTGTAAAACGTGGCAAAGAGAGGGAAACTCCAGCAAAGAAGAAACCAAGTGCTCTGAAAAAGGTCTCTAGAAAATAATCCATGATTAATTACGCATTAAGTCTAGCCAAACACACACAACATATCAATGCAATTATTTCAATCAACGTTGTTGCACACAGCTCAGCTCGTCCAATCCTGTTGCATCATCCAACTTATTTTAACAGGGTGGCCTAATGTCTGGAGCACGTTGTGTGCAATAACATTGCAATGTGTTGTGTTGAAATGTTGCATGCTTTTGATGAGCTCTTCACACAGGCAGTAGCAGTTTTTTGCTGCCTGCAAAAAACTAAAGTTGTCCAGTTAAAATCTTTGATTTTAATTTATCCACCAAAACATTTTATATGTACTTGGTTTCTTGGTCAATTTATATGGTGAAGGTCAAGAGTACCTCGCTGCTATCATGTCAGTGACAAGTTTACGTTGCCAGATTACATACATTTTCACTGTGATGCCTGACTCCTGAAGACCATTATTACTACATCAGCAATTTCTAAAATGTTTGTTTGCATGCTTTTCATTGGTTGTGTAGATCATTCTGAAGGAGAGAGAAGAGAAAAAGAAGGCTAGAGAAGGTGAAACAGTAGAAACTGACAAAGATGATGAAATTTGTCAAGATGAAGAAAACAGGTGGGTAATGGGCTTGGACACCCAAAGATTTGTTTTTCCTGTTGGTTTTGGTTTTTACTGGAATGCCTTTTAGATGTGCTATTTTAAGGGACATTCAAATGATATTTCAGGGTTCATGGAACATATGATAAGTCAAGATCGTTTAGGGCATGTCACGCTGTAAGAGAGAACATGAGCTCTGCCCAAATTGGAGGTTGCATGAAATTTGATAAATAAAAAATTAGATATATGTTGTGAAAAGTGACCTGATCAACATGACACAAGTGTGGGACAAAGAAAAATCCGAGTCCCCAACAGGAATCGAACCCATGACCTCTTGAACACCGGACGGGCGCTCAATCCACTGAGGTATGAGTACTCATGGAGAGCGAGGTCATTTAACTGAGTTCATGTATGTTAGGTGTATGTTATGAGGAACCAAGTAATCAAACACAGTGTTGTAAGGTTAGAATTTTGTTTCTTCTTTAGAACATGTGAGCCTGGAGATGAGAATACTGTATATCAGGAAGTGCAAAGTCCATCAGAAGGTAGTGTATTTTAACAACAAAAAGCAAATATATACAGTGTACAGGTATATTGTGTGTTAGTTATGAACGTTAGTCTGTGGTGTGGCCAATTGTTCAAGAAAACCCTTATGACAAATCAGAATTGATACCACATATTAAATAATAATTATTATTGTGTGAAATGGATGGAAATGGATATCACATAAGCTGCTTTTGTTGTTGTTTTGTTGCTGGTCGTTCTAGATGACACGGCGTGTTCGGAACCATCTTCTCCAACAGATCAAGAAATAGCAGCTGAGATGCACAGCCGCAAATTTAGAGAGTGAGATTATAATAATTATTATTATAAACTAAATATTATTGTGTTTTTTTGTAAAGAAATGTTTACACATGCATTATGTGTTTGCAGATAAAAGATTAAAATTATATACATTTATTATATGGCTTTGGCTTGTGGCCGGTATAACGCGCGCTCTGATTGGATAAGAGCGAGATCTGAGCGGTCATTATGCAGCCGTAATGCAGCCGATTACGGATTATGCAAATTAGGAAGAGCACGGCTCTGAAAATTCACGCGCATTGAAACGATGAAAGCCGATTAAAAACAGTAAGAGAAAGTAAATTTAATTCCGAGTAGCTAACGGTTAAGAGATTTTTCCTTAATAAAATTTACATAGAAGTCGTTTTTGACCCATCAGTCGGTAACCTTGGCGGGCACTAGTGAAAAACCATCAAAGTTTGACGAGTCTTAAGTAAAGCTAAAATCGCTGAGTGAAAAACACCATCGGCAGATCTGTCATGCGTACTGAGCAGAACACCACGAAGAAACTTATAAGTTATCATCTTAGTCACAACAATTAGCGAAATATTGAACTCCGTCACAGTTCTCACCAAATAGATTCCCTCGCTTTAACACAAACAAGTGTAAATCAGCTTCCAGGATCATCAGATGTAAACAATCGGGCGGTTTTTTTGTCGGTTGCCGTCTTTCTGATAACTGCAAGAAGTTTTAGAAGTTCACAAGGCTTGAAAAGTTCATCCATAAACCCCAGAATGAAGAAAGCGAGGATATGTTGTCGAAAGCCAATGCGAAGATCGAGTTATTCTGAGCAGTGCATTCTGTAGCATAGTAAGCATCAGTGTTTTCTTTCACCAAAAGACCGTTGGTTTGGACTATTTTGAAGCACTTTCTGTCTTTTTTATATGCGTTGACGTTTCGCCACAAAAGTCGGAAAAACTCCCCTATCAAGTTGTGGCACCACTATACCAAAATACCTTTTTGAGGCTGTGACAATCACTTTTCCCGTAAAGAAATGTGTGTTTTTGACGGAATGCGTAATACAGTGGTGAAGTTCGCTGACTGTGTAGTTTGAGACGATGAATGAATCGGTAAACGCGCGCATCGCCGGATGTAAATTGACAATTTCCGCTCGAAATTTTTTTTTCTTTTCTTTAATTCATGAGCCATATAATAAACAACTTAATAACTCCGACCGTTCGGTCGTTACGGGAAAATCTCAAACCTCGGCCTACCGTATTGACCTCGCTATCGCTCGGTCAATACGGCAAGGCATCAGTTTGAGATTTTCCCGTAACGACCTCACTCTCGGTTATTAAGTAGTCAGTATGCTTCTGTGGCATTGGCTTAGAGGAAGCCCTGTTAGGGCTTTAAGCTAAAACATAAAATAATACTTGTGTGTAACACTTTTATTATTACAAAAATACAAGTTCATTTGCATGGTCAATTTTCACAGGAAATAGGTAAACTTTCCCCAAATATTGTTCTGTCCAGTTTGCGAAGTCATTTGATGATCTGCCTCCCAGAAAATAATTTTGCAGATACATGACATTCTAGAAATGCACATTGACTTCCAAGTCATTTCCTGGAACACTTTACGTTTAATATTGTTGAATTTCCAGGTACTGTTTCCAAGTTCCCGATAAGGAGGTAGATGCAGTTGCTACAGAGCTTCTGAGAGAACTCGTACGCTTTCAGGACAGACAGTTTCACAAGGATCCAGTTAAGGTGAATAAAGCAGACAATAACTTGACAATCAGTGCTGAGCACTTTGCTACTGGAGGATACTGTGAGTAGACAAGTCGTGTAAATATTCAAGAGAACAAAAAGCTGTTAGCCTCCTGGTTGGTAGGAGACAAACCAGCTGACTACATGGATGCAAAAGTACAGCTATGGAGTTGAACCTTATAGGTGCCCCTAATAAGCACCTCCTCAAGGCCATTACCCCCGCGAATTATGGGCAAAAGAGAATAAGCACCCCCTCTCCAATAAGCCCCCTCCCCTGAGCTACCATAAGTAAATACATGCATGCCTGAGGCGCTAATCAACGAATGTTGGTAACATACTTCTTGGTTATAGACTTCTTACTAACTAGTCAATTGCCACTGACTGTTTCAGTATTTGTTTTAACCCTGAGTTTGTGTTTCAAGGAAATAGGAACATCCAATTCCCCATGTACACCTACATGTACATCTCACAAAGCCCTTCCTTAGAATGTCTTTATTCATACAGCTGAATGTATAAATGTGAAAAGATAATTTGATCAAATTGCATACATACAGGTGATGATCTCTGAATTATTGTGAAATGTTATTCATGGGCAGTTAATAATTCCAATTTATTCCAACAGGCAAAAGCTAAGAGAAGGTTTGTCCTGGGTCTAAGAGAGGTTAGCAAACATCTGAAGTTAAGGAAGTTGAAATGTGTCATCATATCGTCAAATGTTGAGCGTATCAAATCTGCAGGTAAGCCAATATTGTCTAAATCAATCTATAGCTGGATAAATGAACAAAGGTACCCTGGCAAGTCAGCACTGAAAGGTTTATATGTACTGAGGTTGCTTGTTTAACAAAATGTGTAATAACAATAGTAATGTTTGTGTTCCACCTTAAATTAAGGTCATTTAAGTGCTGGTACAATTACTGTAGTTGGGAGAGTTCATTTACCATCGAAACACAAAGTTAGCCAGTATACATACAGTATAGTGCAAAACTAATAGTATGGAGAATACATACTAGTTGTGCAAGGCTTTCGAGTGATATACCATGGAACATACCACAAGTCACTAGTATTTTCCCAGCATACACAGTCTTTAGGCGAGTGTATAAACCAAGAATGTAAGAGTGACAAGTGGGATGTTCCAATGTATTCTACGAGAAAGCGTTGCATTACTATTTTATACCATGCCATAAAAAATACAGTGGCCAACACAGTCAAAGCAGAGCACAATGGAAATGTTGGGTGTCATACCGTCGAGTATACAACGGCTTTCCTGTATTCTGATTGGCTGTATTTCCTATGGCATGGTATAAAGTATGGTATAAAGACAAGGTGTCCACCCTACTGATACAGTTAAATCCCATGTGACAATAACGTATTTGATGTTATATCAATTAATTTTATTTTATAACAACCACAGACATGTTGACTGTCAGGGTGGAAATAATGTGTAAATGTGTTCAACAGGAGGTTTGGATGACGCCCTTGGTAGTATAATAACTTCATGCCAAGAAAATCAGATTCCAGTGGTGTTTGCACTAAAGCGTCAGCTGCTGGGCAAAGTGCTGTTAAAGAAGGTTCCAGTCAGCATAGTTGGGATTTTCAACTACGATGGAGCACAAGTGAGTAGTGTAGAATGAAGGGCAGCCAAACGAGGTGGTTTGTATCAAGATTGCTTTTGTGGGCCCTCCTCTCACCTCTCAGTCTTGACTGCGCCTTTTAATAGCATGCACATAATAGTGTAAGTATGTAGTATTGTAAGTAATGTATTTTATTGTACTGTACTTCCGACTACTGCCGAGCACGGTGTAATCAAATCGTTGAACACAGTTCAGACAACGAAACAATGTTCGGCAGTAGTCGGAAGCTGGGAGGAGTCGCCGAAGATTTGATTGACGGTGGCGAAAAACGCATTTGTCGGTTGAGCTTTGAATTCTAGAGTCCGCATGTTATTGAAAGGCGCAGTAACATCGCCCCGAACAATTCAGTGGCAAGTGCTATGAGACGGGAGTGCTACGTGTATGCGCAAGATTACAACAAATACATAATGATGCAGTATTTTTTGAATAAAACTGTTTTGCTTTTTGTCTGTGTCTTTGCCGCCGACATAATGTTGTTGATGTGTTTGTTTTTGATGTAGGAACATTTCAAAACACTCATTGAGTTGACACAGAAAACAAGGCAGGCCTACAATGAAAAATGGACGAAAATTAGGGAGAAACTAGAATTACAGCAAAAGGAAAATAAATCTATAGGTATGTTGGCTTTGCACACCGTAATGAGACAAAATGCCGTGGTAGCAATGTTGTAGGTGGTGTGCCCATGTGGGTATAGTTTGGAGTATATTCAGGCGCTACACCTGGTTTTGATCTACAGAATTCTAAGTTCAACAATTCAGTTATCACGGCATGTAAAATCAATAGCTAGCTGTTCAGCCTGGCGTTTGATAATTTTAAACCATGCTTGTTTTCTGCTGTGTTAGTATAGGACTGGTTGTTATTACAAGCATTCATCATAAAGGCATTACATCTATGTGATTTCCGCTAGTTATCTTTATATACAGTCGAACCTCCGGTTGCGACCACCTCTCGTAAGTGACCACCTAGTTTACCGAAATACCAAACGTTTCTAAATCAAATCACTATGTTTGGAACCTCTAGTAAGCGACCATCTGGGCTTGACATTTTGGGTGGTCGCTTACAGGACGTTCGACTGTATGTTTTTTTCTAAAATTTTAATAAACATACTTTTTCTTGTTTTCTAGTATTTTAGATTTGCTGTATTTATCTTATTATTTACATTTATAATTTAGATTGAGGGTCACTGGTTTATCAGTTTTTACTGTCATGTGCCACCTTCTTAAAATTTAGTTGTAACTTACCTACTATACTTTCAACGTGTGAGAGTAACTCATTTTCAATGAAGAGTACAACAGTGTCACTGGAGGTTTGAAGACTCTTGAAGAACGAACCTTAGAACATCCTGATGTTCTCAGTTTTCTTGCCAATAACATAATCACAAAAGTTCTAATGGTAAAAATAGCGTCAAACTATGAACAAATCAGGTGATTGATGTTCCATTTTTCTTTGTAATCATTTTTTTTTCGTACACCTCCCATATCTGATGAATGTAATCTGAACCATTAATTGCAAGCATAATAGTGTTTCACTCTATTCCCATGCTCTAGTATCAACAACTGAAACAGACAAGGAGCTTATTGCTGGTGGAGAGGAGATGAGCAACCCTCCACAACCTATCACGGAGGAAGATGCTGTCACAGAGAATCAACATTCAGAGGCCACTGAAAGCAGCGATGACGATGACGATGATCATGATCATGATGGCATTGATGACGACAAGGAGAAGAGTGATGACAGACACAATGAAACAGATGCTGTCATCATAGAAAATGACTTGGAGATTCAAGAGTTTTAGTTAACTATAAATGACTGCGATATTCTGATTAATCTGGTATCAACATTAGGCTGATGAAGTAATTAGTAATGAAGGAATGAAGACGTGCTGAGGCTAAGTGAGGGAGAGAAAATTTAATTTAAATAGAGAGGATAGTCATTAATAGAAGCTTAATTATTCACAACGCACCAGTTAAACAAATCCAATCTATAATTATTACACACTACTTGTATAAAGTTATTATTTTAAGAAGAATTAAATGAAAACTTGCATACCAATGACATACATACTTGACAGTAACAGACTTACTGAGTCATAACAGAGATTCTAGCTTTATTATAGGGAATGGTTTGTAAATAAATATTAGTTAATTACTTACATAAAATATTAACAATTTCTCACTGAGTTATTTGTGCAATGGTTTTAATGAGCAGACACTCCTTACTGAGCAGCAAGCAGCCATTGCCACCACACGGATCTCTGGCAAACCGGCAAGGAGTCAGTGATGAGAGGCAGCTGTATTCGCGAGTTATTCCACATCAAGTATTTGGAATAGTCTAAATAATGACATGATCCTCTTCGTGCCTAATTGGTACATATCAGTCTGAAAAATTCTGGCTTCTCATTTCTTGGTCCTCACTTTGTCCCAACCGCGCTTTGTAGGTTTCACGATGCAATCGAAGCATTTAATTTGTCAACGTTATGTACACGCTTTTCGGCTGGACCTCATGTTCTCATTGCTAAGTCTTTCTATTCTGTACACACTGGAAGGCTTATTAGAAAGATTCTTTTGCGATAATTTGTTTCCGTTTACGATGCTGCTATGGTATTATGGTTAAGTTGCAATTGATACATAATTAATCATGTACGTTTGGAAAATATCGCTACAAAGTGTATCTTTGCAAAGCACGATTCATTAGGCATACTCAGTTGTGCTTTTAATGTATTATGGTTCATTAAAAAAAACCTGGATTTCCTATATTCTTGTGTAATGTACAAAACCTGACCGTCAAGCTATCAAGGAATTTAAATTAATTCATGAAAATATATTACTATTATGTTGATGTACATAGAAGTCAATCAAAGATCTCATTAAACACCTTTATGTAACAGAAACTTTTTTATGAACTTTCTGTACTAGAGGTCAATTGCCTCGTGTCCGGCAAACCTGTTGGATGCACCCGCTATTCTTGCCTGGTAAGGGTGGTCACAACGGTAAGGCAGCGTAAAGGTTGGCCCACGATTAGACAAGTCCCTGTGACTAGTCCATGCTGTGCCAAATTTGTATCCCTGCGACGTCATACGACTTCAGACTAGTTTGAATTGAAGGGGGTGGGGGACTTAACCCCTCAAAATCATGGTTGTCCCTCTGTGTGAACTGTTAGTGGACAAGTCAGTGTGTCCAAATCAAGCTAGGTAAACTTGATGAAATTCTTGACCTGGGTCGTGATGTAGTTTTGAGCAGAAACGTTTCTCTCGTAGAGCCCCAATCCACCTAGGAGTGTATATATGAGTACAAATTCAACTGTTCGGAGAACTTTAAAGGATGGCAAGGAGTACAGTCGACTCTCTTAACGGACACCTGGTGCTGGTCCCGGCCGTTTCTCAGTCATTTTACTACAACCAAACTCTCTATGAGACGGACACCTCCATAAGACGGACACTGAAATCGTCAACGGACACTTGTGAGGTGCTGAATGTGACCGCAAATTACGATTTACGGAAGAAAAGCTGTTAACTCAACTTGCTTTTACCAATTTTTTTTTAGAAAAAATGACATCTTTTTAGACTTGGTGCCTCAAAAGACAGTCCTGAGTCATAAGATGGTTATGTTCCCGTTTGCAGAATGTACTGTACACTGTTTGGACTCCAGTTAACCCGTTAACTATTGATTGTAATACGACAAGAGATTCAATTTTATAAATACGTTTTTGTTCCAGTTTGTAGGTTTCGTTTAAGTAAATAACTTTAAACAAACTTTAAACAGACGCGTATTCACTATGCACAGGTTCAGCATTATTATCTTAAAATTGCTGGGGTCATGTTACGTCGACTCTCTACAAGCCGAACACCTCTCTAAGGCGGACAGCTGAGGCCGGTCCCGATGGTGTCCGTCTTAGAGAGAGTTGACTGTACATTGTGATAGACAAGCAACCCATTTAGAGAGGGTGGTAATTATCCTTGTTGCTCAACGAAAGTGGGATTACGCCTTAGGCCTCCGCTCGATGAGCCATCTCCCGGCCCTCTAACGATCCCTACGATTGGCACGGACTTACCGTTTAACATAATACGTTAAACATATGATTATCAATAGCTCACTACCCTAGGTGTTCTTCTAACACTAGGTGTTTTTCAAATTACAGTGGTACCTCCATAACATGCCCAAGGAATAACACAATCATTGTGTTACTGATAATCCTTCCTAGATGGCATGGTTTTAAAGAATATATATACTGTACGTAACAATACTTGAGGAAAACGAAAAACCAGAGATCCGTGTTGATGTTTCACTTTCAGTTATACACTCGACAGCGTTTATTTAGAAGACTTATCCTACTTCAAGCTTTTACGAGCGTCACAATTAACATAAAGGCAGTCCTTCAGATTTGGCTGCTAAGCAAAATTTCAGGAAATTGATGATTAAGTATTCCGAGAATAAGCTTTAAACTCAACTCACCGCTGAGTTGTAGCACGAACTCTTCATAAGAAGACTTCGGCCCTTCTTTTTCAGCTTAAAAGACGTCCGAAAAAGGCAGAAAATATGGCTTCAGACAAATGTTCGTCGGCAAATTGCAAAGACGCTTGCACACCTTTGCAGCGACTTCAGAAATCGTCAGATCTGAATCGCACTCTGAACCATGCCGTATTTCTTGCAGAACATAAAATGTGCAGTTCTTCAACATGTAGCTTTTTATCAATCCAGATGGTTTGACTGGGAGAGGTGTTCGTTCTTGGATTTCTTCTGTCTCGAATAAAGTCACGTTGGTAGATTGTCAATCTCAATTTTTGAACACACCTCTTTAGTTTTAACTATCTTCGCCAGGGCATAGGCGTGACGAAATGTTTCTGGTAAGGATTTAATTAGAGTTATCTCGGCAGGCGTAACCGAGATAGGCAACATTCGTCTTTTCACAAAGGTGCTTTCATCCCCATAAAGTCCTGTGTTCTTGTCTGAAGCATCAGGAAACATCCTGCAGTAAACATGCTTTCATTCATGAGAGAGATTTCTTTGACATTGATATTGGGGGCAACAATCCTCTTTTGTAGACCGCCGGTACTAGATCTATGCTGATCTTCACTGAATTGTTTGAATATCGATCCCATCCAATATACACTGAAGTTGAACACCGGTTTTCCCCTAAGCACCTCCATCTTGTCCACGAAATTGTAGTCTTGTCGTTCAGTTTGTCAAGAATCATACGTAGCAATTTTAACACACAGGGACTCGACGAGGGAATTGACTGCTGACACAACCGCTTCTGCCAACTCCGCAGCTTCTGGCCGTCTAAGGTAGAACGTCGTCATTAAATGATCAATAAATCCATCTAAGTTCTCTTGCAACCCAAGTACTGTCTGTACATTTTGTGCAGACTTAATACTGGAAGAAGGAATCGACGTTGGCATGTTTACAAGGATTTGCGCAAATTTTTCATTCTTGGGGGTCTCTGCAACATTCTCGTCACCCACATCTAGAATCTTATGGCACTGCAAAGTGCGATGTCGTATAGTAGTATCCAGGGGCTTATCTCCTAATTCATCCAGGGCGTTTTGGTCAGCTCTAAAACTCCGCAACTATTCTACTTGCTCCGGATAATTGTGACAAATGAAGAGGAGTGGAGATGAACATCTCTTGCATTGACATCGATCTCCTTTGCCTTCCACAAGAAGTTTTCTGAGGAGATCTGGAAGGGCCTATGTTTCATTACAGAAACTAACGTACTGTGACCCATTTCTCCCTTGTGTTGAAATCCATCTCAAAAACTTCACTAAGAAACAAACCAAATCCAGGAGATTCTCTGTAGACATTTTCAGCAGTGATGTTGACACCATCTGCCATAAGCAAATCAATTGTTCCGGAATAAAAGATACTAGTTGACAAGCCTATCCTATGAAGTGTTGTATTCCCGATATTGTCGACTGTGTTTACGGAGACTCCGTATGACAATATCTTCTTGATGAATTCTTCCGAAACATTTGCCGGCATCATCTATCATGTTAGTCCAAGGCGTTCTACCCAGAACATTTTTATCATTCAACAGTTCTCTCACGATAGGCAAGTTCGCCTCTGCAACTTCATCCAACAAATCAGAAATTTCTTCAAAAATGTCCGATCCAGCGTAGACTTGTAAGAACTTCTCACCCATTTGGTTTTTCGCTTTCAAATCAATTTCTGGAAAATTTGGAAGAATATATTTTGACAACGGAGAACTGTTATCTCTAGTGAAAGCCAGATGTAGGATGGTGTGTTCACATTTAGTCTGGGAGTTGATCTTCGTTCCAGCTTTTACAAGGGCGTGAATCCGGCTTGTTTCAAATCGGAAGAAACTTCTTCCTCGACGTCTGTGTCTCCAAAGAAATCCAAACTTGGATTCTCATCTGAGCAGATCAAACAATGCAGAGCATTGTATGCATTTAGATCTGTGATGTTCACATCAACATTTGGCACCGCTGTTAACCTTAGTAAGTTTTCAAAACGATTTGCGATAGCGGCATAATGAAGAGGTGTCTGTCCCTATTTATTTTGGCAGTTGATATATCCTCGGTCCTTTTAACAACTACATTTCAACGAGATTGACGCCTGCGTCTGATGTGTTCCAAGCTGCTAAGTGAAGTCGCGTTTCCCCTTTTGCATTCACGTCACTCACGTTTGTGATTCCTGCAAACTGCATCGACGTCACCCCGCAACACTGCTCGGTGACGACCGTTATTACCAGTCCACTGACGGTCTCCTTACTCTGGTGTTCTGACCATCCGCTGATGCCTAAGAGTATGTTGCATCTAGGGTTGGACGTTTCCCGCCATGGTAGTTGCTCCTGAGGAATTCAACTGCAAAAACAAATTCAACCGCTAACTTAAGTAAGACTGTAAACGTCAATGATGAGGTTTACTGATAACCATGTCACATGACACAATACACCAAACCGTGCCGCGAAGCGCTCTCTGCCCCTCTAATTCGCCCGTTCTGCAGGCTACAGAGGTTCCAGAGGTTTTCTGCAGCAGAAGGGAAGACTAAGAAAAAGGTAAGAGAAAACGTCTGGTGCCAGGGTAAGATATATATTGTTTCCCAGGATATTCCCAAAGTGATTTTCCTTCATTAAAAAAAAAAAAAGACAATCCGGTAAATTCTGGTTCTTCGCTTCGTGATCGTCCAGCATGACATTATTCCTCCCATCCCCTTAGGATGAAGGGTACCCAACAAAGTCCTAATCATCACCCTTTCATATACTATTTTGAGTGAGAAGCTTTCATTTACCTTCCATAGAAAATGGTGCCCCACTAGCCTGCGAACGCAGACGTATTTGCGGTTGTCACTTGGTTCCAAGTGACAGCTGGATTCAAAGTCGACAAATTGTTGGCAACCGGTGGGCAGATTACAATCGATGGAACTGAGGTCTTTAAACCGAAAGTCACACACGCTACAGTATTAGACCAGAGACTTACCAACAGTTATAGCAGAAAAGTGGATCGTAATCACTTCTTGCATGTGCTGTCGGACGAGTGTCGGACTGCATTCTCTTACATACATACATACATACTTTATTGTTACCTCCCCAATGGGGTTTTTCAGGAACAATTACTTAAATTACTAAGTTACTAATAACTACACAATCAAAATTAATCAAATTGAAAAAAAAAAAACATTTACAACATTATCTAAACTTTGTAGTCGCGAAAAATACTAAAAATAAATGAAGTTTAGGGAGTATTTACAAAGTTGTCTAAAAGCTTATTCTTTAAGATACGTTTAAAAACTTGAACTGAACAGCTTGATTTTAAAAAGGGGTCTAAATTGTTCCAAAGTCCAATAGTTCTGTAATAAAATGTTCTTTGTCCTGAA
>Ga0126338_10001693_pt1 | contig 14511 bp, 11 predicted proteins | sample OrbCmetagenome_2_FD_92529 | JGI IMG/M metagenome (GOLD analysis project Ga0126338, IMG submission 92529) | Coral microbial communities from Petempiche,Puerto Morelos, Mexico - Orbicella C C metagenome | ecosystem: Host-associated > Invertebrates > Cnidaria > Coral | place: Petempiche,Puerto...
CCCATGTTAACTAAGGAAGAATATAATGATTAATAACAATGCCTTGTCTTTCTGAATAAGGTAGGAAAGAACAAGAAATGCCACCAAAAAGCACAGAAGACAGTTGTGTTATGTGATCAAGATATTTGGTGGCTTTCCAGAAATCCTTGAAATCGTGGCTCTATATTTCATAATCACACCATCTTTCACCTCGATCTGCTGATGTAATACTAGTTCCGGCTGAAACTGTTAAATCATTCGCAATTTACCTCATACATGTTGGATTATTTTCATTAGTAGCAACATTCCGAAAAATAACTGAGGAGCTCCGCTTTTAGGCTGGCCTAAATCTATATATTATTTTCGTAGCGAAGCCGCGATCAATGCAGGATCTCGATCGCGGCTTCGCCGCTTACAATCGCAGCTACGCTACGAAAAAAAAAAACAACTCTGGCAGCCAGGGTAAGTAAACGGTAGCTGCGTTGGAAATGAGCAGGACAGCATTAGCAAACAGCATAATTAATTGCCAAAGTTATTTTTGGTCGTAACCCATCCTGATATGTTCCCACCTGTTCAAAGCGCGATTCGAGAATTAAATCAGAAGGCTGACAAAGAAAACTCCTTGACGGTCTGTGACGAGTCAGTCAACATTCCTATTGGTTAAGCCTAGTTCACACCAGCGACATAGCGACATAAACATAACGACACGAGAAGGACGTTATGTCCTCATGTTTGCAGAGAACATCCTGTCGTTATATGTCGTTATGTCGTTATGTCATTATGTTGGCATGTCCAGTTATGTCATGTCGTTAGCGCGAACTATAGGCCTTAACTGGCCTTAACTCTTATGTTATAGCACCGATATCACTGAGTCGCGGTCAACAATCATAAAATCATTTTGAGTGACGACTAGACCATGCGTATAATTCCCACCAGGAATGCGAAACAAGAGCAGCTATTAAATCAAAATCATTGAACTAAATGCATTGATTGATGGTGTGGCCTATCATAGGATTCCTGTGTTAAATGATGCAAATTTTCAACGTATATTAATTACTATACCCCCTAGGTCGACCCTAAGGTAACATCTCGCTTCAGACGGAACGGCTCAAAACGACGAAACGAGAGAAGAGAAGCGAAAAAAATAAAAAATGTCAGAAGAAAACACAGCACAGCGGAAGCCAAGAGGGCGCGATTCAAGTTCAAATCCCTTTAGGTTCAAGAAAGACCAGAAAGAAACAGGCGAATTACAGTCTTTAACACCGCGAGTCGATATCAAACCCGAGACAAAGCCAGGTAGTCCGACTTTTGTTTATTCTCGAGAAACGAGCGACATCACAACCCCCGTATCGGTTCATACTCTGAGGCTCTTAGAAGCTGTCCGCGAGGACAAGTTGGAATTCGTCGAAGAAGAACTCGGCCACTTGAACAAGCAAGAGATCGATAAGACCGACAGACATGGCTTCGCGCTTATTCATGTCGCAGCTCGTTACAACTTACACAGAATCGTGAACGCTTTGTTAAAACATAGAGCAGATGTTAACATTGGCACAAGTGAATACCGGTGGACACCCCTTCATTTAGCTGCCAGGTGAGTTGGAACTTGTAAGGTCTATGTGTTCTACATTGCTTTTTTCTCAGTTATTTCTCAGTGTAACGACAATGGTCAAAATCGCGTCCCGAGAATTCAGTTTCTTTTTGGTTTCGGTCACGATATGCCCCAACTAAACAAATTGTTATGAATGCTTTAGAAGATTTTCTTAATTTATCTATAAGCAATGACTGCTCGGTAGATCACCTTCTAAAAATTTTCGACAGTTTGGGCTGCATGCTTCGTGCTTCAAAACGGGTGGCCGGTACAGGTGCAACCATATTGAAAAATAAGCTATATATATTATTTTGATTACAAGTCAAGTCTAACAGAATTACATTACAGGGGTCAGTAATTTTCCAGTTCAACGTACATCACAGCTAAATAGCTCTGATTAATCTTCCATTTTTGAATGAATATCTTAAATGTCTACAAGGTTGGAGTAGCATGTTTCTTTTAATATCATCAGTAGGAAAAAAAAAACGAGATTTAAAAGGTCAGAAATGCTTTTTTTAGAAATTAAACAGACCGAAAATTTGCATGATATTTGCGTCGATTTTACAGACCTTCCCAGCATCCAGCTGAGATCGGCGCTACTGATTGTGAAGACCTCTGAGCTGTTCGCTATTTAAGCCTTTTCTAAGTTTTGTTTGTATTAATTTTCTGTTTCTTAGAGGTTTCACATGGCAACTTTAAACGATGTCATCGAAAACAATCTGAATAGGCCAATTTCGATAGTATTAAAATTCTTAATGTTATCAATATGGTGCCGAGGCTTATAGGATTGAACAACAGCAATTGTTTGGTTATGCCTCAATCTCAATGTGCCTTCGAAAGTTATGTTGGTCGCATGATATTCTGTGATCTTGGAGGTTTCTAGCATATTGTTTCTTTCATTTTCTTTTATTCTGTTGTTTTCTTAGTTACATGGCGCATTTTTTTCTTCCGTCCTATGTGGTTCAGACAACATATAGCGCCGCTCCGTTCTTTCTCTACTGTATGTCCGCCCTAGGCTCGATTTCCGCCGCTTTCTCGAGTCCGGTCTACGTTCCTCCCGTTCCCGAATTCTCTTCCTCCTCCCCCCCTCCCCTTTATACGCCTGCTACGCAGGCCGGGGGGATGAGCGCGGGCTCCTTTCCCGAACAGCGGCTGGTGATCGAGCCTATGTCCGCCCTAACCCGGAGGTAACGTGAAAAAGAGGCCAAAGGGCCACCAAAATGGCAGGAAAAAACGCCAAGAAGAATTACTTTTCACAAATGATGTGCAGCTGCAGTTTGTAGGTATAGCGGTCGATCAGACAACAGACAAGATGCAATATTTCATATATTCACAAGGATATCCGTCGCAGGATGGAATGGGCGATCAAAATAAAACGCGAGGATGCCCAACTACCTATTGAAAATGACATTGTACTCCTCCAATGGTTATCTCACACGTGGCTACGCGTTTCGTGCGAGTACCCAGTAAACCGACTTAAATGACTGCGAAACAGACAAGCAGATGACTCGAACAATTGTTATGCTCCTTTTTAGAGGGTGGCAATCATGGTATCTTGAATCTTCCTTCAACAAGAGACTGTAAATACGCCTAACTTATTTTTGGAATTGTTTCATAGTATTTCAGTATTGTTCCAAGGACATCCCAAACATTCGCCATTATCCTTTTGATAAATAATGTTTTTGTTTGTGTGTTTCTTTGTTTGTTTGTTCATTTAACATGTGATCCCTTCCTTTAGGTTCAATGGTCTCTCCACCGTTGACGCTCTTTTACAAGGGGGTGCCGACCCTTCAATCAAAGGCAAAAAGGGAAGCACTCCATTGCACTTTGCAGCGCGCAGAGGAAACGAAGAGATCGTTAAAGTCCTTTTAGAGCACCCGAAAGTCAAAGTTGATGCAAAAGATAGCTCTGGAAAAACTGCGTTGCACCTGGCCTGTAGTGAAGGACATTGCAGAGTCTGCAAGCTTCTACTGAACAAAGGAGCAGACATCAAGGCAGTTACGGCAGACAACACGACTCCTCTACACAACGCCATTCTGAATGGGCATTCACAGGTGGCAACAATGATACTTAACCGAGGTTAGAAAGTAGATATGACTGTAGAAGTGATAAAATTAGTCATGTGACAACTGTAATTAGGCAATTGCCTAAACTATTCAACAGCGTTTTCCAGCACGCCAGTGATATACATAGTTACAATACCAGATATGCAGCTGCACAAAATTTGCACAAACTACGTACTGCACGCATAAGGACAAAAATAGGAAAACAGAAGAATTCTTTTCAGGCAATACATCTTTGGAAAGAACTTCGAACCCGTTTCAAAGAACTTGGTGAATTTGCTTGATCAAAAACAATAAAACATTGACTATTTTTGTTTTGTTTTGTTTTTTTAATTTGTTTATTTATTTAATGCACAACAAGGTAACTGTTGTTATTGTTGTTGTTATGATCAGTGAGTTATTCCATCAGTAATCCGGATTTTATCTTTACACCTACCTACCTTACCTATGTAGAAAAGTAAGGTTAGCGGCTGCCTATTTATCATTCTTCGGTTTTTCGTATTTAACCTACTGTCATCTGTGATGGAAAAAAAAAAGGTTCGCTGAAAACATAATTGTAAAAAAATAGTGTGACGTTTCATTCTCTTAGGTCCCTTAGTGTTAGTCTGTTCCAGGTGTTGAACTGACAAAAATGAGGAGGGATAGGGGACGAGAAGCGAAAGAGTCCGTTCTCTCGCTTTCCCTTGCCCACCTCTCCACCCTCCTCCACCTCCTACCCCTACGCCTTTTATTTTCTCTCTCACTATTTTCCCCAACTAGCAATCTTAGTGTTATCTTCTTGAGAGAAAACCAGGAGTATGCATCAATATACTACCTAACTCAGGCGATCTTCGGGCGATGTTACGATGTTTTCGGTCTGATCTTTGGCCATCATCGAAAGGCTTCAGGTGACTCTCGGCCATATTTGAAATACCTTGGATGATCGTCAGCGTCTTCGAATTTCTCCCCACTGACTTCAGAATCTTCGTATTAACTTGCACTTTGCACTCGTTTTCCACTTTTTTGCACTTCTTTTGCAGGAAGGCCGGACCCCTTTAATGGCTCAGTGATTCTCTCATATATTATTACTACACTTAGCTTGAAACAATAACATTATCTTCTGAAGCACAACAGCCTGATATCATCCATTGGCAGTTCTCGACAGTTTTGCAGTTTTACTTTAGTGAAAGTCCTGAAATATATTTTTTCTCTTTCCCATCTTTCCCAGCCGCTGACAGAGATGTTGATACGACTGAAAAGCAACTGGTGGGGAACAAGGACTTACAGGACAACACTGTTTTGCACATGGCTGCTTTGAATAACGATGTCAAGACCGCTGAACTGTGTCTTGACCATGGCGCAGACGTCAACACTAGGAAATCTAAGGAAACCACGCCACTACACATAGCGGCTGCTAAAGGGAATCTTGAGATGGCGGAGTTGCTAATATCAAGAGGAGCTGGTGTTAACATGAAAGATGGAGACTCCAAAACACCGCTTCACAGGTTTGTATACCGATATATGTATATAAATTACGAGCGGATAATCTGAAGACTCCATTTGCTACTAAAGCGCTCAATGGAAAAACCAGAACTGCGAATAGATTGATATCTGGTATCGGACTAGTTCAACACATGTATTTGCAACTCCGAGTTTCATGCTTCTCTCGGAGCAATCATCAGGCAACTGCCAAAAAAAATGGTCACAATCCGAAATGCGTATATTTTAGGCCGTAACCTTTATTTTTGGCAATTGACTAATGATTACTTCGCGAGAAGCATGAAACTCGGAGTAGCAAATGAATGTGTTTGAACTGGACCGTCTCCAGATATCAATCTGTATTCATACTATATGACTGGATGAAAACCGTGTCAATACTTTGCACCTGGAGTCAAACTAGAGCATTTCCTGATCATTTCTAACATTCTGTGCTAATAATATCTCCCATTGAACATGACTGGATAACCCGGAAAGGCCAAAATTGAGCGTCTCGAATTACTGTCGACCTCTCTAATGCATGTGGAGTCAAGCTAGTCTAGCTTCCTGATCACTTCCAACATTCTGTGCCAATAATTAATACTTCAATGGAGCATGACTGGCTGACCTGGAAAAACCCAAAAGTAAGCGTCTCGAATTACTTCCAATCTCTTTAATGCATCTGGCGGCAAACTGGAGCTTTCATGATGTTTTCTAAAATTGGCATATGCAGAAGGTAGTCTCCGATAAAAAAATCTCATTCAGAAAGAAAAGTAATATTCTTAGTTGTTTCAAGCCCCCATGTCGTCGTATGTAACATTTTTGAAACATTATTGTTGGTTTCCAGGGCTTCTCAGTTTAACCAAACAAAACTCATTTCGCTTCTCGTTGAAAAGGCAGCCAAAGTGAACATACATGATGGTGAGGGCCAATCGCCATTCCTGAACGCCGTAGCTGCAGGGCATATTGACTCCGCCAGGGTGCTAATTAAAGGTGGTGCTGACGTGAATGCAACCGATTTGCTCATGAAAACTTGTGTTCATATCGCGGTGGAAAATGAGCAGTTAAAGATCCTAGCAATGCTTCTGGAGAGTCGTCACGGTACAAGAAATCTGTACAAAGCGGATCTGTGGGACAGGGTTCCTTTGCACTACGCTGCCAAGTCAAAAGATATCAAGGTAAAACGTTTGCTAAAAAGAAGTACTGCAAATGTGACCACAAGCGAAATATACTACGCTGGTTGCCCCATTTTCAGTATCGACAATATTAAAAGAAGATCACTGAAGGAACTTTAATTTGGTGTCATGTTTTTCTTTTTTATTCCCTTTCAATTTCACCTATCCTGCAATCTCAGTTGAGAGAAAAGAGAGGGAGATAATTAAAACAACATAAAAAAATTTTTGAAACAAAGTTTCTTTTAAGATGCTTCTTAGAATTTTAATTCTTCTCCATCTATCACTATTTTGTGCAGCATGTTGTGTCTCCCCTCGTGTGAGGTTTACTTCACTAAGCTCAGCCATTAAAGTTCGGCGGCAGGTAGTTTATGGCCGACCAGGTTTCCTTTGGCCAGTTTGTGTCCATCGCAAGGCAACCTTAGGCTGTTAGAAATGTGAGCCTGATCCCTTCTAAGTATATAGCCCAGCCATCGGATTTTTCTATGTTTTATTTCCATGACGACCCCTGACGACCAGTATTTCTGTAACTGATGCCCCTATTCGAGTTTTTTTTTACCCCAAGATGAAGCAGTTTTTTCGGAGAGACGTATTCAAGAGTTTCTCATTCCAGACTTTATGGCACACCAGCAGTCAGACTTTATGACGACTGTTTTTCTTTGTAATTAATTTTGATGCTAAACGTACTGTTGAAGTCACCATTTGAAAATAATCTCTTTGTTTGGTAGATTTTAGAGCTGATCTTATCCAAGCAAAAATATTTGTCATATCGAGATGAGAATCAAAAGACACCTCTTCATCTCGCAGCAGAATCTTCCTCGTCCAAACACGTGGAACTATTGGCCAGGGGAATGCCTGGTGTTAATGAACGAGATGAACTTGGACGAACACCTTTGCTCAATGCGGCTAGAAAAGGACAAAGGTAATACCAAATAACTTAGACGGAACTTGGCTAGTTTGCCGACTTCCTAATGCATTTGGTGAGAAAAAATGTAACTATTTTGGCGGTAATTGAAATTCTCAAGCTAACTGTCAAAAAGGAATGTCAAAATTATATGAAATATACTTTCTGCCTATTGCAATACATCTGTTTCATAATGGAACACCCCCCTTCCACCTCCACTTGTAAAACAGGGGGTTAATTCTGTAATCTGAGGCTTCTTCGATAAAATGAATTATTGTATGGCAAGCTGGTCTTGAGGTAAATCCGAGTGTCCTGATTGGTTCTTTCTTGGTCGGGATTTCGCCATACGGACCGTTTCTATGGAAACGGTCATAAGCTGTGTATTTTTTGTTTTCGAAAGCCGGCAAATTCAAAAGAAGCATGGCTCGAGTGCCATATAATATACTAATTACTAACCTACAACCATGGACAAATTGTGTTGGAAAATGCCAAAAACACAAACTCATAACCGCAATAGCTACAGAATAAGTGCCAGCACCCCCATTCCCCCTTTCAATGTTGGAAAATAGTAAAATGAAAACTTGTGTTAGATGGAAGTGTTTTGTCAACATCGCACAGGGGAGGGGAGGGGCAAAATGCGTATAAAATGAATTCTTCCACTCCCACGACCTCACGACAATATTCCCCAGTACCGCGGCCCTCGCGCTCGGTTAGTAAGAGGTTGTATTTCAAACTGATTACAAATAGTTTTTGCGCAAACTGAGATTGTAAAAATGTGTTGTTTTCTCAAATGGGTTCTCTCCACATAAAGTATTAAAACATTTCTTAACAGTCAACCCTGGCAAGTATTCTGTACTTAAAGCGCAACCAAATCGGTTAAATCTTATAATTGTCAAAAAGTGCTTGCAAAAACTGGAAATGTAAACAACCCACAAATGAAAAGTTTCCAGCCACTTCAAATTTTGCGGACTGTTTCTTTTTGGCTTTTCGCAGAAAAACTTGTGAGACACTTCTCAAATTGGGAGCGGAAGTTGACAGCAGGGATAATAACTCCCGAACAGCTCTAATGTGGTCTGTAAAGAGAAACCACCTGCAATGTGCCCAGATTCTACTGGATTTCAAAGCCACCATTGACCTTCAAGACACAAATGGTGACTCTGCATTACACATGGCGTGTGGACTGAGTCACGCAACGATAATGCGTCTACTTTTGGACCGCGGGGCAAGTTTGACGCTTCGCAATAAACGAAAGTATAGTTGTTTGGAAATAGCAGCAAAAGCGGGATCCTCTGATGCTGCCATGGCAATTGCGAAACACAAAAGGTTAGTCGCTGTTGGAAATAATATGTAAACAATATCTCAGATGCAGTGTCCTTCATTCGGCGCGAAAATAAGTTATCTGTTCCGAGAACGGTTTTCCGAAAGAAATGATCGAGGAAAACTGTGGGCTTCGCCGAACAGATAATGTCCAAGAACAAATATCATCCGAGCTTATTTTTAAAATCGAATGGAGAATAGTGTAAGAAGGATAATTGGCGCCTTTTTCCGGGGTACATTTACATAAAGCAGGCAACCAGAACAGGATGACGTCACAAAACACGATAAGTTGGCAGCCCTAGTTAATTTATTACAGAATAAATTACGTCGAAGCGAAGACAAACAAAAACGACAATGATTGTTTGAGACACGTTGGATATCACTCGGATATTAGCCAGTTTTAGCTGAGTCATATTCAGTCACGTGACGGGTTTAGAAATATTTGATCGACTATAGATAGAAGTAACATCAAAGGTGGATATAGTTCTTCCTTTGCAACTGAAAGAGGTCCTTCAAATGTCTTGTCAATCGATCGACAATTGAATAACCACGAAATTAAATTACTAGTGAAGAAGCGTTTTCAACTGAGTTTCGTAAAACCAAAACTAAAGCAATGACTCTGGCTAATCGCAAAGGACACAGTCAATCTAGTGATCCCGTCAAAACGCGAGCCAAATACATATAGCTAACGTAAAGCGAGGAAAAAGGTGTGCGAGTCAGTCACAATTGGTTTTGGTTTTACTTCTGGATGACAAAGTAGCGCAATTTTTTTTTCAAGGCAATCGTGTTGGGCGTAGTTTTTCAATACCAATTATTTTCGATAGTCGATTGAATTTATTATTCAATTATTCAGATGTGTCTGTTTAGTGGCCACGAAATGTTAGTTTGTGATGAATGTAAGACATTTTTAATGCGATAATTTAGAACTATCTGACACGATCAAACGTGAGAGAGTAGTAGTTTCAGCGTTTTGTCAAACCTGCTTCTTTCTTTCCTTTCAAGATGGGTGGAACTCGAAAACTACCAGACAAAAACTGGGCAGACTTCAATCTCACTCCTGATTGAAAATTTTCCCGAAGCGGCTGAAGTTGTCCTCAACCAATGCATGCATCACTCTCCACACCTCAACACTACCGACCCAGAATATACAGTCACGTACGACTTTAAGTATTTGGATCCTGGTCCAGAGGTAAAGGACTGCAGCAGAAGGTTTTCTGCAGTTAAAACGATGATCAAGCATCAACGCGAGCGGCTCCTTCTTCATCCTCTCACACTGAAATACCACGAAAGAAAATGGATCACGTTAGGAAGGTTCGGATTTATCTTCGACTTTGTCACCTATTTCATCTTGCTGGTACTTCTCAGCATATTTGTAGTCGAGCAAAGGGGAGGCGTGGATTTCAGACCTCCGAATGGCGCTGACATGCCACCAAATATGACCACATCTGGAGAAGCCTACAATCCAAAGCCTTCTGATATTTACAAGAAGGATTCTGCCTTTTCGAAATCAGTGCCATACATTGTCTTGCTTTTCGCCATATTGCACATATGCAAAGAATTTTTTCAGATATACATCCAGCGTTGGAAGTATTTTAAGGAATTTTCCAATTACCTCGACTGGATCTTATATATCAGTACTACCATCTTCATGGCGCCCTATGTTACCTCTCTTGATGCCCTCGATGAAAGGTTCTCAGGCATGAAGGACCCACGTGATATTTGGATTCTTGGGGCTGTGGCAATTTTTGTGTGCCATATCAACATGATGCTGTTCCTTAGAAGATATCGACTGTTTGGCACTTATATCTCAATGTATCTTGAAGTGACCAAGACTGTGTTTCAAGTAATGGCGGTATTTGTTTACCTCATCGTGGCATTTGCACTGGTCTTTTTCATCCTCTTTAAGGAACAGGTAAGTGGTATCATATAAGCGATAAGGTGTGATCTCCTGTAAGAGCGGCTGGGGATTGGTATAATTGGTGCGATGATGGTCAATGCGTTGGAGCCAAATCGAGTAAGTTCTAGAGTCTAGTGCTGTTGCGCTCCGTTTGACTTTGGCCAACTAGCCGCGTTTAGTGTATCTATCTAGCAACCCAACAGCATCAATGGGCACTGACAAACTGTAAACAAAACCGGACAAACGTACTTAGCTAACGTGCGATAGACTAGCTTACCTCCAGGGGACGTAGCAAATGCACCTTGTTTCTTGTTCCCATTGCAAAACCAAAGTACTAAATGTCACGTTTTGAAATTACATAATTGAATTATATGCATATTTGCGTTGCTTTGAGGTGCGTTGCTTTCTCTTGCTCTTCGAATTTGTTTTAGCAAATACAAAAAACGCTTTTTTGACAATAAGCTACATGTAGATGCACAAACCAATATTAATGATGATTTTGGCCCACTGGTTCGCTTTCGCTATCCACCGTTCATTTGCAGAGAGAAAGAGCGAAATCTGGAATTTCCCTTCTTCCAAAATGTAATATAAACCCAACCGTGTAACATTTAGAAACTAAAGGTAAAAATTCAAATGAAAATAATAAAAAAAAAAAAAAATGAACATTATCAGTTCGCGAAATGTTACCTGAATAGTAGCAAGTTATGGGGCGCAAGCTGTTTTTTTGACTAAGTGCTAGTCATTCTCTATGGGTTGATTGTGTGTGACAATTCGCAGTCCCTCTTGCCACTCTGTACCTCGTGTCACGATATATTTGTAGGTTGGTTTTCTGGAAAGTTTACCAGTACCCAGTGGAATGCTTAGATGGGCACGCAGAGACACCAGTGGGAGTAGCTAGAAAACAACAGAAATGAAATTTCAACTGAAAACGATGAGAAAGACCACGTATTCATCGACATCTAATTGCCCCACAATCCAGGGAACTACAGTGGAACCTCGTGAATGCGGTCACCAACGGGCCAAAAAAAATCTGGCTGTGTTAACGGGGTGGCCGTATTAAAGGGGATCTTTAAATAACAAAATGACTGACTGAGCTTTTTTTCCTGCCGGAATAAAGTGGCCTTAATAACAAGGTGACCGTATCAACGGGGTGGTCCTAAAGCGGGGTTCCACTGTATCTACTATGCGTTTATTATTCCAATAAAAGAACGACGCTGCGTAGTAATTATTGGCCTCGGTATGTTTTAACCATCCTGTATTTTATTCCAGGCTGGATTCCACACCGTGGCTCTGTCCACACTTCGTGTGTTGGTTATGATGATTGGAGAGCTCGACTTCGGAGCAACCTTCGTGGATACATCTTCACACCAAAATCCGGCAAATCCATTCCCATCCGTAGCATACATTTTTCTCTTCTTGTGCTTGTTTTTGTTGAGCGTTGGACTGATGAATCTCTTGGTAAGAAAACATCCTGTACATATTATGATCCATTACGAAATCAAGCCAAATGTGCCAATTTGGGCAACTGCCACCGAAGGTGCACTTTACTAATAAAATGAATGTTTGAAACAATATGTAAATTGTTATTATCTGAAATTCTACGCTTTTAGTCTTTAAGATTTTATTAGTTTTGGGAGGAATATGACGTCATAAAATTAGCCCCAAATTTTGTTTTGGCAACGTGGGATAACAAATAACACTGAGCTTCTGAAATACCTTGCCACGAGGATCTTAAAACTAGTTTATTCTCTTCTAATACGTCCATTGGGTCAGGACATATAACATTTTGAAATTTGAGTTTCATTTTGTTATTAAAAGTATAACAAAATTTGAATGTTTGAAAAAATAATTGAAAAGTTGTAAGTTAACCAACTCTTTTCACTAGTATTAGCTAAAAATATACAAAGAGGCTAGAGGTTAATTAATTATGCACTTTAACTATCCCAACTTAATTTTTCCCATGTCCTCCTTCCGGTCAGGCTATACTTCGTGGCATTCGTGTTACTCGTGTTGCACTCACTCTCAGCCAATTACAACTGGGTATTATTTCAAATAAGTTATCATGTGTAGTACGTCTGGTCAGGAGTTCTTTTCCGGACGTCGGTCAACTGAGTTATCATTTCTGTACAGGTTGGTCTGGCCGTTGGAGATACCGAGAAAATGAAAAAGCTAGCTACAATCAAGAGACTTGCTCTGCAGATTAAGTATCATATTGAAATAGAAGAGTCGTATCCTGGTTTCATCACCCAAGCTGTTTACGAAGAGGTTTATGATGACAAGCCTAATAACCACTCCATACTTCTTAGGTAGGTGTCCACTATGAATACAGGCATGCACAGTGACTCGACATCTTGAATAGTTGACGTTCAGAACAAAGGCATTAGGAAACGTCCAGTACCTGGTATGATGCCTTACAACACGATTATTTGCAAGCTATTAAAAAAAACCATGACTATGATCGATGTCATGATGAAGGCACCCCTGTGTTCTCGTAATGTCTTTTTGCTTGTTTGTTTCTTTGTTTTGCTTTGTTTTGTTTTGTTTTTGTTTTTTTCTTTTTTCATTTTTCTTTCTTTGACGTTTTGCGCTCGTTTTCGTTTTGTTTCTGTGTATTTTGTAAGTCTTCCTCAGTGTCTATTTTGTTCGTTTTCTTTTGTAAATCAAACGTCATTATGACTTTCAACGGCTGTGATGTTCTTTCCCCACGAACTGCCAGAAAAGGAATAGCTAGTACTGGCCCAGAGGCAGTTTGGCGTGCGAGAAGAAGTAAACGCTTTAAAAACTTTCGGACGCCTTCAAGTCCGACCAGGCGTAGTTGAAAACTGTTGTTGCTATAGTTTTTCCTGCTTTCCCCTCGTCCCGCTCAGACTAATTGCCCTTGGGCCTCCAAACTGATGGGTCTTCCTTCAAGGTCATTTCTATCACGCAACGCCTTTTTACTATCATTTGCTAGTTTAGGATCAGCTACACTGATAATATTGCAGAAGACAACGAGAAGAAGAAAACAAAACTGAACCTTTATTAACAGCTTTAAACTCTGCACCTGGCTAAAACAATTAGTAACAATAGTCTGTTCTATAGTAATTCCTGAAATCTGGTTGGTTCGCTTATCGGTTACTATATATATATTCAAACTGATGGAGTGCCTTTGCCAAAGTTCAGTATCATGGTAACAGTTGTTCTTCGAAATTGCATGTTATTGTTTGTTGTTACTTGGACTAAGGAGACTATAGCTCCCTCGTTGCATGTTAGCCATAGTCCCCCCTTGATAAATTCGGTCTCTCAGCCTATTCCAGAATTTCTTATGGTGCTGCCAACTTCCCAACCAGAATATCAATCCTTTTTGCTTTGCCTCACAGAGTGATGGAATGGCTACAAGCACGATATGCTGAAGGCCCTCTAGAACCATTGGCTGAAGAAAGCAAATCGGCTGAATTCATTGAGCTACGAGAGGAGATGATGAAGAACAAGAAAAGGAGCAAAGCAGTTGTGACTATGTTGGAGGCACAGAACAAGTTACTCAGAAGCCTAGCACTATCAATTAACCCTAATTTTCAGCTGCCAGAAGGTATCGAGAGAGCTAGCTGGACTGCAGATTGTACAGATGATATAGATGGAATGCATCGATCGTCCCTTGAGGTTGTGGAGGAGCTGAATGAAGAGCCCACAGATGAGAATGCTTCAGATGCTCTTTTTGAGGATGACTCGTAGAAGCAGCATTCATGCGAGCGACGGAGCAGTCTCGCTGCAGCACTTCTTATACGTAGTCAAATTACTCGTCAGCTGACACCCCTTGAGCCAGAAATAGTGTTTAATTGGGAGAGACGTTCCGAGGGGGACTCCCAAAACAAAAAGGACGGGGCTGCTTGTCGGAAATTCTGAAAACAACCCGAGAGAAGTACCAAGATCTTGCTTTGTGGGTGTGGTTTGAGATTTGTTTTACATCCAAGAGGTACTAATTCTAAAACAACACGTTTTTACTTCTGCTCAATACCCTAAAAGGCACCACAAAAGCTCCCGTTGTGGATCTTTTGTGGCTGAACACCTTAAGAGGTACCAAAATCACCTTTTATTACTCCTGAAAGGTACGACGATCACCCCCGACCTTTTTATATAGGAATAAACCTCCCCACCCC
>Ga0126338_10001694_pt1 | contig 14507 bp, 4 predicted proteins | sample OrbCmetagenome_2_FD_92529 | JGI IMG/M metagenome (GOLD analysis project Ga0126338, IMG submission 92529) | Coral microbial communities from Petempiche,Puerto Morelos, Mexico - Orbicella C C metagenome | ecosystem: Host-associated > Invertebrates > Cnidaria > Coral | place: Petempiche,Puerto...
GGTGATTTCCATCAGAGCAAAGTGAACATAACCTTTTCATGCTTTGTATTTCAAGCATTTAAGAAGAGACCACTTTTTGCACTTTGCTCTGATGCAGGGCCAATGCTCAAAACATTGTCTTCAGACTGTTACTGGTTAATTTACCTTTATCCACTTGAAATTGCTCACTGTTTTACTTGCCCACCAACACAGCCCAAACAGTTTCTTTTGTAGTAACTGATGTCTTAGTTTGTTCCAAGATTTAATCCACCACTTCCAGTCTAATTGAACTGAAAAAATTTAGGATTTACCATGATTCATCTCAAGTCAGATACAAAGTTTTGAAGGAGGTAGCCTTATTGTTGGATTAGGTGGCTGATTTTCCCTTCTTTTTCTAAAGCATCATACAAAAAGCCCAAAATTACATGTAAGTAGCTAAGGTAAAGTCTGCATATGAGCCAAGTGGCTCATCAGTCTGGCACTTATCTCCAGTTTCAGTAGCATGAAGCGACTAGGAGACAGCATTTTTACTCCCCCCTGGATAGGATGCTAGTCCATTGCTGGGTTACCCCCAGTATTAAATTTACCGATGCTGATTTATACACCCAGGTTGAGAGAGGCACTGTGATAGTAAATTGATTGGAACGAATGAAATTGTTTGAATTGATTGAATGATTTGTTTTTAATTTACAGATTTGATGAAGTACATTTTGGCCAGTTTACTAACTTTTTCATGAAAAACCAATTCTTCTATGATGTCAATCCACCTTTAGGAAAACTCATGTTTGCTCTAGCAGGTAATGCAAGGCGTCATGATTATTAATTTTTTCAATTATTCTTAATGGTTGGCATGAACTCCACAAATTATTTGGATTCATTGCTCTTGTTAGCTAACAGCTAATAAATGAATACTTGTCTTGTACATGGTCTCCAGACCTGCCTTTGTGTTCTAAAACAAGTCACTGACAAGAGTGAAGCTCAACTGGCAGGTGTATTGACTGAATGTCACGAATGACAAATCCTTCATTGCTGTTTGAATTTCAGCTTACGTCTCTGGATATGATGGTCAGTTTTCATTTGCTGATATAGGACAAGGTACAGTTGTGACACTTTGATATAGAAACACCCTTTTGCATTTTATGATTTTTTGTACCTCTCAAATCCAATCATATATAATTATGTTTTAAATATGCATACTGAAGGCCACTTGCCAAGAGTGTTTATTACAGTTATGTTGCAAAATAATAGAAAATAGCCCAGCACTGCACACTGCATCCTAACAAACATGTTGAGACAATGCCATGGGTTTCAACTGACACTCAGCATCATTACAAATCTTTCCTCAGATCTTGGCGAATATGAGCAGCATGTTTGGTATTTACGATTTGTCTCAGCATTTCTTGGAAGTCTTGTTGTGCCAATTGTCTATGAGGTGGGTATATGTGTGATGCTTTCTTTGTAGTTGCATTTATTCAAATTACAGTGGAACAGGGTTAACAGTGTTACCTATGCTGGTAATTAAACAGGGTACTAGTCATATTAAAAAATTCTTAAATTCTTAAATTCCAAAATGAAGCTTTTTTTTTGGGGGGAGGGGGGAGGATGGGGGGGCAAAAGATACTGTTCATAGTTAAGTACTATCAGGGGTGGCATATAGTCAAACCCTGCTTTATGGACATCCATTTGTAGTTATTAATACATTCATCACATAAATATGGACAGCTAGACATGTTTTGAACTCTGCAGAAAGCATATACAATGTACACACATACTTAATTGTACAGTTCTAGCCTGCAGTGCAGGCGTCTTATTAGGGCGAGCTAGCGTTACAACCTAGTGACCGCGATATATGACTGCCATGTTAGATGGTGGGGGATGCAGGCGTCTTATTAGGGCGAGCTAGCGTTACAGCCTACCAACTGCCATGTATGACCGCCATGTTAGACGATGGGGGATGAGGAAGGGGAAAAATGAGAAGATTCCACCTCCTCCCCTATCCTTCCTCTTGCCTATCATTCACCCCCTTGGTAAAACTTTCTTTCTCTCTCCAGTCTTCTACTGCATGAAAAATTCAAGATGGAGGCTAAACTTTTTACAATGTGAGCGCTCGCTCGAAAAAATCTCGTCTGCTCTGCAGGCTGGTACAGTTCCTGTTAACTTACTCAGACAATTCATATTTCTGGTAGTGTAGACATGGACCATTCACTCTGTCTACTAGAAAAGATCTACTAAATGTTTTGCTCTATTGTTCATGTACCCATCTGAGTGTAGTGTATGTTTAAGCTTGCTTTCATATGTATGTACTGTTATAGCTCTCAGACACATAACATTGCCCCTTATTACATAGTATTAAGAAGAGTTTTTTCTTGTAGTATTGAACAGATAGCAGTTACAATGCTAAAAAAAAAATTGAAATAAAGCTTGCCCTTGAGACAAGTAGCTCCCAAATTTTGCTTGCCTTGAGCAATTCTTAGTTTGCTCTTTCCTGATTTAGTTGGCAGATGACTTGATTGATCTCTTGCCCATCGAGCTAGTGAGAATGAAAAGTTACTTGCCCACAAGGAAAATCTACTTGTCTGGGACAATGGGACGGCACTTTTTTCGAGCCCTGACTTACCAAAAGTGGATCATGTGTACTAAAGGCATCTGCAGTCAAGTGTCAATCGATACTCTCGATCGACCCTCCATCAGCACTGCATCGACATCTTGATTGACACTTGGTCAACATCTCAATCAATACTCAGTTGACTCTAAAGCCTGGTTCACACTTGTGAGATAAGCATAACACAAGTGAAATAAGCACAAGAAAAAGAAACATGTTCCTTTTTCCTTGTGCTTGCACTTATGCTTATTTCACTTGTGTTATGCTTATCTCACAAGTGTGAACCAGGCTCAAATTGATGCTTGATCAATATCTCAATTGACAATCCATCCACACACGATCAACAGTTGGTTGACAGTTGCCATAGTGTTGACCAACTCATATGTATCAATCGACACTCTATGACGTGTCTGGAAAAATTAGTTGACTCTCAGCCGACTAATGGCCAAGATGTCAATCAAGTGTTGACGGAGTATTGATGGAGATGTTGATCAAGAGTTGATCAAGATGTTGATCGAGGTTCAATCGAGGGAACACTCGACCACAGATGCCTTTAATAGGCATGATCCCCCAAAGCTGCAGAATTTTGTGTCAAATTACTCTATTTAATTAATACTCAGGTTTAATAATTGTTATTTCCCTTCTCAGGTCATTATAGAGCTTGGTTGTTCCCACTGGGCAGCAGCTCTGGGTGGATTTTTGGCTACATTTGGTGAGATGTTTATTTTCAGTTTAGTCTCTCATAGCTCAGCAGTCACTAACTCCTAGTAACTTCACCTGTAAGTTTTTAATCATGTAAATGAAGCATGTATTCTTATCTCAGGATACTGAGTTGGGAATCAATTTGGAACTTTTTGTCACAAAATGTGCATGTAAACAACTTTGTCTGTTAACTACGTCCAGGCCGGTTAAAAAAATCCTCTTGAGGAAATATTACAAGTACACAATGTATTTATAATACTAACATTTAAAACCTATGAAAATATTTATGATTTATAACAACCATTTAATGACTATGAAAAAATAGGTCATTTGCATCAACTAGAAACTATCCATTGATTTTCTACATGTAGCAGCAGCAGTAGCATAGAAGTGTGCCCTTGCTAACAAAATAATGGCTGCTTAACGATGTTTTTTAAGTGTCTGTGAAGAGGGTTTTGATTAAGTTTTGAACGACTAGTAGATTTATACTAAACAATTAGATTATTCACTCAATTTTTATCACACAATAGAAATCTGGAGCTAATAATCTAATTGTTTAATAGATAGTGAGTAGCGTAGCGGTGTGCGCTTGTCAACAAAATATAAATGTAGTCCCTTGTGTTTTTTTGTGTCTTTTTTGGACGTCTACAACATGTGATGTTGTATATGTTCAATTTAAGATCATGATATCTTTTGCTGGATTTTTGTTATCTTTTTGAAAGATAAGGGAAGGACAGGAAAAATGAAAAGATAACCTGTTTACTTATCAGCAGTTTGTTAGAAAACTGACTGTCAGAAACATACCAAAAATCATCATTAGCTAGTGGCTGTTGTACTGTAACATTGTTTGCACAAGATCATTTTATACCAGTTTCTGACTGTCATTCCTTGATGTTCCTTTTTGTTGCAGATAACATGTTTGTGGTACAAAGTAGACTTGTTATGTTAGATTCCCCTCTCCTGTTTTTCAGTGCTGCATCCCTTCTCTGCTACCTCAAGTTCCGCAAAGAATCTAAGAGGTATGAATACACTGTAGTTTGATCAATTTTTTTCAAGTCCCCTGTCCTAATATATGCAGTAGCAGTCGCGGTAGCCTAAAGACACCTGGGAGAGCTTGTGTTACCAGCTTTCATAATATACCAGGTTATGATAGTGAGTGATTTTCCATGCAGCCTTTTTGAACCTCTATTGCTAAGCCATTTCAGTCTGAAGCTCAGTGAAGAAAGGAAGATTGTGCATCGGACCAGCAGCTCTGGCTGGAAACATAATGATCATAGATACCTTTATGCTCAAAAGCCAACACCACTAAGCAAAATGTATGTACAGCAGAACATTATTATTGTTGAAGCTTGTCACAACTAAATAGAGCAAGGTGGTGGTCGAAGAAAAATAACAAAGAGCACAAAGGTTCCTAACAATGAAATCCTGGTGCCCAGCACTTATTTTTTTTTCCAGTCGCCCAAAGGCAAAAGTTAGTCATCTGTGGCACCCCAGCGTTTATAGCGCACAGCCCTGTATACATGTAGCATACATGTGTATCACACAATTCAGACAAAATCTAGCCTTTGTGTTCTATAATTTACATGACAAAGTTAATGCCATGATTGATGAATTATGATTGATGAATGGCCTAATTTCTGTGTAACTTTCCTCGCAGACCATTCACACGTATGTGGTGGATGTGGCTGTTTTTGACAGGAATTGCTCTGCTAGGTGCTTACAGGTGAGCCAATGCACACATTTAAAAAGCTACATATTGTAATGCAAAGCTGTGTTGAGCTAAATTACCATACTGCAAAAGTTTATCACTGACAGTGTCTTTAGCATTGTGTGGCTAGAAGTGTTTGTATTCCTCATTCCTCCTCACCTAGATGGAATGCTAGACAATCCCAGGGGTCCCCCCAGCATCAAACATGTCAATACTCATTTATACAAATGAGTGGGGAGAGTTACCGATAGAGAGAGTTATCAAGTGTCTTACCTTACAACACAACACAACACAACAACTCTAGTCAGAACTCAAATCTGGACTGCTCGATCCACAGTCTAGTCTTCTCTTTTGCAAGTCTCAGGCTTGCAGAAAGAAAAGATTTAAATACCACAGTGTCCCACAGTCTCAGATCCTTACTTGTCTGAATGTTTTTATTTTCTCCCCTATTTGTGTGGGTCAAAACAAGTTCATAGTTATTAGATGTGACAAAGAGTTCAGCCAAAATTTTACATTTTATTTTGTAATGACCATTTATCTGGTCCGTGTACTTGTGATCAATTATCCATAAAGCTGTAAATGTGTATGATCCCTTCACTCTTCTCAGCTGAAAGGTGTGGTTTCTCTGAGAGGGTTTTTTGGCAATAGTATTGTTAGCAACAAAAGATGATTCAACACAGCTGCTCATTTTCCTTTAGCACTAAATACACTGGCATCTTCACCTTTTTTGCTGTTGGATTTTTAACTGGCCGTGACTTGTGGAAACTTATTGGGGACCACTCTCTTCCATCAGTAAGTAGCAATGTCATTAAGTCAGTACAACAAGCAGTAAAGCTGTTTAGGACAAACACTTCCCTTTCAAGATTCAGATCACATTTTGCAATAAACTGGTAATAAAATATACGTGCAAGTTACTTGACATTCTAGTTACATGATGAACCAAATTGCTTGACATTTTGATTAACCTGTATCCCAATCGTCTGCCATTGACAGTTTCCGCTGCAGTGTACTGATAAACATAGATGACAACTGCATGCATTCATGCTAGAAATAAAGAGATACTGGTTTTCTCAAATATTAATTCTCAGCTTATGCTAAGCTAGAGAGAATCCCCTGTTAGCTTGTGCAATTTAACTAAGAGGAACATTTTTCATTCTTAGTTTCACAGGCTTGAAAGAAATCCTCAGCTAGGAGTCTAATCAAATTTATTAAACAGTAATTTACTAAGTAATAATATTAAAGCTCTTCTGCCTTTTCTTCCCTGCAGAGAAAACTTGCCAGACATGTGATAAGCCGAGTAGCCTGTCTCATTGTCATTCCCAGCATGCTCTACCTGTTACAGTTTTACATTCTGTTTGCTGTTGCAAGAAAGACTGGTCCCCATGACGACATGATGTCAAGTGCATTCCAAGCCAGTCTTGAGGTATAACTAAAATGCAGGTCTTCTGATTCTGTTTGGTTTCAATTATACACTGTTGTCACCTCATTGTTAGAATTTTGTTTTCCTTAAAGGAGCTACATCACGGTTTGCGTCTATTGAAAAGTCTCAATTTTTCGAATTCATCATCTGTAATCCGTGTTAATTGACTCCATGCGTAGCCATCCTTGTTCCTTTATGGTTTATTCTTTTATCTCTTTGGTGTGTTTCTATCTTATTAAACTGTTATTTTCAGGTTTCCTACCATTAAAGGTAATTTTGTAGATGGCCACAATAACTCAAAATACCATGACTGAGCTCCTTTAAATTTGATGCATGTAACTACTGATTGTAAGCTTCTTTTTTTGTTTTTAGGGAGGACTGGCTAAGATTACACATGGTCAACCAATTGGTAAGTTCTGGCTGTACAATAGTCATTTCCTTTGATCCCCAGAGATGTAAGGAAGCAATTATAGTGGAGAATGAATTAAACAATTCATCATATCCCTGATATTCCAGCCTGATTTTTAGAATTAGGTAGTTTTACTTTAGAACGGCTTTTTGCCAAAATATCAAATGCACAGTTTTTGTTTTGTACCCTGTCAGGCTCAAAATCCATTCTCTACGCAGGAACAATTTATAACAAGTCCACGAGAGCTCTTCCTTGTTTTGTGGCTACAAATAAAAATTAAATTTTCATTTTTTTTTTTTTTTTGGTTTACAATTATTATACGGTTGGTACTGACTAGGTGTGTTCCCACTCATGTCACCAGTCACGTTTTCCCTTCTTGTACCGCCCAATTACACATGTATTTTCCTTTTTTCTTGGTTGTACTTTATGACATGTCCCCTACGTTGTACTTGTGACAGCTTTTAGCTTATCTAGATCATGCTAATGGCATTTTAACTGTGATTTCATGACACTAGAGGTAGCATATGGTTCTCAGATCACCCTGCGGAACACCTTTGGCAAACAATGCTGGCTCCACTCCCACACACACACCTACCCCGTCAAGTACCCTGATGGGCGTGGCAGCTCAGCACAGCAGCAGGTCACTTGCTATGGCTTTAAGGATGTCAATAACTGGTGGATTGTCAAAGACCCTAAAATGTAAGTCTTTGATTTAGAACAAGTTTTTCAAGTTTTTTGTTTGTGTTGCTTTACTAACAGCAGTTGTACTTTATTGCTTGTCCTTGATGTTGTACATGTGACAGGTTTTAATCTATTCAATCATGCTAATAGATATTTCACTGATATCATTTCAGAGACGCCCTTTCTGTGGATTTCCCGCCAAGACCCGTGCGCAATGGTGACATCATTCAAATTGTTCATGGAGTGACCGGTAGAACTTTAAACAGGTAAAACGTTTTTGTTGTTGTTGCTTAAGCTTCCACAAATATGTCATTGTGTAATTTGATTGTGATTCATACAACAGAAAATGTCTCTGATAAGCAGGGTGAGATAGGGAAAGTCCATGGTCGAACCAATGAGCCAATGAGCTCAGCCAGTGCCCCACCTTGCTGCCCACCTTAGTAAGCAGTACCTCCTATGTAATTCCTGATTAAGATGTTATCTTTCCCTGTCAATGATTAGCCATGATGTTGCCGCTCCTTTGAACCCGGCCAACCAGGAAGTCTCCTGTTACATTGACTACAACATTTCCATGGCTGCTCAGAACCTGTGGAAAGTGGTATGTATGGCTGTATGTACGTTAAAATGTATCACACAAAAGCTATATTGTTGTGTTTTGTAATGTCTAATGAATCCGGTCCCCGATTCAAAACACGATGAAGTTAATCGAGTTGGCTTTGCACTGTCCGAGTTTGCGCCCAACTTGTCGAGCTAGCACAAAGATGTCGACCGAGTTTGCCATTGTTTGTCGTTGGATCACGAACTGTTTGTTGTTGTTTTACCATCACCAACAGGAAATAATCAACCCAGACAGCAGCAACGTTTGGAAGACCATCCACTCGCAAGTCCGACTGATTCATGTTAATACTTCTCAGGCCGTTAAGGTATTTAGAAAGACACCCTATAAGAAAGCGCTTGCTAAAAGCCATACTTCTTCGATTCGATATAAACACAGAGCAGTATGATGTTCCTTTCTTTTTCTTGGAGTCTTTTCTAAAACATATTCTTTAGGCAGCATTTTCTCGTGTTTCCATCAAGTTATGAGAACACTCGTTAACGTTTGGGCGTGTTCCCTTATTACTTCTCGTTTTCCCAAACTTCCAATCGTGTTTCCATTCAACAAATGGATTCCATTCAACAAATAGATTCCATTCAAAAAATAGATTCCACAAATAGCGACACGCAACAGTTTACCTCATCGCCTGATGAAGACTAGAATGTAGCAGTATAGTAGTCGAAAAGTCGCTATCTACATCTTAAAGTGACTCCATCGTGAGACAAACGAGTGAAAATTCATCTACCCTATCTTACACCACGATGAATAATGTACACATCTTTAATGACCTTGCAATAGATTCCATGTTGCCGTGCGTCTGTTCAGTAATAGGGAACTTAAGCACGCGCGTTTTTGAGACGCGGACGATAACCGGAAGTGAGCTACTTTCACTTTTAACTTGTCCTCACACAACCATATTCACATTGCTAAGTATCTTTTCTTCATTAGAGATGAGTAGCATAAAAAATCTGGGAGACAATACGGTCCTAGCATGCGAAATCTTCTCTTCCGGTTGCCGTCCGCGTCTCAAAAACGCGCGTGCTTAAGCTCCCTACTAGATCACAGAGGACGTCAAAATGTGGTAAGATAAAAAAAAAAAGTGACACACGAGGCGATGGTCGAGTGTGTTACTGTTGCTCTTCCCCACATTTTGACTTCTTATGTGATCAGTTACTGAACAGACGCACGGCAGCATGGAATCTATTTGTTTTATGTAATAAAGAACAAAAAAATTCCTCCAATAGGTCATTGGTAAGACTCAGTCAAAATGAACAATTCGACATATTATATAAAAAACTCTATGGAGGTAGGGAAAGTGAATTTACTAGGAAACAAAAGTTACGGTAGTTCTGCCACTGTCTAAAGTGAGGCATAAAGGTTAAATGTACAGAAAAAGGACATTGCTTAATTTTCGTGCATGTTTTGTTTAGATATCGGGGATGCAGTTGCCAGACTGGGGTTTTCACCAACTTGAAGTCTGCACGGATAAATCCATCAAACAGACTAACACAATCTGGAACGTAGAGGAACATCAGCAAAACATAACTTATCGTAAGTTTTATCGTAAGACTTTTGATTTTTAAACTGCAGTCCAGACTCCTAATCTGTCCAATCCTTCAAGTCGGGTCAAGCTCTGGTAGTCCATGTCCTTTCTTGTGCTCTCATGTCATTATTATTCCTTTTCAAATCTGTCTTTCTCTTTACCAGCTGAAGGTAAAGGTCCAACAGAGGTTGAAAAGAAACCTGAGCCACTGGAGAGAGCGTTTAAGCCGATGCCTTTTTTCTCTAAATTTTGGGAGATACAGGTACGTGTAGACTCTGCAAAGTAAGTTTTTTTCTTCTTTCCGCTTCGCACCAACTACTGACGTATTTTCCCATGCTTAGTTAAAGCCAACTGCATATTTCCCCTGCTTAGTGTTGATTTTATTTTATTTTAATTTTTTTGGCGCTTGACCCCAGCTGCACGTTTTCTCGCGTTTATCAAGCGTGGGAAAACTTGTAAACATCGCTACCAACAGCAAGTTTTCCCTTAGCACCAGCGCGCTTAACAGAATTATTCTGGGAAATCTGTTTGGTTTGTTAAATTGTTTCCCCTCCCTTTTTCTGATATTTTGATTGATTACTTTAGTCTGTCAGTAGTTCTTACAAAACCGATATATCTATCTTTTTCTTCACTTCAGCTCAAGATGTTGGAGTCCAGTAAGGAACTTGCTAACGAGCACACGTTTGGTTCGCGTCCTTCTTGGTGGCCGCTGATGAGAAGAGGAGTGGCATTTTGGATTGCTAAAGACAACAATGTAAGGTTTACCGCACTGAGATTCACTTCATCTCATTTTCACCAAACCCTGATATGAAAGCACAGCTAAATGTGGCCTTAAATTGTCTTTTCAGGCTCAAATATTTTGCATTGGTAATCCTTTTGTGTGGTGGGCGACTACACTGTCACTGCCGGTGTATTTCGGGCTTTTACTATTTTATTTATTGAGGAGAAGAAGGAAGGTGTACGACTTGTCCAAAGGTATGCTTTCAAAACTTTTAGAGTTTGATTTGAGTTAAGAGAACAATGAAACTGTTTTGTTCTCCAGTTTGACGAAGCCTACTGGCTCGAGGTTGGCGCTTGACTGCGGTTTCAGTATCATGAAGCAGCCCGGATTGTCTTTACTCCCTGTGAGTAGGGTGCTAGTCCATCGCAGGTCTCCACAAACGAGTCCAACAAACGGGTTATTGGAGAATCTTTGTTTACAATTTTTGTTTATTAGCCTAAGCGCTTCAAACTGTGGTCAAGCTACAGAAATATCAACTCTGAAAAGGTAGTGCATGATTAGGTGTCCCAAGAAGTAATTTAACATGTACTAAATACTTTTTGCGTAACGCTGGTTGAGAAACTCATCATTTGCAAAGAATGTACAGGCTCAATAGGGCATTTGACACCCAAACATTTTGCATTTTTTTGCAAGACAATACCTCGCTCAGTATTACATCCAGAGAGCTAAGAATGTCAGCAATTTCTAAGTTTCACAAATTTGTGTGTCAAGTTTGGAGTCAAGTGGTCTCTAGTGTAGAGCCTTCTCTATGGAAATATGCTTTTAATTTACCTGTTAACTATGACGTCGGCAAAGAGTCCCCTTTTACGTCATCGTAGCTCTCAACAATCCGCACCCTCGTTCCCAGGGTCCCTTCTCCTCCTTCCTCGAGAAAGTGAGGAGATATGAGCCTGGGAATGAGGACATGAAGTCCGATGTAAACTTTTCTTTGCCCTCCTCATTTTTTTTTTTTTTTTCATTTTCACTTTTCTAAGATGATGACGTTCCGATGAAAAAAAGTTTTGTTAACATCTTTGTGTCCTTTTGATCAGATTCATGGCAGCAGTTCGTGTTCTGCGGTGAAGCTGTTGTAATGGGATATCTTCTTCACTTCGCCACATTCTTCCCGCTAGAGAGAACATTGTTTATTCACCATTACCTTCCCGCGCTGTTCTTTAAAATTGTTCTTTTACCAGTGATGTTAGAGCATGTTCATCAAGAAATCTTTAGGTAAGTCCACACAGGACACCCTAGGGGAGGGGAGAGGGTATGTTACTCGTGCCGGTCCAGAGGGATTCCAGTGCAAACACAGAGGGAGTCGTTAGAGATCATGTGTCGTGCAAAGTCAAGAAGTGCAGGGAGCAACAACTTTCGACAAGAGTTGGTAAGAGAATTAGCACTTACCATCGAAAATCGGAGCCACGTTCCACCTGAAAGCAAAACTGCTCCAAAGCTGCCTCCCTTCCCCTCTTATTGTCTCGCACAACCTTGATTCGTTTGGGAAATAGAGGAACCACGTAAGATATCGTTTGTGATCGCATCGCATCGCATCGCATCGTATCGTATTGTATTTTATAGTATCGTGTTGTATCGTATTGTATTACTTCGTTGACACAACGATTTAGGCAGTCCACTCTATTTCAATAGAAGGCATTTCTTCTTATTTTTTTTCCGGTAAATGATTTAGAGCAAGTGCAAATGTTCATGAAGTAGTCAAAGGTTCCATGAAGAAGCTTTGGGAAAAATTTACCTGGATAGCTTTTCACAAATGTTTTTAACCTTTTCTGTTCTTTCCTCAGATACAAAGTGCTTCGTCAGATATTGTACGGGTGTTGTGCGTTCTTGGTTGTAATTGTGCTGTGGGGATTTCATTTCTACAGTCCTTTCACGTACGGTCACGTGGCTCTCTCCTCTGCTGAGATCAATCGACGGAAGTGGCTCAAAACATGGGACATGCTCTCTCACCCCAACACGTGACACACTTCACTTTCTGAGCCCTAATCTTCCGCTCCTCCAGACTTCTTTCCTTGCGTAGAAACCAAAAGGACCTGAAAATCAGACAAGAACGTTCTCCACTCCTGAAACTTTTGCAGGACTGGACACAAGTAAAGTGCTGCGCAAGGATGTCTGGGATTGTTTGGGTGTGCAAACAGGTGGCCTCTGGGGCTGCATTGGTTGGATCTTGTTTTCAACTTCGCGAAGGGAAAAAAACTTTGAAAACAAGCTTACATACGAGTAATTTTGCCCGCAACATTTTGACCTTTAACGCGTCTACCAAACAATGCCAGAAACAGCGCCATCGATTTTCTGGAGGAGAAAAACACTTGTGTGATAATGCTCGGTTTTTATAGACAGATATTTTAATAATTTTACACGCACTAAGCAAGTTATTTACAGTAAGGAAGCGACTACTACAGACTTCACTTTGTTATTTAATAACCTATCAGAAAATTGCAGCAACACTTGTAAGCACTGTTTCTAAAGATGGCTCTTTTGCTTATCATAATAAGAACACGTCCTGTTACTTAGCGACCACTTGCATGAAGACCTTCAGCTGTCACGTTAACTGTGGTGTGTCACGCAACGCTACTCGTGGTGAGAAGCATTGCGAGACCTCCGAAATATTGGCTACGAGGACGAGGTGATTAACAACCAATTAAGAACTAGTTTTAGGGCAAAACGTTTTATTCGCTTTTCTTTCCCCTTTGCTTTTTTAACTTTTCTGTAATCCTCTACTCGAAACATTTAGAGGCATTCGCCCTACAAAGTCAGTAGCACACCGTCACCACACTCGGTTCCCAGTCGCCATCTTCATTGCATTACAGGTTTTTCTTTCTTTCTTTCATGACATGACAGATTGCTCTAGTAAAACAGTTCAATCTAGCGTTGTAAAGTAAAAAAAGATAGTTCAAAACAGATTAGTCAGCTGGTTTGACGCTCAAAAAAAAACAAATTTCAGCTTTGAGGCACATTTAATATGTCGTCTTTTAAACAAGTCTATATTGATTTCCACGTTGTTTTATATCTTTTTCCTATTTTTGATTTCACTTAATTTTGTCACTGGATTGTGGAGCCAATAGGAAAACTCCGAAGCGTTTAATGTAATTCAGTGGCATATTGGATAATCGCCGATCGACGGCATCACCGGGGCATAGAAAATATTTCGCTGTAAAACTATAGTTGGACAGGTAATGGGGTGTGGTGTAACAACAAACAATGTTAAAATCTTACTTGAGCGATTTTCTTTTGGGAGTTTGAACTGGCATGCGAGATTTCACAGAATAGCAGATAATTTTGCAGTTATTTTTCGTAAAAATTAAATTCAAACAAAATCACGTAAAGAAGATTGTAAAAATTTTGTCTTGTCCGTTGAGGTATTTATTAGTACTTTACTAATAATAAATTATATTTTTTTTTCCGATGCAGGTTTTAATTACTAGGTATTTCGTTGAACTGGCTGGTCTGTTTTTTGTGTGTCTAGATTGTGAATGATCAACCGCACAGACGAATCAATAAAACTTTATTGTCTCAAAATAAGAGTATTGCAGGCAAGCATTTTGTTTGATCTTGGTGAAACCCATTGCAGGACAACGTTGTTCTCACCCAGCGCACCCCCACCCCCACCCCCCTCTCCCGACCACTTTTCCTGGCTTCCCCTCTGTTTTTCTTCTGGTTGCTTTACGTATTTTGTCTCTCCGTTCGTTCACAGGTTTGCCTCACGAAGGCCTGTAGAAGTAAGCTCCTCCTCTCCTCCCTGCTCAATAACTTGTTAGATTTCTGATGTTGTTCATGCTAGCAAACAGTTTTTAACCTTGACCGTGCACAAGACACAAGAGTAGTCAACTTCTGCATGAGCAGCTAATCAGTAGCTGCGTGTCATGCATAGTGGCCCTTTCAACATAACTCTTGGGCAGCGTCCACACTACGCCGGAGAAATTTGAAAACGTAGCTTTATTTCTCACGGATAGGCCTACCCTCCACACTAATCCGTCATGAAAACGGAGCTTTTCGAAAACGATGGCGTCTTAATACAAACACATAGTCTAACATATCCAAAATGACCGATGATTGTTGCGTTTTTAAATTCCCCCGGCGTAGCGTGGACGGA
>Ga0126338_10001695_pt1 | contig 14507 bp, 11 predicted proteins | sample OrbCmetagenome_2_FD_92529 | JGI IMG/M metagenome (GOLD analysis project Ga0126338, IMG submission 92529) | Coral microbial communities from Petempiche,Puerto Morelos, Mexico - Orbicella C C metagenome | ecosystem: Host-associated > Invertebrates > Cnidaria > Coral | place: Petempiche,Puerto...
TTCTTCGACCACTATTTTGACCCAAAAATCCAAATTTGAAGAAAATTGCCGACCCGAAGGTATACTGTAACCTTAAGAGAGTTGTTTTATAGTTAACAAATAAAGAAGCCTAAGCCGTGAATTGCACTGTGATAAAACACGACGGGCATTTGAGAACAGGAGGGAAATGTAGCGGAAAACACGAGCCGCATGCGAGTGTTTTCTACTTTTCTCGAGTGTTCTCAAATGTCCGGAGTGTTTTATCACAATGTAATACACGGCTTAGGCTTCTTCATTTGCTTTATGATATAGAATTTACACGCGCAAAACAATAAAACACGCATTTTTATGTTTTATACTCTGATAAAACATGTGTTTTTGACCAATCAGAGCGCGCACATGGTCCTATCTATATTATAGTCACAATTAACGCAGCAAAAATCTCTCAAAAGCGCCCGAAAGTCTGATACAATCAATTTTTATAGGTAGGTCAAAAAACCCCGTTTATTGCAAATGTTGTTGAGATGGCAACCGATAGGGAAAACTGGTTTTGGGGCTAATCAGTGTTAATTAAACTGTATGAACCATCATAAAACGACTAACGATATGGTTTCAAAGCAGGGCTCTTTATTAGTGCTTTTTTATGAATTGATGAAGATTGTAGAACGAGCTGAGTGTTTCAGAACAGGTGAAATTATACCACCCTCGAATTTATAGCGTTTTTCAGTTGAAAGATGTTGGGAAACATTTCTGACATTCACTGTTTAAACTGAAAATTGTTTTTAAGGCCATATTTACCACATATCTCTGAGATACATATCGTCACGTATTATCCGGTGATAAAGGTAACCGATAAGTGATTTAGTAGTTTAAAACAAGCAATATTTCAGCGAAAGGAGGAAATATTCCTTAAATATGACACTGGAAGGTGATTCAGGATAGTCAGCTATGGCCCAGAAAGGCAGACATTAATTAATTTTTGAAATCTCTCAAAATCGCATGACGTGATAATGGTGAAGACATAGGTAAATACACGCACAAATTAAGCGAAAAAAAAAATGAATATTTGAAAATTAATTAAAATCACGAAAGGGCGAAATAAACTATATCCATGACATGACAACAGTGTAAGTTGTTCGTTATTATTATTTATCAGCAAATTTGACGAGGAGTTACGAAATACGTCTGTTATTGCACACTTGCAATGACACTAACTAATTGGTTACTTCCCTGGGTAAACGCGGTAACACCATGAAATAAATCCTCATATCTTACAGGTCTTGTTTTTGTTTTTCTGTTTCATGTCCCAGCATGTACTGATGCTTGATGCGTTTTCCGCAATCGGCAAAAGAGTAAACATTCTTTGTGGATGTCCAATCTAGCCAGGCAACACAGCACTATTGTATTTTCCTAAATGATATCTTTAGCTTCTCAAAATCAAGTTAGCAACATATGCCGAAATTACATTCCGCTTAAACAAACAGTTTAGCTGTCAAAATATATCTATTTTGCATCAGAGTTAATAGCCTGTTATCCAAGCCTCTGTTAATCTCTTCCTGCGCTGGTTCCCTCTTCCTCTTTACTAGCTCATGGGACCTTAACATCTGTAGAGGAAACGAACTGTATTGACCGGCATTTGTGTTTTGAAACCTCAGCTTGACAAGCAAAGATCACTTTCTACGTTTGCTCGGCCATGGAAGGGATCAAGATTATTGCTGTTATCCTGCTCTGTGCTGTCCACTCGTTATGCAGTCCCATCGACATACATCAGTTGTGTAGGTCACTTTCCTTTTTGTTTTGTGGCATTCCTTACTTACGTTAGGAGTAAACTGCTATACTTAGAACGTCCTGTAAAGGAGGCAAACTTGAAACGGGAAAAATGTATGTTCGTGTCCCAAAGTAGTCGATATCGTTAATATAAAAGTCGAAAAGGCAAGTCCCTCAGTGCTGGGGGGTTTAACAGAGAGTCATAAACGCGAGTTTTGGTCTCTCTTGGACCAAGTGAACCTATATAAAAACGGCGTTACTATATCACAAAGGTGTTTAGCGCGGTATATCAACAATAGATATTTATAAGGTTTCCCTATAAGCATCCCTGTTGGCTAGGCCAGTCCAAAAAGTTTATATTTCAGAAATTTTCTTTCGGGTATATCTAATTCAGATTTGTTTACAGTACCACTAAAATTATTGGCGAAAATTTTATACGAGCTAGTATCACCACAAATTGAGTCCAGCTGAGACTGATATAAGTGTAAGAAGGTAAAACCAAATAACAGTACAGGGAAAATGTACCCAGAAGTAACATTTTTACCACGAATTTGCATTCAGAGCTTTCATGGATAAATCCTATGTGCCTATTTATTTTCAAACGACAAACACGATAAAAGAGGCATTCTGTTTGAGGCGAGAGCTCGATTGTTCGTTGCCCCTGGTAACCACGTAATTGCCAACAAGTATTTCCGTGGATTTGTCGGCAAAAATGGCAATATCTTTCGTAACGTTTTTGGATCACTTTTCAGCGAATGGAGGAAATAATGTCATGCAAGACGATAAAGACCAACTTTCTGGTGATGATACAATTTTGGATCACATCGTAAAAGTCAATAAAGGTAAGTGACAGAATATATGATGTTACGTGTGTTAAATATTTCCTTTTTACCTCTTCTAAGTGCACATGTTTCTAATTGCCTTATGTTAAACAATCGCTGTCTAGATGACAATTAAAAGTAAACAAAAGTGAAAAGGAAAAAAACCTATCTGGTCTTCTGCAATCAACTTGACAGCACTTTGCACAAGGCAAGAAAAATACGAATTTTGTTTTCCCTATAGATAAGGCTCATATCTTACGAAGATTGATCTGCTTCCTAAATGTTGGACGACATGGGACATCGTAATCTTATTGCGATCTTGCAATTATATTATTGCACCTAATGATAGCAAATGACATCTCCTCATATCATTGATTTCAATCGGGCCTAGTTTAGAATTAACGTTTTTATTTTGTAATCAATAAAGCATCTATATATCGTGCTTTGGTTTCATATGATCTCTATATCCTCCTAAACATCTTTTGGTCATTACGGTGTTTATTACTGAACAGTTTAACATGCAAGACCTTACAAGGACGCAACCGCAATTGCAACAACAACAACAGCAACAACAGCAACAACAACAAACCAAACAGAAAACATCCAGAAAGTCCACATTAACTAGTTCCTCTCTTTGAAAAACAAATCTTCAAGGGGTCTTCCATCTGTGAAACTCATTTGTTCATTTTTACCTAGGCAACAGTTACTCGGGTAGGAATACAGAGTTACTATCAGACAAATTATAAACATCGTCGAAATATTCATTAAAGGAGAAGGTCACTCCAAGAAACGTATATCCTTTGTCAACGCTAATAAAAACCTCGCACTAAGGTTAGCCCCTCACCGAAGTGTCAGCCTCTAAAGTGCAGGTTTTCTTTACGAAATTCGTCTCCAAAGAAGCCAAAAATTCAACATCGTTGCCGCCATTTTGAACAGCACTCAGCGGCCAGGCCGCGTTTTCGTGAAGCCATTCCGTCCAACAGATTTTGTCCAAATGGCTTTCGGGCTGCTCTTGAGCCGTATCATTTTGAGCCAAACTTGCTCCAAACTCCGAAAATGATAGCAGTAAAGATAGTGAAGTAGATAATCGCTTGGAAAACTACATTTTGCTGACCTTGTGAAGGATACAAAATCAGTTGCAGATTTTTCTCCTTGCCGCCAATTTCGAGTCGGACGGAATGATGTCACATAAACGTGGCCTGACTGCCAAGTACAATTCAAAATGGCGGCCTCCGAAGTCGCCTCTTTCGAGACGAATTTCTTCAGCATAGCAGGCACTTCAGAGGCTGAAACGTCGGTGACTGAAAAAGCTGAATGTTTACTTGCTGTAGGTGAAGACAAAAGAGTGAGCTTTTTGGAGTGACCTTCTCCTTTACTTGAGAACTGAAGGCAATCTGCAAAGTTAATTCAAAAGCAACCCTTTCTCGCGATGTAAATCTAACCCTGGACAGTCGTTGTAGTGTCGACGTACATCTCAAAACTCATTTGTCTCCGGAGTAATCCTGAGCCCTTGATCCTTGTTATCAGGGACCAAAATGATCGAGATTACTGAAACGAGGGGTCAACGAGGGGCTGGAACGGGCAGCTCTTATGCGCAGATCGCCCAAACTCTATAAGAAAGTGAAGTTTATTGTTGACAGTGAGAGAAAAATCGTACATCACTATATTGTGTCTTATTCCAGTAAGATTTAAAGAAATAGAAAACATGTACCGTGTTTCTGTCGAGTTTTAGTATAAATCTACTGGCGTTCTACCACGAATGCTGTCCTCTGATTGGCTAATCTACTCACTATCTATTCTGTCGTAGATAGTGTGTAGCATAGCGGTGTACGCTTTTTAACAAAATGACGGCGGCTTCTTTGCGTGTTTGAGGTGTCTGTGAGTTGGATTTAGATAAAGTTTTGAACGACTAGTAGATTTATACTTAAACGTTTAGATTATTCGCTCTCGATTTCTATCCCCGATAGTTGACGAGAGCGCACCACGCGATAGAAATCTCGAGCTCATTTATAATCTAATTGTTTAATAGAAACACGATTTTAAACCAATTAGAGCGCGTATTTTATTTGGGCTATTTTCTAATAAAAAATAGTGTTTTGTATTGAATATACCAGATAGTTTGCTTGGGCACTGGTGTATACCAAATGCTGCTGAATAAAAATTTTGATTGAGACCTCATCAATTTCAGAATAATTGTGAGAAAATATCAAACGTCTTGTTTTCATTTAGGTAATGACGTAAACATGTACGAGGCAGATATCAAGTTAAGTCCTGATGATAACGTCGATTTAAGCAATGACGGAGATGTCGATGGCGCACCGATATCTGTGAGACGGAAACGAAACGCTGCACGTGACCGGAAGAAGTTGTGGGTCACTCGTGTTATTCCTTATGCGTATCACAGAGGCTTTCCAGGTTTGACAAAGGAACCTCGTGGCTAGCTCGTGCACTGCAATAGTTTGATAATGCATTAGCTTAACAACAAAAACAACACATGTCCGTATGTACTAAGGCCACACAGTAATTTTCAGTAATCAGGGGTCTTTGCATAGAAGCGCATCAAAAGTGTCCTCACATCCACCCCATCGTCTGCGAAGCGTTTTTCCCGTTTTCTCTGCTGATACACCTACGAGAAAACGTCATAACCGTCTGGCCATTTGCTCATGAGCATGTGATGTGAATGACGCCATTTTTTTACTAGAGCGTCCGTTAATAGGTCGTTTGCAAATTTCTGTTCTCTGAACAGTTGACAAATTTATGTGTTTTCGAAGAAAACGATTACCTTTTTCGATCGTTCTATTGTGCACGGTTCTCGAATATATGTTCTCTATATAAGAAAACAAAACTGAGCCATCAGCATGGTATCGGATTATGTTTAAAACAAAATACCGCACTGAAAAGAGCAACTAGATTTTTACAACACATGGTGTACCTGGTGACATGGGAAATTCAGTTTCCTCTCCAAGATTGCGTGAGGCAGCGTGGCCGAGTGGTTAGAGTCGCCGGACTTGAACTCCGGAGGTCGCGGGCTCAAGTCCCGCTCTGACCACTTAATTGGAGTTGTTTTCTTAGTAGACCCTAGTTCTACTCCGCGGTCATGCTTGTAAAGAGTCAAGTGGTCTGCCTCCTGCCAGTTGGGATTTTTAAGCCTATAATGTTTAGTTGATATATATGTTTCTTTCAGTTTAAGGACGTTCGCGCGAAAATGTTCTACTCGATAAATTTTCTTCAAACATATACTGCGGACATGCATGTACAGATAATGAATTACCTGTTTCAAAAATGAAAAAAATAATTGGGGGCCACGGACTTCGTTTCAGAGATAAAGCGTGTGGAAAACTAGTCTGATTTTGGAAATTTGGTGTAAAGGTGTTAATCGGCATGATCTGCAGGGGTTTTAGCTTAAAATATCAAACTGAGATGAATCGACGGAGACAACTATCCTAGTAATATTTTGTATAAGTGAAGCCGTTGTCAACGTTTTCACAAAACGTAACCCTTCAAGAGGCATTTGAAACCGCCACACAAATAAACGAAGAGCTAAAAAGAACGGAATTCGATGGCGCATTTTGCAAATATTCAAACTTCTAATCGATAGATTTCCTTCCTTTTTTCGCTAAGCGTAGAAAATCAGTAGAGAAAATGATCCATCAAAAGAAAAATAGGGGTCATCGAACGTCCACGATCGTTAAATCTAGGTAAAGCTATAGCAATGGCCATCTGCCCTATCATTTTTCAGTTTACATTTTACTTAGCGCGCTCTCTCATGCATGACGTGGCGTGTGAATTTGCGTGCACAGTAAGGATGCACAGAAACAATCAGCGCGAACGTCCTTAAGTGGTGTGCGTGTGAACTAGTTAGGTGTAGGTGTTGACCACTATAAACAATAACATTTGAACATTTGTGAAGAGCCATAAGAACGTCTGCCTAGGAGGCTAGTCACCAAGAGTCTTACAACTCTGTCACACCGTAACTTTGTGTTCTGAAAATGAATGAAACACCTGGGCAAGGGAACTTCGTGTCAATCCTCAGTGACTGGTTAATTCTATATTAGAGGAGGATAATATCTTATATTTGATTTATCTGTTGCCTTCAAGAGAGCTTCAAATCAACTATTCAAGAAGCTATATCCGAATTTGAAAACCGCACGTGTCTGAGATTTGTCAAGAGGACCAACGAGCCTTTGTTTATTCTATTCATTCACGATAAAGGGTAAGCACAAAGTCAAGTTGTCACTATCAAACTACCGGGGAGAGAGGGGGAGGGGGGTGGTTAAACTACCTGCAGTCCCAGTGAAGTATAAAGCATTCACAGGAGGGGAGAGTGTGGAGGTATTTATAGTTCCAACTGGGGTATCTAGCTTTTGAATAGTATAAATTCAATTTCTAGAGCTGAAGTTTCTTTTCTGTTATAAAATCTTGGGCTTGCCTCATTGAAAGTGCTTCTCCAAAACGTTATCCAGGCTTTTTCGAGTTTATCGTCCAACCTCTCAATCTGCCACAATCTTTACACTATTTGTTACTTTTAATTTATCTGTACCTTTTAAGCATGGTTTCTTGTCCTAAACCTTAGCCTGTAATATTTTAGGGTTTCTGGAATCCAAAAGAGTAATTTTTATAGTCCAATGTTATTAACACAGAATCAAGGTCTATTCCTCTAACATTGTTTTGAACACTGATTCAAGCTTGAATCCACTGAATGAGTTATTAAGACGAAATCCTGCTTTTAGTGGACAAAAACCTTGTACCAGAATAATTTTAATTTTTTTACAGTCCTTTCTACATTTTTTAAGGTTAAAGGCATAAATAGTTGCCTGCAATAACACCGGAAACAATTTCTTACGGAACTCGAAAAAATAAATTTCAAATTTCAGAGAAATTGTGTTTCATTTCACCAGTGCTTTCAAGTGTTTCCCCATGAGCTTCAAAATTTGTTTTCGAAATTTGATGTTTCTAGAAATGATCTGTTTTGAGAATGTATTTAAAACAGTCGCACAGAAGTTTGCAATACAAATTGAATAATCTCGATGCAAAGTTTTTGTCCGCTTGTTTCACGAACTTCTGGCGGATTCCTTCTTAATGTGTTTGAGAATTCTTTATCTAGCTACGGCACGTAAACCCTCCTGGGTACTTATCAAAAATGATTTTGTCGAGACATAGCGCTAGCTTCTTTAACATTTTGATAATAAGTTCTGACTCTCTGAGAAGGATTTCTTAGTCAACCATTCTGAGACCCATTCTGATGTTAGTCGCGATTTTGTTTATCAGGTGCTGGTCAGCAGTTGGCCGTCAGTATTGGATGACAGGAATTGGTCAGCAGCTGTCACTGGGCCCCGGTTGCAACCACAAAGGGACAATAATGCACGAACTTATGCATGCAACCGGTTTTTGGCATGAACAGTCACGACCTGACAGAAATCTGTATGTGGAGGTCCTCTGGGAGAACATAGAGCAATGTAATTAGCCGAGAGCTTTAATCCTTTTATGCCGCAGCTTAATACGTTGCTTTTTACCTCTGAAAAACGAGTCGTAGAGCACAGCCTCTCATATGGAAATGATTTGATTTACAAGACAATGAACGTGCAAAAAAGCAAAACAAAAACAAAGCAAAAAAAAGAAGAAGAAGAAAAAAAAAACTCAAGAAAAACTTATTGTACAGAACAACAAATCACAATTTTTGTTTATTACTTTTGAAATCCATTCTAGATGAAGACCATAACTTTAACAAGTACAACCATCGCGATATTGACCTGCTAAAGATCCCGTATGATTTTGACTCCATCATGCACTACGGGCGTAAGAGTTTCAGCAAAAATGGTAAGGACACCATTCGGTCCATACTGGATCCCAACCGTCCCCTAGGACAAAGAGACGGATTCACTGACTTGGATGTTCATGAGATCAATGTACTCTATGACTGTGCAGGTAAGAGAACGCAGTTCCTGGGGAAATAATAAACTCTTTGTACTGTTCATTGAATCTGCAACTTGAAATTTCATTTAATTGAGAACCAAATTAAATAGCCGATCTCTTAAGGGGCTGAAGAAACAGTTTGGAAGGATATATGTAACGTATATCTTTCTCTGCGCAAGACGGCGAATAGCTATTTGAGCGATAAAAATGAAATGTTGAGAATATTAAACGCGACGTTTGCTCAAATTTCATTGAGGCAGGTCACCGCCATAGACCCTTAACTGTCCCACCAATGCATGCATTTACATCTCATATACTTGACAGGTGACATTTTCTGGTTTACGAAGTGAAAGTTGTCCAAGTCTGAACGCATGCACGAGCCCTTCCTCATTCTGTTAAAGGTTTCATAGGATTTCTGCGGGCAGGTCTTAGGTCCACCATTAACCAGACCTATTAGTTTTTAATGGAAATGGCATAGTGGGCTGCGCTGACGGGAAAATGAAAAACTTAACGGTCTTTATCGACATGAAGTTCATGAAAGTAAATAAACCGCCGATGCAAGTCAATGAAGGTGATGTTTCAAGTGTCAGCCCTTTTTCAGTTCAAACGTTTCACAGTAAACATGTCCGTTTGTTCCTTGTGTTCTTGATCACTAGCAAATGGCAGCTGGAGTTCTTGGTCTGCATTTGGTCCATGCAGTACCTACTGCAATAAAATCCGACAACGTTTCTGCAGCTCCAGTGATCCGAGCAACGACTGCCCTGGAGCGGATCCGTATGGAGTGCAAGTGGACCAAGTCAAGTGCGATGTCAAAGAGTGTCATGGTCAGCTATCTGCTGTTATGATAATATAGAATATAACGTTCTCAGGTAAAAAGTATTTAAAAAACATAAGCTTTCGGCAGCCTGTCTACTGTCTTCGACGGATAAAAATCACAAAGTTTTGTCCGTTGAAGACAAAAGACGCTTATGTTTTTTAATACCTTTTACCAGAAAACGCTATATTCTGTATTTTCATGATCAGTCCTGGTAACGGATCCACGATATTTTTACGTATCTGGTTTTAGTGTTAAATCTACTTGCATTTTATCACGAATGCCGTTCTCTGATTGGCTACGCTATTCACTATCTCTTCTGTTGTAGATAGTGCGGAGTAGCCAAATCAAATCAAACACTTTATTAAGCATGTAATTCAGAGAGCTCACAGTTATTCACAATGAAGTTGTGCGTCCAAATTAAAGTTAATATATACAAACTTAAAATAGCCCAAATCGAAATAGTTATACCAGTGAAAAACAGACATTAATATACTAGTAATTAACAACAAATTAAAATGCATAACATAACGCATAACAGATGATAATATATTAGCATAAACCAGCACTGTGCGGTTGCTCACAAAATGGCAGCCGCTTCTTGGCGTTTTCGAAGTGCCCGTGAAGAGGATTTAGATGAAGCTTTGAACGACTAACAGATTTATACTAGACTGAATAATTAGACTATTCGCTCTCGATTGATCATGCACTAGAAATCCTGAGCTCATAATCCTATTGTTAAGCGGTCAATTGTTGTGTTTTCATGACCGCATTAATATCATCAACGTTTAGTCACTTCTGCAGTAACTTGTGCTAGCTATTTAAAACATCGACGAACTCGTTGGTCGTTTGAAGAGGTCATCGTTAATGCTACCTTATCACAGGAAATTAACGCTTCATGAAATTGACGCGAATTTCAAAAATTCGCGTCAATTTAAGTCGCGTTAATTTATGTTAATGTTAATTTCCGCCCTGTTAATTAAGTTGCGCGTTAATTTCCGCGAAGTTAACTGCCATTATTTTCCCCCAAATCTGTGACACACTCCAGACATTCTTGACACAGCCAAACAATGAATTTTATTCGCTCACTTTACATTTCACATCAATCTTTCACATTAGTAAATCGTTTATTGTACTTCAACTGAATTTTGTTCGTGTTCGCTGTCAGCTTTACAGTGTTACAATAAATTGGTTCCTGTTCTCAACAAATTCTGTTTTTTTTTTTTTAATTTGGTGTAGCAGACTCGTTAATTTCCCTCATTTTGAAACTTTGCCCCCTCTCTCGCGTTAATTTCCTTTATTGGGAAGCAAATTTACCTTCAATTCGCGTTAATTTAAGTCGTGTTAATTTCAAATACGTTAATAAACACGAGGGTTAATTTCCTATAATAATGTATTCTATTTTCAAATTTTAGACATTTGTTTGTTTTTATCTGTTTTTATAGCTCCCATCGATGGTCACTGGGGCCGCTGGTCATCATGGGGTCTGTGTGACGCTAAATGTGGATTTGGAAAGCAAACCCGAACGAGGTCTTGTGACGACCCCCCGCCAAGGTATCAAGGCAAACCGTGCGTTGGAAGTTCAAAGAGCTCGCAAGTGTGCAAGCTGAAGTCTTGTGGAATTGGTAGGTAAATGAAACAGAAGAGAATCGAACATCACGGAATGCTTTGTGGGCTTTTATCACACGAGCAATGCTTCGAGCTAAAACCAGTTGCAAAAGTAGCTGAGACATTTTACCTTAACGACAGACAACTCTTCACTCCTCCCCCCTCCCTTTGCAATGTTACCAGCTAAGTAATATCATGTACAAAACTTAAATGAACAACAGTGAATTGGGGAGAGGGGGACTGATTGTTATTCTGTGACAATTTTTTTATTTGCGATCCATTTAAGTGCGTAAATCCATTTAATTTTTTGCACAACTTTTACTGTATCAACATTTTTGCAACTAGCTGTAGCCAGCATTCACTTCCTATCGTACAGAGTAAATGTTAGCAATCCATGGCCACAGTGGTTGCAAAGTGATGGCCCCTCTGTGGAGACAACCCTACGAACACCCACACTTGCGGTGGAGACTGCCACCTCACTAGCCACTCCAGAATCGGACTGACCAACCACAGCCGATGCTGTCTCAGCCGTGACGTCACTACAGCAGGAAACGACCACATGGGTGCATAGTCCATGGTCGACACCGACCAATGGAGGCCGATGAAATGTTCGTCTAGCATTTACGAAAGTATAAGCAGCCATCAATATGTGTCATCTTTGTTTTGTTTTTAAACCTTTGCTTTTGTACTGAGATTATAATTGGAGGTTCTCGTTGATTTCTCGAAGCTAAAAAGCAATCAACCACGATGCTTGAGTTAAGCGTTCGCGTTTCCCATGGTTTCATACAGAAACACAGTCTTTCCATTTATGTTCTCGTATTTCAGGGCCCGATGACTGTGAATTTGACTTTGATGGCATGTGTCACTGGAAAAATGATCCAAATAATCCATCAAACTTCAACTGGGAGCGAAACACTGGCAGCACCCTATCAAGCAAGACAGGACCATCCGGGGACCACACGTCAGGTTCAGGTAACCCATCAAAACAATCCTGGTTGCCAGTCTTCTAACATCATGAGATGACAAATGACTGGGGAAGAGTCAGGCTTGAGCCCAACCATTGCACAGCGGAACATAGCGTGTCTCGTCCTTGAGAGTAAAGACTAGCTACTACTTGCGAGATAAGAACGTGACTGTTGATCCGCTTGGGGTATCAGACAAAGCTATGAGTGAAGAGAGCTTGCCCCCTTTAGGCGGTTGTCATTTCTCGATATTTCGCTTGTAAACGAGCTCGGGTGATCAATTATTGTTTGCGAGAACAGTCTTGGTGAGAACTCACTTGCCTGGTTAAACAGGCAAACGTGTATTCGTAACACAGTATTAGGCCAAAATAGTTGTTTTTTGGACCAATGTAGCCGCAAGTAGGCCAGACCGCAAGTGGACATGATGGAAACCGCTTTATTGTAAGGCGCGCTATTAGCTAAGTCGCTGGGACAAGACTTGAAAACCGAGGCTAGACTCCTTGGCGTTACAGAAACTGTCGCTGCTCACAACTTCTTCATTTAGATCTTATCAGCGAAAGTCTGTGATAATCTGTCTGAATGAATATTACAACGTTCTCCAATCACGCCGCAGTGAAACGAGGACAAAACTTAAACTATTCAGCTATGGCTTTAAACTAACAGCAAAAATAAAGGAAAAGGGTAGAAAAACCACAGAAATGTCATAAGCGAGAGATGCACTGGAGTGAAAAAAAAGAAAAAAAACCCGCCCCCGGCCTGATATACCGAAATACCAATAGTCATGCGCTCTACCAAAGCGAAACAATACTAAGTATGAATACCGATTTCGCAATAACTGCACCAATTCTCGCGCACTCATTGGCTAATTTTCGTTGCCAATAGGCGGACAGACACATGAATTTATAATTTATGCGATAATTTAGAGTAAAAAGCAAATTTAACGTCATTTTTTCAAACGTCTGTCCTTAATTTTCTCATCCGCAGTACTAGTCTACGGATCCACTCGGCGATCCACAGCTTTGACAATGTTAGGGCGAAATTCAAGATCAATAACTGAAGAGACACATGAAAACTGAGGTGACGGCAATTTGTTAAACATCTGAAATATCACTACAACAAGCGTGCATTCCATAACGCGAGAAAATACGTTATAATACATTATCTCAGTGAATTTTCTTTCTCTTCAGGCCACTACCTATTCGTGGAAACTAGTGGCATTAGTGCAGGCGAGAAGGCGAAATTACTCAGCCAAACCTTCCCAGCAACTGGAGGTCGATGTCTGACATTTTGGTACCACATGTATGGCGAAGGGATGGGAGAGTTGAATGTGTATATCAAGCCTGTCACGGGTAGCCTGAGGAAAGTTTGGTCCCTGTCCGGCGATCAAGGAGATCAGTGGAAAATGGCTCAAGTTACTCTTAATAGCAGTTCTTTAAAATATCAGGTGAATTTACGGGACCCTGGAAAGTTTCGATCAAAGTCCGAAAATATCGCACTTCTTTGCTGAATTCGTGGGGAGGGGGGCCGGGACTACCATATGAAGAGGTCGAGGATAATCTTCGTCTTGCTTATGGGCATAAATCGAGGACTATGGTCTAACATAGGGTGTTCATAACTGACGAAACGCCATTATTTTTAGCTGTCAAAGTATCTTGTAGGGTGTACTCAACGAAATAATGATAATGATAATGATAATGATAATGATAATGATAATGATAATAATGTCTTTATTCATTTGATAAAAATGCATATCAAAAAGTTACAGTTCCTGTAATAATATGTTAGGAAGTCCGAAACATCGACTCCCGGTTGAATTGCGCATGTCTAGCTGACAAACACGTGGCTGGCTTAATCGAATCGCTGATTTCTTAGGGTGCGTTCGTTTGGAGTGATCTGGAGCAGGACGAGTGATCTAAGATCACTCAGATCATGGTGCATCAAAGGAACCGATGAATCCACTCTGGTCGCGGATTCATTGGTCGCTTTGATGCACCATATACGCAAGTCGGTGATACGCTGTTTCTTGGTCGAACAATGGATCGATGGATGGAACCGAAATTTGGAACCAAATTCTTAAATGCTTTCAAGAATAGGTGTGCTGTCTTCGCTAACGCTTCGGCAGGAACAAAGGAACGCACTCTACTTCCACTCACTTTCATTGTTCTCAAGCCAATCAAAATAAGGCCTGTAAGGGATTCTCGCGAGTCGCTCGTTTTGTCAAGGCTCGAGCAACCAGATTTAATTGTCAGAGGCACTGCTAGGTTCTTGTTGAGACTGGCTACGACAACAGTATGAACGTCTCTCGGGTGGAAGAAAAGCAGCAGGTGAAGAGAGACAGATATTTCCTCTGTCTCGGTCTCTAAAGAGGCACATTCAAAGCATGCCATATTGTTGTTTGCTCAAACGATACCATAAATCCTGACGCTGAGTTGGGACCCTAGACTGTTTACAGCCCACTATTTTCCCGTATGTGTATTCGTTCGTTGAACGCGAGAGAACTGGACGCCAGCGCAAAAGGGGGCGGGGACCAAGAAAAACAGAGAAAAGTATTTTTCGTTTGGCTCGCTTCGCTTACCTCCCCCCCCCCCCCCCCCCCCCCCCCCCCCCCCCCCCCCCCCCCCTCTTTTTCCCCCCTTTGCTCAA
>Ga0126338_10001696_pt1 | contig 14500 bp, 7 predicted proteins | sample OrbCmetagenome_2_FD_92529 | JGI IMG/M metagenome (GOLD analysis project Ga0126338, IMG submission 92529) | Coral microbial communities from Petempiche,Puerto Morelos, Mexico - Orbicella C C metagenome | ecosystem: Host-associated > Invertebrates > Cnidaria > Coral | place: Petempiche,Puerto...
ATTGTGACTGATGCTTAGAAGAAATCCCTTGTTGTTTGCTAACAAACCTCTAATGCTGTTTGATTGAAGAACATCAAGAACTGTGAAGCCAAGATAACAATCACTTCCTCTCTGACAAGATCTATGAAATAGACATCAGTTACAATAAACTGTTACTAAGTTTACTCTAAATAACAACAAAGCACTTTAGAGTTCAGTGGCATGTTTCACGCCTACCTCTAGCCAAGTGCCATTTGTCCATTACAGAAGCTTTCTTCGGTCGTCTGTGAAGACCTACTGCATTAACATTTACTAGTTTCTGTTTTTCGCCATCAATAACTGCATCGCTACTGGTCAAATCATCAGTAATTGTGTCACTGGGAATGGTATAGTCGTAGCCTCTCTCCACCCTGGTAGCATTGACACTTCCAGATGTAATACTGCTGTTCACACTGTGATTGTACCCATTTGGATGTTCACTTTCCTCATCATTAGAAATGGGCTTCACCATGGGAAAATCAAAATAACAGAACAGCATGATGAACTCCAGTATCAGCCATACTGCAGCCATAAAAATCTAATGACAGAAAAAACAAATACAGTATACTTAAATGCATGACAACAAACTATGAATGGTGTAGTACATCCCATAGTGGGACGCAAATACTGTCCAAGGCCATAATGTCCTATTGTGTAGTTCCAAAAAATATCCTTACTTGACTGTTCTAAGATTCAGCTTGCCAGACTGGCTATTGAGAGCAGAAACACCCAAAATAGGCCACCAATGTTCTAAAGCAGGGCCCAGTTGTTTGAAGGGTGGATAATGCTAATCCACCACATAAATCACTATCCCGTGGTTAAGTGTTAACAAAACAAACCACACTATCCATTGGATATAGTGATTCATCCGGTACATAGCCCTACCCAATCTTTGAACAACTGAGACCTGTTGGGGATTTCAGTACTATTAAATGCTTTTCACCATAATTTATCATGGATAGCAAACTGCACACATTCTTAATCTTTTTTAAAATGCTTAAAACTTGAACTTACTCCAGGTGACCTATAAGAATCAACCTCAAACGGTCCTAATTTGAAATTAAATTTCCTCAAAAAAAGGTTAAAGCCAGGCCCTGAAAAAAACAAACATATGCAAAACAAACAATATTTCAGTTTCTTCACAATTCAAATAATTATGTTCTGTCATACATGTATAAGCTTTTAAATTCACTTGGATATTATGTTATCATGTGCCTTGAATTTGATTTGACAACACAACCCATTATTCCAGACAAAAGTAGTTGTTGGATGATGTATCCCCCATCTCCCTAGATCAATATTGGAAAATGTTGCATTTTTTTGCGACTGAATGGGAAAAGATACCTGATTATCAACATAGTAACTGGGGGGAAGGGGATAAGTTACTTGGTGTCCCAACATTTTTGTCTGGGATTGTGGGTTTAACATAAATTTTCAACACAGCAGTGGCTCGACATAACCAAATAACTTCATGCCATTTAAATATCTCACCAGATGGACATACCTACTAACAAACCAAACTGGCGCAAACCCATGGCAATGGAGAACATTCCAGTCCTTTCTTTTTCAGTTGTTGTTCTTGCAATCTGTGCAAATATTCCAGCTCCTATTCCAGCACCTATGCCTAAAAGAGGCAACACTGTGTAACTATACATTAAAATTATTTTTGTTAAAGAAACAATGCAACAGGTAGGTATTTTGAGAAAGTTAGCGTAATTTTGTCAAGTTAGCTATACACGGTCTACCTCAATCAATCATACATCTAGTGACTCTGTCACACTCAGTTAGTGCTGTTGAATATGAAGGCTCCTATGCAGACATTTTTATGGCTGGTCATGCAATCCTCCCTAGGATTGATTATGCGACAAGTCTCAAGAGATCTGCTTGGAAGGCTAGTTGACTTGCTCAGGATAGCAAAATGTTGAATAAGTTATGTGAGAATTTGAGGTCTACCAAATCAATACACAAACAAGAATTGGCCAAACGGCATACGCAAAACTTAAAATTTCTACTATATTAACAACTAAGGTGGTCTCCTCTAACCTGGTAGTTTTTTGGAAGTCCCTTCATTGCCTTTTTGTTAATATTATTATCGTTTATTATTATTTATGGTGTGGCAAATAAATGATGATGAGGATTATGATGCTGCTGCTGATGATGATGATGATGACGATAAAGACTAAAACTAGGACAAAGTAAATAAGAAGAACAAGAGCCTGCATTATTCAACTCACCTGCAGTGAATCGTGCAATGAGTACCCAGTACTTGGACCAAGCAATAAAATACAAGAAATTACCTGAAAGGATAACATTACTGTATCAATGTTGTTTCCACACTGTGTGAGATGTCAAGGGGTATTCATGGATTACAACAAGCATAACAAATTAAGATAACTGATGCCTCGGAAGTAATGAAACATTTCCAACATTAACTGTATTAAGAAATTTTCAGACTCCAATATAACAGTTGCCCATTTTCAAGATATTTTTAAGCAGCCATTCTCAAACTTATTAGGATAATTTTATATCAAAATACTAAATTCCAGAAACCTAAATGCATATCTGTTGTTGAGATAAACTCTTTTTGGCAGGCACCAAGGATTTGAACTTGGGGCTAGAGTGAAACAAATCCAGGTAGTGGGCAGAGCAGAACTTAAACTTGGAACCGCTGCATTGCAAGTCAACGCGCTGATCACTCAGTCCCCTGCCTCCACTCAGGATTGAGTTATCCTAGACAAATGTAGCACCACTAGCCACATGTAAGAAAAAAAAGGCATGTAACAGGGAAATAAATAACAAGGAAATCCCTGGCATTACAGAAGGGAGCTTGGAAAAATAAGTTTATATTGTACATCAAATGTTGACTAACCTCCTATCTCAAACAGATTTGCAATTAGAATGACAGTTTTGGTTTTGCGTGTGTAGTCAACCCAGAAACCAAACAGTGGACTTGACAACAAATTAGCAAAAGAAAATGATGCAAACACCACTCCAAAAAACCACTGCTCGGCATCAAAACTGTGCTCCAAATACAACCACAGAGTTGGAAGGATAACAGCTACCACAATAAAAATGGTAAGACAGAGGTTAGTACACACAACGTCAGAGATCAGTATTTTGTGCGCTATTTGAACTTGGGATGTTGAAGCTTACATTTTCAAGACTGGTGTTTACATGCAGGGAAAATTCCTAACAATTGTTTATTTTTCTACCTTAAGGTGGCTCTCTATAGTTGTACAATTGCACATGTGCTGAGGACAAAAGCTCAAGAAGATCTTTGGAAAGAACTTTCAATCCATTTCAAAGAACTTGGCATATTTGCTTTTTACAAAAAAATACAACTTTATTTACTGTCAGATCAATAACCCTTCTAGTTAGTTTTTGTTTCCCCAAAACCAAACTGTAAACTCCAAATTCTTCCTTCATCTCTCCTGTCCTACTGTTACATTGCAGCCATAACTAGACTGGAGGCTAACTCGAAAACCAAATGGTTCATTTAGCTTCCAGTCTTACTGAAACAAGATTATAACAGTTACTTAATCTAAAACATTATATGTATATTAAGTAAACTAAAAATGTTATAACATTTATATTTATATTGAGAAAATAAAGATGCTGTTGTTGTTGTAATGTAAGTTGTTGATGGTCTGAGATGGTCTGAGATGCTATGGTTTGTTACATTTTCAAACAAGCTCTTGAATAAACATAGTATCTTCCATAATGCAAGTCCAGAAAGCTTGAAAACATGTTTCGGCTTATGGGGGGAGGGGGGGGGGGGGCCCACAGTATAACACCCGACAATTCTATCCCAAAGAAAAAATTTATAAAAGAGAAGAGGATGAATAACTTAAAAATTTTTTTTATTGTGAACAACCCACCACCCCCACAAAAAACAATAAAACAGGGCCGCCCCTCTTGTGGTGAGGGGGGGGGGGGGGGGGGGGGGGGGGGGGGGGGGGTCACACTATGACACCTGCAAATTATACTCCAATGAACAAATATAACGATTATTCTCGGGAAAAAATGAACTCTTATCAGAAATAAACTCACTGATCAATCCTAAAATAACTTATCGTCAATAAAGATAAGTTACGTACGCCTGTCAGGATTCCTATAAAACGCCGGTAAGCGTATGAAAATATTGCCAAACTTCACGTGACATAAGCTTGCATAACCGCCAGAATGCGCGAAATTTTGCATTTATCTTCATTTAATCTCTTTAAAATCCATGCAACTGAAAACCAAACAAGCAAAAAGAAAACACTGCTAACAGGCAGTCATATTTTCTAAGCACAAACAAAAAAATGATTCAAATAAGTATCAATCACAGACCTGCAAAACAAACCTGATTCCCTGGGTGTTGGGAAAGTTTTCGAAGCATGCCAAATCAACTTTATCCGTTACTTACCATATTCAATTCCACCAAGCAAGAAAAACAATCCAATGCACATCCTGGTAGAACTCTTCTTGGTCTTTAAGTTCATTTTCCAAATTATTAGGCAAAACTTCACAAGCTTGGTAAGAATTTGCCCAACTGGTCACACGATCACAGCGCCGCCACGGAAAAAACATACGTACAGTGCATTTACATACGAGACATCTGATTGGTCAAAAGCACAATAGGCGCTTTATTTGGAATTCAAAATGGCGACGATTAGGGTGGAGGATTCTGGGGGAAAACACGTGGCTGTAGTCCTAAAACTTCAGCAAAACAAGGTCAAATTCGCTGACTTCTGGAGCTTATTTTCCACAAAATGTACCATAGTTCGGTCGAATAGCAATATTATTAACTAATTTAGCTGCTAAGAGGTCGATCAGTGGGATACCGAGTGCGAATTCAACAGGGCGTAGTAGCGACTATCGGTGTCCGGAAGCATCGCGTGCAATGGGGAGCAAATCCAAGCCGAAGGCCACAACATTCGGCCCCACAACTCAAATCTTGGACGTTAACTTGACGAATGCGACGTTCGGCTTTCTACCAGCGGTCGGATGGAAGGGAAAATCGCCTGCTAGCGTTTCTAGAAGGGTTGATTTACAGCCCGACTTGGACCTTCTGGGTGGCTTTGCCTTCTTGTCTTTCGAATCGCTCGATGAGCTCGAAACTCACATTGAACACAACGAAACGAACTGTGCAGCTATCAGCGTAACTATTGGGCAAAAGAGGAAAGCTGAGGGTTCTGGCAAACGTCTCGGAGATAACTGCGGGCTGTTTGTTCCGCCAAGCAAGAAGAAAGCGGCAAAGACCTCGAAGAAAAAGCCGCCGAAACAAATTTCCACCTTGACAACGGCGGCGGCGTCAAAACCGAAGCACAGTTCGCCTGCAGATGGTTTGATCAAGTCCAAGATCGATAAAGTGTCATCGGTAGGTACGATTTTAGATGACCGTGAGCTTTCTCAGTCTACTTCAATCGACATTTCTGCTAGCGGGAGTGAAATGAATGCGCAATCTTCGACGAATGTCTTCTCAGAAATTTCGCTCCTGTGTTCAGAAACTGTAGATTTAGGAGATGACGAAGACACAGCACAAGACATTTTCAAAAAACCTGAAAAAGCTGTGGTGGACAGGGGGGATGGTCAACTTGATTTGTCTGCTGCTCAATTTAACCAAAGTGAGGGTGCAGTAGAGGGGATTGGCACTTCCACTGATCCAATACCGAAGAAAAAAAAGAAGAAAAAACGGAAAAATGAACATTGTGATCAAACGAGCCAAACAAAATTTAGAATAAAGAAAAAGAAGAAATCTGAACCAAAAGCCCAAGTTTCAGAGAGCATGTCCAATGTGTTATTGGATCATTTGGAAAATGATGAATTTCCAAATCCTGAGGAATTTCCAGATCTTCATTTTCCAGGTGTTGAAAATTCACAGGGTAAAGATGATGGTGAGGAAGACAACAAGAATACTCAGGCAAAATCCTTATCATCTAAGCCTAAGATAGAAAATGCCACATGTGCTCGTACTGCAGTTTATCCAGGATTTTCCAGGGATGGTAGTTTCAAAACTAAACTTCTTACTTCAGAATCACCCAGTGGAGAACGTTTAATAGACTTGACAGGTAATACTTCTTCAGAGCTCAGTCAAGCAAAAATGGCAGAAAAGAATTCCCTGGACGGTTGTACTCCCCACAGTAGCGATCGAGATGACGAAACAACAAGTGTTAGTGTTCTGTCTGATTTAAGTGATCATTCCTCAGACATAGAGATGTCTACAGATCGCTGTGGTTGTTTTCTGTTGAACAATAAGATTGAAAAGGTTGAAAAGGAGGAAATGGAGAAGGGAGAAGAAATTGTGGATGTCGATGTTGAAACAGTTGGGAAAGAGATGAGAAAAAATTTTCTTGTGGTGAGCGGCATTGAGGCAGGTCATTTCAGTTATCACCCAGATATGACAAAGGATGGGACCATAGATACATCCATTCAAGCATTACCCAATGAGATTGATATTTTCTTGCAATGTGCCAAGATGCAGGAAGGGGAGATGATAAAGATCATAAATCCAGATGATTCTGATGAATTGCATTCTCATTTCATGCAGAAAAATGGTCGTAATCCAGATACCTCCAATAAGAAAGCAACAAGAAGTGCCACGGAAAGAAAACGTCGCCACCACTTGGGGGATTTATTCAATGATATGAAGCTGGAAGTTTTTACTGACCTAGTGGATGCAGACTTGTATTTCAGCAAACAGTCTATACTAAGCAAAGGAATCAGTACTATTGAAGAATTGGAAAAAGGGTCCAAGGAATTGAACAATAAAAAGACACAGTTGATGAAGACAAACAAAACACTGAAAGAGAAGAGGAATCTGTTGATGTTTGGTAAAGAATCAATTGACGTTGATTCTGCAAAAGTTGAAACCATATTTCAGCGCCTTAACATTCAAGTGGATGATGAAGAACTGCCAAAAACAGAAGAGAATTTAAACAGCAGTGAAGATGTAGTTGTGGATGTGCCAAGTGAATCAAAACTAGCAGTTGAACCTTCTGTTAAAGGTCGCCCTAGAGCAAAGAAAACATTGCTGTCTCCTTGGGTTTCCAACAACAAACCAGCATTGAAGAGCAGGGATGATCAGAACACAATTGGTGCTAATTTGGTCAAGAAAGCTAGTACACCAAGCCTATTAGGAACATCCAAAGAGATTTTAGGTACAACCACGTCATCATCCCAGACTTTGCCATCCTTGAACATATCCAATGTGTCCTGTGGAGTTCAGACTCAGGAAGCTAGCAGCATTTCCTTTAAATCATTTGTTTCAGGAAATCCTCCCCTTTCACAGAGTTTGCCACCAGGCAACGGCACAGCAAAAAGCAAACCACTTAATGAATCAGCAAGTCAAGAAGGTCCCAAAGCAAATTTGGTGAAGATTTTACCCAAGCCAACAACAATTCTTCAGTTGAATCCAACACAGCACAAAGCCATCATTGATACACTTGGACAGGTGAAGCAGCCATCAAGTGATAAGATTATTTGTAATCTCTCAAGATTAAGCACCACACAAAACCCCAGTAGTCCTTCCAGCATTTGCATCATCAGGAGTGGACAACTTATGAAGAACCTAGACAGCAAGAATGTTATGCATCTCAAGATTACAAACGACGCTCTGAAAAATGTGGACAATGGCAGTGGTAGTACTTCATCAACAGCACCAGCATCATCATCAAGCCAGCAAGTGTTAAATACACCAGCAACAGCAAGGGTGCCAGGTTTTGTTACATTGGGTGTTGCTAAAATGCCTGAAACACCTGGCACATCAAATGGACAGACTTCCAAAAAACATTCCGAAAACACTGTGCTGGTTTCGCAGATTCCTCCGAAATCAACAACTACTCCCATCTCATCCACCACCAAATTGATCTTTTCTGGAAAGCCACTTAGTACATTAGCTTCGACCAGCACCACAGGGATACCACAAAGCACAGGTCAGACAAATGCTGATATTACGCTGAGAGCACTTGCTTCACTGAGCCAGTTACAAGCCAATAGACCTCCTGTAGCAGGGACAGTAATAAAACCAGTAGGCCTTAATGAGAATCCTGTTGCTGGAATTCTTAGTGGTTTAAAAAATGTTGTGATGAAGGTAGTTCCTAGACAACCTGAGATGCAATCTACAACATCTGTTCTACCCACACTGCCCACAGCTACCATAACAACACTTATGGGAACTACAAGCAGCCATGTTGCTGCATCTTCACAAGGAAGTTGCCCAGTCCAGCCGAGGAAATTTTCTGTGATACCCATCATATCTGTTCCTTCCTCTTCTTCTCTAAACAGCATCTTTACAGCCTCTACTCTCAATCAGCCCTTATCTTCTTCTGGTATCAGTTCTAAGGTTATTACAAGTACACCACTTATTAAAACCTGTTTGGACCCCTTCAATCTGGTGCCCAGAGAACTAGCAGCTTCAAATCCACCCATTTGTTTAGAACCTGATCTGCCTTCTGCGAGTGTGGATTTGGAAACTGACATCAGCAATCAACTGGATAATTTAACAAGTTCTGAGAGTCCTTCCCCAATTTCCAATGATATATTCAAAGAAGAACCATCAACTTCTTCGACAGTTTTGACTCAAGAGATGCTTAAAATACCAGGCATAGAGCAGCGTCCAGATGTTCCATTGGCAAAACTGCCAGAAGTTTTTGAAAACCTGGCTGACTTAGACAAGACAACTGATGTAACCCAATCACCGAAGCCTTGGTGTGGTGTTGAAGAAAGGGAGCCTGAAGGATCTGTTACTTGTAATTTGTCCAGTTTGTCACATGGTGCAGAATTACGAACTGATACACCTTCACTCTCTTTGAGAAGTTCTACTATTGGTGCTAAGAAATCTACTAGCCCATTTAAAGTGGAAATCAAAGACTTCAGAAAAGGTAAGCCTTTACGTGGAGCAATTTGCATCAACTTCTCACAACTTGAGTGTAATAATCAAGCACTGTAGTTCATGAGAAATGATTGTCTTGATGCTTATAAGGTAAATCTCTCAATTAGTATAATAAGATCTGTATGGAAACCAGTAGTGGGAATTTGAAAGTTGATACTGAAATAATATAAATTTAGTCTTAACTGAAAAGTAATGTTAAGCCCAGCAGCATATTAGGGAGCTTAAGCAAACCACAGGGACAACACTGAGCAAGAAGAATGCCCCCAAACAAAATGTTTAATGAGCAAAACAATGGCTGTACAGGTGCATTTAAATCTGTGAACATTTCTTAGCCATCCAGTGAAGAGATCTAGACAATTGCGACATTCAAGGGTAAAATATAAATGAACTTTTTACTAAGAGTTGTCCTTGGGGTCGTTGTTGTCATTGCTTAAGCGCCCATTTTAATCCTTAGGTCTCCAGTGGATAAGCCCAAATTTACCAACACCCTAATCCTTCTGGAATGAAACATTATTTCTTTGTCAAATAGCTCTATGTTGATTTGGCCAAATCAAAGTGGAAGAACTATGAGAGTTATTGTATTTACTCGATTAAACGCCACCCTCAAATAAACACATTTTAGAGCAGAAATATTAATTAACATCACCTTTGAATGATGCAGTGTTTATTCACATAATAAACTCAAAATGCAAATGCGGTAATAATCAAGTTTAAGCAATCCTAAAAAAATTATTTTCCTTGATTGTAACAATGTTTCAATATCAGTACATTCGAAGCTCAAAGGAATATAATCAAAACACAAGAACAATATACGGTAGTTCAGCTTAAACAAGCTTTGGAAGTTTGCTTTCATTGATAACAATGTTTTCAGTTCAAAGTGAGCTTTCTTCAATGCTCTTACCATACTATTGTTTGCAAGAAATAAATTGGATTTTAAATAAACGGCGCACTCAAGTCACGAAAAAGTTAATAAACGCTGCGGCGTTTAATATTATTGAGTAAATACTGTATCTCCGTCAAGTCTCGGAACCCATCAGAAAGTTGTGAAAAACATGTTGAAAAGTGATAAAAATTGATTAAGCTCTCTGTCAAGCTGACAACGATGCAATGCACAGCATTATAAATAATACCTTACATCTTGGAGGCCTTATCAGTGGGGTGGGAAGTTGGAGGTTCCCACATCCCGTTAATTTTCTACCTATTAAATATTGTTTCCCATAAAAACCCTAATAGGGCGTCCTCTTTTCAACAGTGATAATAAGACTCTCATCCAGTTCTGTTTGTAATTTAATGATTAACAAAATTAGACATGTACAAAGCTGGATGATTATTTATGTGGATATTGATTCAACTTCAATTAACGCCAAAATGAAAAATAGTGCCTTGTCGTTTGTTTGATTTCATAAAGGTCTTTGATTTAATAAAAATATCAATAACAGTAAATATTTACATCTACTCTTTTTTCAGGCACAGCTGCACTTAAGAATGTCTATTCGCTAACAGAGGACAGCACTCTAACAGAACTAGATTGAAACAGACAAGGTGATTGCCGTCCTAGCTGTGGATCATATGTTTATTATTCTACATTTTCTGAACCTGACTGGTGTTCTCTTCCTATTATCAATGTTTACTGACAGATCTTGATTATCCCAAGGATTGCCCTAAACAAAATTCACTCAGGCTATCTTGTTGGTTTTTCCATTAGACTTTTACCAAACAAATTTAACTGTTAAAGACTGACTGCCTATCCTTGTTTTCTATGGGCATGATACTCACTTCGGCTAGACCCCATCAACTGCTGGCCTATAAAAAACTGGGCCTTTTAGTAATATTGGTGTTCATAATTTCTTCTAAATTATTTAGCATTTCTGACAGTGTTAGTTACCCCCAGAAGATTTAAACAAAGGTGTTTTACAAAAGAGATCAGTAACCGATTATTTCTTAAGATATTGCAGATAACAAAATTGTGAAAAGGTGACACTAGATTGCTCTAGGAAGAGTCAGATGGAACTCTTTTGAAGTTAAGCCAAAGCAGCAATATTAACATTAACATGAGTTAGGCACTTTGTTGTCACTTAAATCACTTTATATTTACATTTTCTCCCTTCTTGTGAATTTCCATGATTCATTCACACTGCACTTAGAACACAATCAATATCCTATGCTGAAGACTTCAATTGGGGCTATTATTTTACCTTGGGGAGGGGGACTCTCTTGTAAAAAGGTTGAGGATGCCTGTCAGAAAAAGGAGACCTCTCTGGGCGTGGCTCAGGCTTTATTTGACCCTTAAAAGATATCTCTTTAAGAAAGACATGAATGCATTTTTCATAATTTCTCCGTGTGAAACCCTCAAAGATACCTTCGTTGACAACTAAAAATAGTGGCATTTCATCCTGAATACCCGAGTGAGACCAAACTCCATGATTTCAACCCCTAAGCAAGATGACAAGGATCCCTGATTCTTTCACATGGGAGTACCCTCCCCCTGGTGAGGCCTTCCAAGGGGGGTGGCCATGTCACATCCTTTCGTGTACCAATGTTGCCCAACTAGCAGAGGCAAATGTCGCCATCGTTTTTCTGCATGAAGTCATATGTTGCTGTCAAACAGGTTAGCAGGTTATTTTCCTGTAAAAATAACCCTCTAAACTAATGCAGTGCATGGTTTAAACATTTAGAATTTTATTGTTTCCGAAATTTACAGACTTTACAAGAGGATACAATTTCTAAATAGGAAAAAATGTCCGAAAGGGTCGATGTCACTGTCTTTTCTAGTGCTTCTCTGTGTCACTGTTGAATGTTAGTGGCCCACTCGATTTAGTTGTTGCTAATTAGAAATTCCCATGTCGCTGGTTTTCAGGGTTGTGTCACTTGTCACATTTACCCCTTGGAAAGCCTCCCTGGTGGGAATTTCCCCCTTCTGGTGTTTTCTATCTTTCATCACTAAAAAGAGTTCTGTAAAAGTTTAGTGGGTAACATGAGAATCACATCAGATAATTTGCAATATTTATTACTTGAGAGCTTCAAAGTGCACTAGATTAGATGTTGAAAATTTGCAGTGCAAAAGCTTTCTTGTTTTAATGAGTTTACTATTCTTGCTACTGAAAAACTGTCAGTGATGAATAAATCCATATCAGATCATGTGCAGCTATTGTGTACTCACAGGTTTAAGGGCAGGTTGTTAGGTCATGTACAATAATTTATTATGGTGCAATTGTTTAGCTAAGAAATTTAGTTCTTGAATATTATTTGTCAGTAGGTGTAAATAAGTAGTTTCTCATTAAACATCCATGTAAATTTCAGTGGAATTAGATAATAAACATTTGGACAATTAAACCTTTGTGTCGATATATAAGATAAAGGTAAAGGGTGTACAGTAAAAGTACACATTTTGCTGTGAAGTTTTGCTCGAAGAGTTCACATTGGAATCACAAATTGTGCGGCAGCTGTAGTTTTGAAATTTATGGGAAATGTATGGGAACGAAGAGTTTCAAGTTTGATCTGCATGAAATGAACACACAAGTGGAACACCTTTTCATAAGAATGGTTTTGCATGAAGACTTCTCGCCTTGACATGGAGACAACATGTAACTTGGAAATAGACTATTGTTTCAGGCAAGGCATTAATGGACATTTTGTCTCACTTTCTGTTTTGTTGCCTCTTAACAAATCTGACCTATATAAATGCTCATTTTGTAAAAGTAAATAATTGGTGCAAAGGTCACAATTCAGGTTTTTGTAACTGAGCTTTAAACTTGACAAATAAAACAAGCTCCTTTGATTTCTTCATAAAGAGCTGACTTTAATTTCATGTTTTCTAATAAAATATAATTAAAATAAATTATCATTAATTAAATATTGTTCCATTATTGTCAACATGTCTGGATGCCCAGCTAAAAGCCTGCTTGAATGTACCTGAAAGTTTAAATGAAATTACTTACATAAACCTCCAACATCAAAGTGGAACTAATGTAAAAGGTGGGCCAATGTAAAAGGCCAACAAGCATTACCATGACTCATTGTTTTATATATATATATTTTAAAACACTTACGTACATGTATTTCATATTTTATTAATTATTAGATAAGTAATCATAGTTAGGTGTCCCCAATTATATACATTGTATGTTAGCGACTTCAACACATCAATAAAGTTCTTATCTTCTTTTCTTATCTTATGTCCCAAACGTTTTTACTTATTTCATATTAATTGTAAGTCCAGGGTATAAGTCCACATATTTTCTAGGGTACTTAATAATATTAGGGGTGGCAGATGGTCATTCAAAAACCATGGGTCTTGCAAAAATTTGTCAAATTTCACGGATCTTGCACTATTGTTTAAGCAGTCTTACAGTCTCAATTTTTTCACAAAGCTGTGTTGAGCTCGCAGTCTCTTAGCCTTTTTTGCAAGGCTAAGAAAGTCTTGAAGTACTGATGTGTTTGTTTTCTTTACTCAGTAATGCACTCTGTATGTCATTGGTTTGTAAATGATGTCTGAACATTTTAGAATCTGAATGTCTTGAGCTTGCAATTGATGAAGTCCAAATGTCTCAGGCTTGCAAAGAAAAATGCTAGTCTCACCTTCTCACAAAGTCTAGCATTTACCATTCACCACCCCTAGTATTATTCTTGCAAAATAACTTGGCTTTAAAGATCAAGCAACAAAAAAAGAAAAAAACAAAATCAATTTTAGAGATCTTCAAAATTTATGAAAAATTTCTGTCAGTGAGTATGACAAATGTGCTGTTTCTCTCTGTACCATCATTTCCAGTAATTATTTGTTTTCCTCTTTGTGAAGTAGTATCTCCCAAACCTCACTTGGAGGCACAGTTGCCTTTGTACAAGAATTTACTATCTCAGCTAGGAGGGTGGCAGAATCCTGCAAGAATAGAATAAAAATGGCATGAAAATATGCTAGGATATTTGTCTGCAGACATCATCTGTTCCAAGAAGCAAACAGTTTCCAAAAACAAAGCTTGAGGAAAACTATTCTCTTCTTGGAACAAATAATGTCCAAGGAAAAATATGCAAGAGCATATTTTTGCGCATATTGTGTTTATTATCCCTTAGATATTTTTCCCAACATATGTGATCTTGTCAAAATATTGGGGAATATCAAAACAATAGCCTCCTTTTGGCATGAGATTATGCTAAGATATTTGTCTGTAGACCTTATCTGCTCCGAGAAGCGAACAGTTTTGAGAGAGCATGGCTCAAGGAAAACTGTGAGCTTCGAGGAACAGATAATGTCCGAAGACAAATATCTGAGCAGATTCTCACGCCAAATGGAGGCTATTGTGTTTATTATCCTTTAAATATTTTTTGCAACACGTGCAGTTTTGAAAATTGCTTAATTTTAGCTGGGGAATATTTTGTCACATGACATGTTTAGACTAATCGTGCACGAGTGAAAATACTAAGACACTAAGACATTACCCAGATTTAGCTAGGGCATATTCTGTCGTGTGACATGTTTAGACCAATCGTGTGTGAGTGAAAATATTTGATGGATTATAATCCTAGAAAAGCAGAATGTGCACCAGTGAAGCCAGAAGAAGGGAACTTGAATATTGCTATCCTGGATGCTTATTCAACACCCGTTACCCTGCC
>Ga0126338_10001697_pt1 | contig 14499 bp, 8 predicted proteins | sample OrbCmetagenome_2_FD_92529 | JGI IMG/M metagenome (GOLD analysis project Ga0126338, IMG submission 92529) | Coral microbial communities from Petempiche,Puerto Morelos, Mexico - Orbicella C C metagenome | ecosystem: Host-associated > Invertebrates > Cnidaria > Coral | place: Petempiche,Puerto...
AAACGCCATTTTCTCGCTTTGTGAAACGAGCCGCGAAGCGCAGTTTAAACCGGATGTGACGTCATTTTTTGTTGGATGATGCCTATACGAAAATTTCAGGAGTCTTCTGCCCCGCCCCTGGTTGGACCCAAGTAACCGCGTATTCTCTGTCTTCCCGTTGGATTGTTTTGCGGTAACAGATCCCGAGTCCTCTAGGAGTCTGACTAACTCCGTCGCTGCAAGCTTGATTCCCTCTGGATGGTTGTAAAAAGGATAACAACTTAAGCGGCCCAAAAAGCTGTTATCACATTATAAAGGAATGAAAAGAATGTACAATTCACCTTTGTCTACTTTTGTCATTTCTTACGCGACAACCGCTACCTAGTGCTAAACTCGTACCTAGGCCTTTTCGCGCTCTGCAAAAAAAATTTTTTGGTTTACATACAATCACAGGTCACGCAAGCGTAATATAAGAGTTTGTAGGGAGAACTGTGGCTAAAATATAAGAGTTTGTATGGAGATTAGGAGTTGACATTAAATTCGTTCAATGTATGGGTAATTTACCGAATAAAGACTCTTGAACATTTAATGGTGTCATTTTTTCTCATCCTGGAGGGTTAAAACGAGACTTGAGCGAATTTTGAAAATTTTTCTTAATTTTAAACGCGGAATCTCGCTAAAACGCTTCAGGTATTTACCCGCGACATTTCATTTCCGTGCAGAGATCGGGCGACTTCTGACGCGTAAGAAAAACTGCGAACCGGGGAAGGGGTTTATAAAGATTTGTCGTGTCAAAAAACACGTGTGGGAGATGGAGGGGAGCTTGAGCGCACGCTGAATGACGCGATTGGTACCGGTTCAACGGAGCTCAGGGATACTCTAAAACAAACCATCATTTCATCATATGCCCTTTATCATCCCTGGGTGAGCATAGAACGTCCACCCACCAGTACCCTCAACGCACACGGGTCTTTGTTTAATAATGCATTGGCTCTCTCCCAGGAGTAGCCCACTCTTTCCAAACCATAAGCAGTTATAAGTCACGTAATGGAATTTGCATCCTAATTTTATTTCTCTTGACAACAACATGTTTATGTTTGACACGCAACGATCATGTTGCGAAAAGCGATTTGAGAAAAAACTTTGCAAAAGACGCTTAAATTCCCCGACTGTCGTGAAAGTATTCGAAAACAAATTCGGCCAGTTGTAGAAAAATCTTTCGACTTCGTTTTGTGTTTGTGTGGTTTCGTGGAAGCAACGAAATTTAGAGATTCGAGGGAATATTCGGATTGTGTTCAAAACGTTTGGGCAAAGAGTTGTCTCCCTTGTCAATTAAGAAATAGAAAACATGTATCGTGTTTCTATCGAGTTTTAGTATAAATCTACTAGCGTTCTATCACGAATGCCGTTCTCCGATTGGCTACGCTACCCACTATCTATTCTGTGATAGATAGTGAGTAGCGTAGCAGTGTGCGCTCGTTAACAGAATGACGGCCGCTTCTTTGCGTTTTCGAGGTGTCTATGAAGAGTATTTAGATAAAGTTTTCAACGACTAGTAGATTTATACTAAAACAACTAGATTATTCGCTCTCGATTTCTATGCGTGATGGCTGACTCGGGCTGCGCCCTCGTGAACTTCACGCGATACGAAATCTCCAGCTCATAATCTAATTGCTTAATAGAAACACGAGTGAAAGTTTGGGGGAACGAGAAATGCTGTGGGAACACGAGCCGCAGGCGAGTGTTTCCACAGCTTTTTCGAATTCTCCCAAACTTTCACGAGTGTTTCTATATAACTTGATAGAAACACGGAGAACATGTTTTCTATTTCTTTTAGAAAACACCGCGAAGAAAAAAAAAAACTTGTCAACTTTGATTATCAAAATGTACATTCTCTTTTCCGCGTCATCATTACGTCAACAGCTCGTACAAGTTTTGTGTTTCTAGCGAGTTATAGAAACACGATTTTTAACCAATCAGCGCGCGTATTTTCTTAGGACTGTTTTCTAATGTTATATGTAAACCCAAAAAAATTTGCAGAGCGCGAAAACGCCTAGGTACGAGTTTAGCGCTACAGTGTTGGGCAGGACTTGTAGGTAGCGGTTGTCGAGTAAGAAATGATAACAGTAGACAAAGGTAAATTGTATATTCTTTCCTTTCCTTTATAACTCTCTTCCTACTCAACAAGATCGTGTGCTCCCTGTGAATTGACGCAAACGAGAGAAACGACCACAACAACCACGAGCGAGCGAAAGAAGGAATTTTCTCGCATTCAGCTACACATATGGGACTTTTAATTAAAGGCTATTTAAAAATTTACCACGTGAAACAATAATTTGACTCTAATATTTATTTAAAGGACGGAACGACAAGTTTGAGCAACTCATAACGACAGTTATTGAAGGGTAAATAATCAACTTCTTGTAATCAGAGTATATCAGCGAAAATTGCCGAAAAGAAAACAACAGCAAAAACCGGATTTCATTATTAGAGCGTTAAACTAACAATGGCTTACCTCCATTCACTCAATGCTGTGCAAAAATGTTTCTGGTTTACATCGCTTCCATATTACCTTTCGACCTTCCGACCTTCCGCTTTAGCGTTTTCCAAGACATTTAGGTAGTGGTTTTCCGTGTAAGTCCGTGCAAAAGATGACAACAAGACACACTGGAAAGGTATTAAACTATGCATTCTTTTCATTCCTTTAACCACTTTCATCCTTTTCAGCAAGATTGTATGCTACCTGTGTTAGCGCATTCATTTTTTTTTTGTTTTTCTTATTTTATTTACTTTTTTACTCGTTTCTGTCAAGAGACTATAGAATATAGTCTCTTGTTTCGGTGGTTTCGCTCGTTTTGTTTTGTTGTCTCGGGTTTTAGTACATGCCCTCTTGTACATGCCCTCTTGTACATGCCCTCTTGTAAATGCCCTCTTGTAAATGCCCCTGCAAGATAGGAATTCGCCAAATGTTTTTATCCATCAAATATTTTCGTTCGCGCGCCATTGGTCTAAACGCGTCGCGTGACTGAATATTTTCGAGGTAAAACCGGGGAGTATTGTTTAAATAGCCTACATTTGCGCGAAGATATGCTAGGATATCTGTTCCGAGAAGCGGGAGTCAGCGAAAGAAAAACTACCTGTTATCTAGCTCAGTTTTTAGATAACTTAGATTGGGGTCCTAATTTGGACGCCTGAACCTAAAGCTACCTGAGAAATCTTCCCGGATGGTTTGACTGAAAATCCTCTGAAACTATTTGTTAAATAGACCAAGAATGTCCGAGAGTCTTAAGGTGGCCGAACACAATTTCCGCGCGCGCTCTTGCTAATGCCATTTAGCGCACAAACAAGGATTACACAAAGCAACCATGGCGTTAAGGACTTTCTAAAAGTCCTTTCCAATAATTTTTCTCTGGCCTGTTGGTTTCGCCGTTGGAAAAGACTTTTCCCACTTTTTCCACCGGTGACGTAAATACACATTAACCAATGAACAAACAAGTTCTGACTATACGTCATGACGTCGCGCGCGATCAACGACACAACTCGCAGAGCAAATGTCTGCTGAGTTCAAGTACTATAAAAGTATTCTTCATTTAGCTTTTGCTCTCGGACATACTTAAGGATACGAATTTTATGGAAGCAACTGAATATGGTCCATCCAACTTAATTACAAGTCTTTCAAAGAGTGACAGGGAAAAGCAGTGGAAGGTTATTTATCCGACCAATACGTGTTTGTTTACTTACGGACGCGATCTGAGCTCCTGTGTGATCCGTTTTCGAAGAGGAACAGAGCCGTTCCTGCAGTTTGTGTAATTGTTGCACTTTAAGTTGATTTAATGAATGACCAAGTTTCTTCTCTACAAAGAAATGGCATCGCAGCAAATTTGCATCGGCCGTTTCACCGACTGTACCGTGCTGAAAGCACTCGTCGATCGACGAAGGACTTTTGGGAACAGCGCTTTCATTCTCTTCCGTTCGTTGCGACTTCGATTCTCAACGTTATTTAATCAAGAGAGCTTTACGGAATCAAAGTTCTCTCCGAATAATTCCGTCTTCTTCAGTTTATTCGGATTCTTGACGGTAGAAGCTAGATCTACATAAGTTTATAGCATTTGTCAGGCAGCTCTCTGGTCGCTGGCTAATCTACAAACTAAAACAAATAATTCCCGATCGGTTTAAACACGGTTTGTCTTTTCAGGAGGTGTTACTCAATGGAACAGCTTTAGCCGTTTGTCTACTGGCTACATACTGCACTGTACACAAATAAATTCATTTGAGTTATGGAACTGTACTCGTAAACGCTTTGATGGAAATCATTTTCTGCTTTCGCGATGATCTCGCGCGGAGCACATAAAAAGTGAGAATGTCAATCATGTGTTTCGCGCCAAAAGTTTACGCTCTGATTCTCATTCCTGCAAGTGAAACAAGTCGACCTCTCGCGACTTTCGTCGCTCGCGCTCGCCCTCGCGACTTCGTCGCTTGAATTCGCTCTAGGGAGATAAATCAGTCAAGGATAAAGAAAAGGTCGACTTGTGACAAGTCTACCATGGCGTCGATACAGCGATCATTTTAATTGGTCAATGCCCTCGCTATCTGTGCTTTTTTTCCTCATAATTGAACACAGTGTATTTATGGCTTCACTGTTTTATCAAAAATGTATGTTAGAAAAGGTAACGATGCAAAGAAACCAGCAATTCTCAGATTTTTGTTTTTTACCGAAGGCAATTGAAGGTGATTGAATTTTAAGACGAGTAGCACTGGGGACGAGAATGGATTGAATGCGGAATAGCTTTCTAGGAAATACGCCTATTTCTCGAGAACCACTGATTAGAATTTTACGAAATTTGGCACGAAAATACTTTAGACAACAAGTAACTGGAATATGGAAAAAAATTGAAAATTGACAGGGACGATTCTAGATATTCCAGTTAAACTTTTACAAGTGATAATTAAAGATCCCTCTGTTAAACTATTATTAAAATAGTGCTAACTTGTGAACATTGTTACAATCTTGTTTCATCCAAATGAAAAAGAAAATCTAACGACTAGATTTTCTGCAAACAAACAAAACCGATTTTAAAGGCCTGTTTATATTTATTCGTGTTGCCATGGCAACGGCACATACGTCAGCCTAGCTATCAAAAATCCGAAGTTTGTGTTGTTAACTTGCGTGTTGCCATTTTTGGCGACCAAAGGATCAAGTGTTCTAGAGAAAAAGGAGATTGAAACACGGGTATCAAAACTGTGATCTGACTGCTACATGACCCCCTACATGACCGAATTTACGTTTGAAAATACAGCCGCTGAACGGCTCATTAAATTTGGGCTCCGAGAGGAAGCCTGGGTCCTAGCTGCAAAAAGTCTGTTGCAACCAACATTTTCCTAGAAATTTTGTATGTTGAAACTTTTAGAAGCGACTTTGTGGCAGTAAATGTGGCTGAATGTCCATTATTTTGAATGGGTGCATTTCTAGACAAGCCAAAGACTGAAAAACTGACGAAGTCTGCGTCGGGAAATGGCCTTTGCTATGGACTCGCGTCCATGCAAGGTTGGCGTATTGAAATGGAAGATGCACACACTGATATCACTGGGTTGAACCAAGAGCTTCAAGAATGGTCATTTTTTGGCATTTTTGACGGTCATGCAGGCTCTAATGCGAGTCTATATTGTGCAGAGAATCTTTTAGGGTGTGTTTTATCAAGTGATGATTTTAAAGCAGCCTTAAAAAGTGGGCCATCTTCGCCTGATTTGGAGCAGCTTAAAAACGGCATCAAGATGGGATTTTTTGAGCTGGACAAAACGATGCGAGAACTCCCAGCGTGGCTAAACGGGGATGACAAAAGTGGTACAACGGCCGTTACAACCATGATTACTCCTAAGCAATTTATCTTTGCAAACTGTGGAGACTCTAGGGCTATTTTATGTAGCAATGGGAAAGTGACTTTCCACACAGTCGATCACAAACCATCTAATCCAGATGAGAAAACTCGCATCGAAAAGGCGGGGGGGAGTGTTATGATTCAAAGAGTAAACGGTTCTTTGGCAGTTTCTAGGGCTTTAGGAGATTTCGAGTACAAGATGGATAATAACTTAGGTCCAGACAAACAACTGGTTTCTCCCGAACCTGAGATTTCTGTGATTTCAAGACAAGAAGATGTGGACGAGTTTATCGTTATCGGCTGCGATGGTATCTGGGATGTGATGACCAACGAAGAGGTGGGAGAGTATATTCGCTCAAGAATGCTACTTTCTGACGATTTAGAACTTATTTGCAGTGAGCTTCTCGACACCTGTCTGGCTAAGGTGAGCTGTTGTCTTTATTTTGGTTATTATTTTATCACTTATTTGCCGATGGTTCAAACCAGTTAGTTTGAACATGACCAAAACAGTTGTACCAAATTTGAGAGAGTAACCATCCGTTTCATCATTCTTACTAAGGGCTTGTTAACTAAGCTCAAGAGAATTATCTTATAAATATATCAAATGCTTTAAGAAATTCAGCACAAGTATTTTGATAGTCAGCCGATATGGTTGATATTCCGACAAATTATTCCAGTCAAATTTGTTGGTTTATATACGCAAGTGTAACGTTGTGCTTATGTAGTAAAACGTACTTTTCAGAATCCTTTATTTTTAACGGTACCAAATTTTCATAGAGATGGGTCATTTGGATTCAGGTGAAGGTATTTTCGGTCTAATACTCGTTGTTTTTTCCTCTTTTCAGAGGATGAATTAATATTAACATTAGCACAAGGAAAAAATATTTCAGGAAGTTCTAAAAGCTTCTCGTTATAATAAAATGAGTTTACAAAATCCTGCCTGCAATAACTGCGTGATGATCTAAACAACACTTCACTTAACAGCTTTACAAACCTTGATCTTAACATATTCTTGAGTAATGGCAGCTTTCAATATGCTGATGACTTATTAAATTGCAGTTTAGCCATGATTTTACTGTTTATATGCTTGCTGTCATTGTTGTTTTTGTTAAACTTAGTGCATAACCATCTTTGTAAATTTATGCCCAAAGAAGTTTTCTTAGGTTTCCCAATAACTGATTGTTTCCTGTTGCACATAGCATGCTTTTCTTCATGTCAATCATGTTAATTTGTACTTTCACTTTTGACTTTGGTAGGGAAGTCGTGATAACATGAGTGTGATCTTAATCACTTTTGCTGGAGCACCAAAGGTTTCAGAAGAAGCTATGAAAATGGTATGATACAATTAAAGTACATTGATACATAGACTTGAAGGATTTTGTAGTCTAAATATGGATGCATTCCAGTAATGGCTTCATACATTATTCATCTTATAAGATTCCAGCTCTGAAGGCAGATTCAAGCTTTAACATAATGTGGTGTAGTGTATGACATACATTGAAAGACGAATGATATATATACAATCTTCTGTCCAAGGGAAGGGAGCACCTTCCCATACTTTCTGTTAAACACAAGGCAAGGCTGTAAAAGGAAAGAAGACATTATTTTGTTGCTTGGATTGACCACAGATGACAGAACAAATAACAGTCATCAGAAGATTACAAACAGTTGGGAGATGTTTCTTTGATTCATAAGAACTGGTTGGGCAAAACACTAAAATGTTTTTATCTTGATTTTAGAAGTTTCAAAGGTGGAAGTAAATAAATTTGAACAGGAGCTGAGGAATCTTACAATGACCCAAACCTAGAAATCAAATTCTGCTGGACATCACTCACAACCCCTAATACTAGATGGATTATTACAATGCAAAACCTGAATCCTGCAATTAAGATTTCAGTTTTTCAGTATATCTTTATTTAACTGCCGTTGAATAAACTCAGATAATTATGACTAGTGTCAGATATTAAACCCACATTTGTGTTGGGGCATCTTGGCTTATCCAGTGCATTTAACTTTGACAAGTTCAGTTGTTTTTTCTTTGTACCTTTTCTTTTTGTTTATCTAACCACAAGAGACCCCACTTACATTCACACTAGTGTAATATTGTATCTTGTAATTTCTGTAACAGATGACTCAGTTCAAGGACAAGTCTAATCAAAAGGCCTTTGTGCCTGGCTACTCATGATTGCAATGTTAATGTAAACGGTAGCATATAAAATGTGATGATTTATTAATCTTCTGCGCTTGCCAGCAATAAGTAGCTCATTCTGTATGAAAGCTAATTGATAAAGCATCATTGCACCATTGATTTCATTTGAATGTTGCATGAAACAATGTCTTTTATTGTTTTGTTTTAGTTTTTTGAGTGGCTTTTTAAATTTGTTCTTAACAAATTTGGAGAAATTTAGTCTCATATTTAAATTGAAACATGTGGTCAGTTAAAACGCCACCTTTGAATACTCCCTATGGATCATACAATCTTCAAATGGTCTTGAATTTTAGTGGTTATCCTGAAAAGTCCTTGAATTTGGTTAAGGTCCTTGAAAAGTACTTGATTTCTTTATAATTATTTAGGTCATGAAAAGTCCTTGAAATTTAGTAATTTGTTTATGCCACTTTCATTTTCTTAAAAATTATATGATCTTACTAAGGAAAATTTGTCCATCAGTGACTTATACATAGTGATGTCAATAGGACAAATGGTGGGTATCAAATGTGGATATATGTACATGAAGCAAAACTGGATCTTTATATCCTCAATTTTGGGCTCATTGCAAGGCTGCTCATGTGGGATTAGCCCCAACATGAGTTTGGAGGCTATGTGATCAATAGTGACAGTAGCACATTCAAGGAGGTATTTTTGATTTTCCCTTCATTTCCAATATAAGTTAGTGATGGAAAAATGTGCATTTAATTGTAAACGGTCAAGTGCTGCAAAGGTTAACTGTGTAAAAGAATTTAAAGGTGACAAACATTAGGCATGTGTTTAGAACAAAGTGATTAACATCAACATTGGAAAGCATTGAGAAAGCGCCACGGTACCAATTTTTGAGAAGTATTTTATTTTTGTGCCTTTGTTAAATTATATTTCTGTACCTTAGACTTAAGTGCAAGTCAGGTAGCCAATGACTGTGGTCATTAAGTTTTCAAAATTTTGTCACAGAGACTAATGTCATTGACCATGGTTGAACTATCTAAAAACTGTAAAATACTCAACTGAATGTTAAATAGGAATTTGAGGTGGCTCCATAGGGTAATTGTTTATCATGTTGCTCATGCTAGTGTTATGTTTTGAATGCTGTTTTTGCATTTGTTTTTATACCCAGTCCTCTCAAACTAAGTAAATGTTATAAGCAATGATGAAATAGCGTTTTACCATCATCTCTGTTAAATTTTTGGCCCTAAATCTTGAATTTTAAATGCCCAAACAAATGCATTTTTTTACCATTTTAGTGGTTTTATTTGTGATCTTCTTGAATTTCCTTCAGCAAAATCTTCCAAAATTTTCACAATTCATTGAATCAAGCGGGATATGAAGTTTAAACACAAAAAATAGGGTTTGTACAGACAATGTTTTCGAGTTTGGAAATTTTTGTCTTTTACTACTGTGGTAAAACTGGTCAGATAGATTTCCCTGCAAAATGAGCTCCAACAAAAGTAGAATATATATTACTAGTCTGCCAAATTTTATGGAATTTCACTAAGGGAAATGTGAGAAAATTCACTAGCTCTTGTTGACATCATAAAACATCGAAAAACATGGATGTTTTCTTTTAAGTGTGCACAGATTACTTAAGCTTTTGTCCTCAGCACGAGTGCAATCATTAGACTATAGGGAGCCACCTTAAAAAAAGGGATTAGGAATACTAATTTATTGAATGAAGCTTAGTCTTTGACAACTATTTCTTGTTCTTGAAAACTCCTTGAATTTTGTCTGTCTGATGACTCTCAAAAAGTTATAACATGTATGTGCAAAGCTTCAGCAGATTTGACCAAGGATCTTTACAGCACATGGACCAACTAACTTGTCAAGTGAACAAACGAGTGCAATTTCATTACACCACTATTCAAACTTAAATTAGCACTGGAGAAATAATACTTAGTATGGTATCAAAAAAGGCAATACTCTAAAACATTGCTTGCTGTAACTTAAGGTGGCCCCTTTGTAGGTTGTCCGACCAGCCTTACTTCATGGCTCCATTCTCTGTTGCTTTCCTACCTTCCCTGATCCTGTTAACCTTTCATTCTAACCATACTTTCGACTTCCAATAATTATCTTGGGTTCAGTCTTGGAAAGGTGGGATCCATTTCCAGATGTTTGCCTGTTACAAATGAGTTCAAAACAACTTGGCTTTGGTTTTGCTTTGCTTCTTCTTACTATTATAAAGCTTAATAGTAAGATTGAACAACTTCATGAGTCAGTAAACTGTTTTGTAGCATTCTTCTAATCTTCTTGCATGAAAATTAATATAATTTATTAGCTGTCTTCAATTTCTAAATCCCAAAGAATTTTTAGTCTGAGATCCTGGGTAGTTTTTGGTTTTTTGGTTTCAAATAGCCTCACCAGCTATTGAAAGAAGTCTTGTTTGTTGATCTGATTCCCAGTACCGCAACACAGTTCAGTACAGTCCTTGTTTTCTCCCTGCAGTGACATTATTGCCTTTGACAATAATTATTTTCTTAAAATTAGTTTTGACCAATCTGTTTTATTATTTCTTTCATAGGAAGCAGAACTAAATGCTGACTTGGAGAAAAGAATAGCTGGTATGTGTGGTTTTGTAGAGTACATTGTGATGAGATGAAATAGAAGAGTAATAAGTATCTGAAATGAAGAGAATTCCAAGGAGCTCTTCAGGCTCAGGCATAAGCCAGGGTCATGTTTTATGCAAGTCTGGAGAAACTGTTAAAGCAAAACAAACCAAAGAATTCAATTTGGGATTTTTAACAAATTTCAAAGCAAACATGGTCTACAAACTGAGCACCAAAACTCATTTTGGTGCTCTGTCATAATGTCTGATCAGAGTGTAAAATTTGTCAGACAATTTTGCAAATTTCATTGGACAATGTTGATGACCAGCTGTTACTTCCTGCCTACAAAATTTCTTTAAGGTTACTCCAAACCTTCGTGGGTATCCTCCAGATAAAAAATTCATATATGCACTGTTTTCAAGGAAACCCCCACAAACTATATATCAATAGCAAGGTTATGAAATGTAGAATTTGATAAAATTATATTCTTTTTTGCTGATTGCTTTCCTAAGGTAGCAGAAGCAGTTAACACCAAAACGACCGACTGGTCTGACTTAGTCTGTTGAAATGCGATTGTTGATGGAAAATAACTGTGCAGTGTTAATCACAAAACATCAATCTCTCAAAGGGTGTAAGCATTTTTGTATTTTTATTGGTTATCTTTGTATGATCTGTCAAGTTCCACTATTGCAAAATTCGCGTAATGTGTTGCGTTAGAGGTTGCCGTGAGAAAAGTATTTAAAATAAAATAATTTGCCAACACTATTTTGTTCAGTATCTATCAGTGAATGTTCTGGCCAAATTTCACAGCAAACCGTTGATTCTACATACCCTATTAATTCATTTAAAGAGGAGTATGGCAAGCCGTTTGTAGCAAAATTTAATCCTTGCAATGTATGTTTAATCCTTTAAATAAATGGTTTTATTTAAAGATAGAAAAAGGCATTCAATCCAATGGTAAATGAAATTTTTGGTTCAATTCAATCTTTTAATTTTCATGATTCAATTCAATACCTGGAATATTGATTCAATCCAATACCTGGAATATTGATTCAATTCAATACCTGGAATATTGATTCAATCCAATACCTGGAATATTGATTCAATTCAATACCTGGAATATTGATTCAATCCAATACCTGGAATATTGATTCAATCCAATACCTGGAATATTGATGCAATCCAATACCTGGAATATTGATGCAATCCAATACCTTGAATATTGATGCGATCCAATACCTCAAATGTTGATTCAATCCAATACCTCGAATATTGATTCAATCCAATACCTCAAATATTGATGCAATCTTCCTGGGCCGAGGGTGGCCAACAGGAACGAGAGTAACTGAGCACTAGAGAGCACTGAAAACATGGCGGGCAAAGGAGAACTAGATTTAGAAGTTGAGTTTCCTAAGTTTCTTGCAGACATCTTGGATAAAACTAGCCTGCGAACAGGCTCCCGGTGAGCCCGAACGAAGCAAGGGAGCCTGTAGACATTCAATATCATTGATGCCGCCGTTCTATGATACCAGCTCCTGGTATCATGATATGATTGGCTAAATCGCTAATAGATGGTTTTCACTGTCACGCAACGAAAAAATAAATCGAACACTATTCAGTGGATAAAGTCGAGAAATTTTAATATTATAGGAGACAAGTAAAGGAGACACTTCTCCAATTTTTGGGTCTCTGTGTTTTCCCAAACTTCAGATATTCGTCAAAATGTTTTGCACAAATTTACAGAGCCCAGTATGGAGCTGCCATGTTGGTGGAGCTCTGTGCTCCACCAACATGGCGGCCGGAAAATAGTGCAAACATCTGGAACTTACTTTGGTTATCTAGGTGACTGATTATCTGAACTGAACCAACAAACATTTACACAAGCACTTTTCCTAACACTTTAACTCCTAAAAAGGCTAAAATTCACTAGATAAGTGTACATTTCTCCACAAACGCGATCGGAATGGTATGTCACACACCGATATAACTCTGAACTTCAAACGGCACTGGTTTTTAAACCAAGCACACTATTGAGCTGAAAAGTTTTAAACAGATTTAAGTTTAGATCCCTTTATGCCTTGTGAGGATAAAAATTTTCGTGGCTCTTTAGTTTTGGATTTTGATATTTGATGACATCACGTGAAAACGATCTATTGTTGACATATTTGAGATGAATATTTGACAGATCTTTGTAAAATTATACGACTGAAGGGTACTTTATGTTCTGTTACAAGGAGGAATTTTAAGTAGAAGCTAGTGGAGTGGAGCGGTTTGGCAGTGCTATTGCAATTTTTTTAGAGGTCAAAGGCGTGGTTTCTGGACTTTCCGCTGTTATCTGCTCATCGCTTCGCAGAGTTTGACACCTCCATCATGTGCTTATAATTTCTTTAGGCTCATTTCAGTATTGCAAAATATGCTTTAAACTCTCTAAAAGTATTGGCTCGATTAAAACTGTTTGGAAGTACCGAAAATGTAGCTTCTTGACAGGTCTAATTACCTCATTGACTGATTTGTTACAGGCTTATCACAAAGGGCAGATAGGCACATCAAAAACAAAGTCTACAGGCTCCGATCACTTTGCTCCCTGAATTCTTCTGTTTCATGCTCGCCGAAATTTTTTTCCGTCCTCGCCGGGAGCCTGTTCACAGGCTAGGATAAAACGGAAATAATTTTTGAGAATTTTGACTCAGAAGTTGCAGAAGCACACGCCAAAGTTCTTGATCATACCATTAGTCTGCTCAGGTAAATGAGGCATTGCTACAACCCAGACACAAGGGTCAAGGAAAATTTAGATTCCATTGCTGCTGCTTTTGTAGATGTGCTCAGTGTGTTGCGCTACAGAGCTATTACTCCGTCAACTGTTACTGCGGATTCCATTACAATAGAAAGCAATAAAAGAGGAAATCATGGAAGACCATTTCTTAAAATTCCTGTTGAGGTGCTTGAGAAACTTTGAGGCCTAGGATTCATCTGGACAACGATAACAGAGATGATTGGAGTTTCGAGATGGACACTTCACAGAAGAGTGACAAGGGATGGCTTAGAGGATATGAGGGGTTTGGACAGCTTACCTGATAAGGAACTGAAATCATTCAAGAGTACATTTCTAACCATGGGAGTGCTACTGGATATAACTTCATTGCAGGTTTCTTTAAGTCCATTGGGTTATGGGTTCAATGGAGAAGAATAAGAGAAAGGTTAGCAAAATTAGATCCCCAAAATACTGTCTTGGGATGGGGTGGGTAAATTCGCTTTGGCATCTGGATGGACATCACTCTCTGATCCGATGGAAAATACTAATTCACGGCTGTATAGACAGATTTTCTCGGAGAATAATGTTTTTGAAATGTAGTGCCAACAATAAAGCAGAACAGTTCTTGAATTGTTTCTGGATGCTGTTAAGAGAGACGGAGAATTTTGGCCTTCAAGAGTACGAGTAGATGATGGTGTTGAAAACGTTGGTGTGTGCGATACCATGGTGTAGGTTAGAAGAGAGGAGAGGGGCAGCTTCACTGCAGGGCCATGAACACAACCAACGAATTGAAAGATTGTGGAGGGATGTTTTCTGTTGTGCTTCCCACTTGTACTTTTACACTTTTTATAGTATGGAATTGTCAGGCATCCTCGACACTGATAATTCAGTGCATCTTTTCACCTTACACTTAGTTTTTCAACCAAGGATAAACCAAGCTCTTTGCCAGTTCACTGAAGCTTTCAACCACCAAAATGTAAGAGCAGAAAAAAGACTGGTTGCTGTTTCAAATGTGGCTTAATCATATGATGCAGCCTGAAAACCCCCTTTCAAATGGAAAGTCATATGATTTTGAATACTATGGTGATGATCCTGATTGTCCAACTCCATTGGACAGTGATAACAATGTTGTAGTTGAAGAAA
>Ga0126338_10001699_pt1 | contig 14494 bp, 7 predicted proteins | sample OrbCmetagenome_2_FD_92529 | JGI IMG/M metagenome (GOLD analysis project Ga0126338, IMG submission 92529) | Coral microbial communities from Petempiche,Puerto Morelos, Mexico - Orbicella C C metagenome | ecosystem: Host-associated > Invertebrates > Cnidaria > Coral | place: Petempiche,Puerto...
AGTGTTGCGTTCAGACGCGATGTTCTCAGAAGAACCCGAGTACCATTTAGTGTCCGAGTGCAAGGTCGAAACCTTGTAGCCGGGCGCGGGCACTGTCCCGAATTCTCGGGCACCGTACTCGGGTACCTAGTGTAATCATATCCAAAACATTTCAGTGCGGGTACGTCACTGGGTAAGGCGTTTTGTTATCACTTTGTGTTTATTCCAAAGCGGCCTCTATTTTAAAAATAGCCATGGTTAACACGGTGTAGATTAGAACACATATAATATTGCAGGTTGTTTACTTTGTTAAATCGTAATACTGAACGAAACTGGTTATGATTCCCTTGTAGGGGTGGTCACGGGGTATTCAGTGAATGGGCTTTGCTTAACTACAGATACGTTTGCAGATAGGATGGCTGAATACCCTCAAAAGTTAGAAGGAAATCTTAAGGATAACTCATATGCTTTGGGGCGTTTCCAATTGACAAGATGAAGGCAACAAATATTACAATATAGAGTAGTTTACGTAACTAACAGTGAAATGGCGCTTTTATAAAAAATAGATAAACTTAAACATAAACTTTAGGAGGATGCTTTGGTTTCAAAATAACTGAAAGCAGCCCCTTTTGGAGTGTAACGTGCAAAGGGCGGGCAACCTGCAGTCTGAGGAAACTCTCTTTCCTCTTTGAGTAAACTTACGCTATCAATCATTTCTACTTATGCATGGTTTTAGATTGTACATTATGTAAATTCCGACGCTTTTGCTCCCGAAAGTAAAGTTATAACGGTACGTAAAAAATAAGGAATCACTGTGAAAATGTGAACAACTGTGTTGCAACAACTTTTTTTATTGCTAAGGTCTTTTCGGACTCACACTGCACATAGTAGTTTTTCTTAGAAGATGCAAATTAAAGTTTTTGAAAACCATTTATGTTACGCCAGTTGATCAGTGTTCGGCAAATTAGTTTGTTGGTACACGAAATGAACCGCGTGGAATGCGTGGAACACGCGTGGGAACGCGAAAACGGAAAAAATGTGAAGAAAAAGCTTGGAAACGTCTCCAAGAGCTTCAGAGGCAAAAACGCTTGCGACACACGGGCGAACGTGCGTGGAAATAGCCATAGGGAATCCACAAAGAGTGAAAAACAAGATTCAAAGTGTAGGCGGAACACGCCGCGCAACGGCGAAACAAAATTGCGAGACAACCACCATGATTCCCTGCGAGCTCATCTTGGCCATTAGCCAAGTCAAGTTGGGAGATTCCAGACTCCCAATGCGTACAGGTTACTTTGTACCCATCCACGCATTAAAATAATCAGATCTTTGATTTTCCTTCAATAATTCTTCAAAAATCTATTATTTATAACTCAGGTTCTCTTTATTTCCGTTCCTGAAGCTTTGTACAAGCATATAACAGATCTTTTACAAAATTTTCCTCTCTGGTCCTTAAGACTAAGTTTGCTTAGGAAATACTAAGCTCAATTTTAATTTTATCTTTAAGAGTGATCACAACCCAATTTCTTTTCATGAATATTAATACATAATCATTCACACACGTCAGGAGAATTACGTAAATTATCAACAGATAAATTGCCATGATAGTCAACAGGTTTTTCCAACTGCTTCTATGGGAAACAATATGGAAACCCGAGTGTTGACGTTAGGTCTTTACTCAGCGCATGTTTCGATTGAATATGCAAATAACTAACGATATTTTTCTCGAAATTATTCCCTTCTGCAAGAAAAATATTGCTTCAAAGCCAACCTACAATGACAACTATACCCAGGCCCCGCCTTTGGGTCACTAAAAATGTGATCGTGGAAGTCCTGGGTACGAGAATTATAAACTACTGATGCTAAAACGTTCCGAATTGTACACTTAAATAGCTTATGAACAAACAACTACACTGGAATATTTAACAAAGGAGATATAAAATGGTAAAACTGAAAAAAAAAAATACCGGTACGTTGAAAATGGAACATTTTCCAGTCTGAACATCGCTTGCATGACCTTCTATATCTGCGGTCAGAGAACTGTCTAGAAATAATGGCACGTTTCACGAATTCTTCACCAGGCAGCTTTGTTATCATGATCTAACAATGCAACGATGCAGTAATGCGTGTTTTAACAGGTTATAATCATCCAAGAAAGACACTTAATCTCGAGTAATGAACACAAACATTCTCCTTACAATATCCATATTTATTATAATTATGGCTAGCTCCGAGCGCGGTACAAGAAGAACTAAAACCTGCGCTGTGATTGGCTACCCGAGCGGGAAAGATGGCGTTATCCCGCCCGCGCGGGATTATCGTCTGTTTCCTTCAACTTACTTACTTACGATGGTTTCTGTTTGACATAAAAGAAATCCGACTAACATGGCCAATATCCAGTGACAACCCGTACACAAATTTTCGCAGCCAGGTATTGAGAACATAGATCATAATCTTGGTGAAATGCCTTGATGAACAACTAAATTCTCACAAGGAACGTTGATAGAAATGCGTGAAGAGAATTAACGGATAAGCGCCACACCCCTGAACAACAACGCGGCGTTAAGTGGATACGAATATGCCCCGCATCAAAAAGCTCTCGAGTAAGGTACTCTTAGAAATATGACCAAGGCCAAAAAGGCCATAGGTTGAGTTGCCTACCTAAATAAAAACATTTCTCGGCTGAAAATTCACCGGCAAATTGCATATGAAAACGGCGAAACCAAAATGTCGATCGCGTCTGCTTACATTTTGTATCAAATCGTTGGGTAAATGTACCATATTTGAACAATAGAACTATAGTTAAACGGCCTTCAAAATATTACAATATTAACTTCTATACTACTATCTTTTTTATCGTGTATTTTTATCGCTAAGAAAATACAATATTTTGCCAGCTAATCTCTGTAGAGAATACTTACTTTTCTTTTGTTTAAGTTACTTGTTTTATGTTTAATAATACAATTACAAGAATTTTTACTCCGTGAATGATGCAGGTACTTTAAAAAATAAACATTTTCTGTTCATTACGTGTTGCTAGGTTCGACCGATGTGAAAAACCACTCGCTGAACTTCCGAAGCTGATGCGAAGCTGTCCGAAGATCTTCTTGCAGTTTTTTGTTTTCTCTCTGCAGTCTTCGTAATTCCGAATCTAGGCGTTGTTTGTCTTCTCCCTCCTGTTCAGAAAAAGACAAACATTCAGTGTGAAGTTGTAAACAAAGATTCTCCTATAGGGATGTGAAATAAAAACTCCAACACACCTTCATCAAAGCGTTTGACACAATGGCAAGCTTCATTTCAAGCTCAGCCTCTTTTCCGATGCTCTCCCTTGTGAGCAAACTGAAATGAATATTAAACACCGATACATGAACACCTAGAATTTTGCTAGCATTAAGGATAAAGCCTAACATTAGCCTTCCCTACAAGGCCAAGCCTTTGCTTTGATAATACATGACACTGTCTATATAGCTGGGACAGTTTTCTAACGAGTAAGCAAAGTTCACACGCCTGAGTCACAAACCAATCAGAACCCTGGAAACAAAGCACGTGACATGTGCAAGAGCGGGAATTGTCGTTTGTGCCAAATCCTGATTGTACTTGATTGGTGTAGAGAACTGATGTCTTTACTTTGATTGAGTAGTGCACACGCGAAAGGCTCTCGACTGGGTTGTACAGGTCAACCATAGAACAAGAGTCAGTGAAACGCGAACTTAATGCAAAAGCCGCTTGTAAAACATCTTTACTGAAGGAGAATTATGTCAACATGCAACTGAGTAACTAGTGAGGCCACGGATCAGTGCCTTTCTAGAAAATACAACCAATTTGTTTACATGTAGCGGAGCTACACTACGCTGCGAAACACCCAAGATCTCAAATCGTGTTCAAAACGACCGGAAGTCTAAAAATGTTTTTTTCTGTTTCGCAGCAAGCAAGACTTACCTTTCACCAGAATTTCCTTTGGAACTCTGTAAAAAGACAAAACAAGTAAACAAGAAAGTTAACGTTACTATTTTTAGAAAAGAATTAAATTGCAATAACTTTTTCAATTTGTTGTTATTGTCAGCGTCCATTGAATTCACAAATCAACTAGTTGTGCGTGACTTAGGAATATTTAAAGTAATAAATAAGGCCTCCTTGACTTCTGAAGTGATACGATTTGCTTATCTTTGATGGTGATGGAGAACAAGGGGACGATATTTGGTCGTACAGAATATATTGCTCTTGTACGGGGTAACCTGTGTTAACGCTACTCAACCAAAGAATGAAAAAAATCCATTAAAGAATTTAAAGATTTAACTGTTATAATTAACATCTTGGAAGCTGGCTAATTTGAAAACGAAAGAAAACGATTTTTGGAGAGTTTGATTCGACTCGACCTAATTAGGCTGCAGTGGCACGATGTGCTGAATCCCACAATACAACTTATAATCTAAGTGCATGGACGAGTACTACATAGTGTAGTAATTACTCTTCAAATGAATTCTTTCAGCAGGACTTTCATGTGACCGGCTATTTGTTTTGTTTTGTTTTTTTTTTTTTGCATTTGGCAAAATGAATTTTTTTTTATTTTAATTTTGACCCTGAGCACTCTTGGCAGTGAAAGGTATTTAAACTGCGTATCGCATCGCTATTCCAGCCAACTTTGTAGGTTTTGACAATTGGGTACGACCCCATTGGCGATGGCCAGATAAGAAGCTATGATACACACGCAAGTTAACGATCTTAGCTCGGTTTCACGTACAAATACAAGTTAAACAAGGCCGGAACAAGCAAGTGGAAACACCTCATGTAGCTTAAACATTTAAGTTAACAGATTGGACAGAATGGGCGAACATTTACAATCACGTCACAGACAAAAATAATTCCTAGATATGGTCAGTGAACCATGTATTATCGAAAAGGCATGAAGAAACCTAACACACGGAGAATTTAAGGACGAGTGTGTGAGAGTGATTTGAAAAAAAAGTGCCAAAATATAATACGGATCTTTAAAACTAAAACAGTCTTCAACTGCAGTAATTATTTCAGTTTCTCATGAGTGGTCATTTTTGTTCGCGCTGTGCGTTCTGTTTCAGTGATTTGAAACCATTTCAACGTAATTGCAACAGCATTCTTCCCACACCACCAAAGAGCTTTGATATGAGGAAACTGAACTCTCAGCCTTCAGCATACACACTGGCAGTCGCAACAAAACAAGTACAATACGTGTATCTTCACAATAAATCCTGACACTGAAGCAGCTCGTGTAGACCCGTGTATGCTGTCAGAGACCGCATGTATGCAAACAATAATAATATCAACCGCATTTGTTTCAATTATTCAAGACTAACAACCTAACCCCAACTTTTGTTGTGACTTAAGGAACTGGCATTTTGCAAGTTAGCACTGTCGCAGACTAGATTTTGCCACAACCAAGAGCATTAACACACCACGTCACAATGTTTGTAGTTATAAGTGCAACGCTATGCAACATTTAAGAAGGTTTATCTTTAATCCAGTGAATTCGCACGTTATACAAACATTCCAAGAACGACGTATGTTGAAAACGGAATGCAAAAACTTCACTTACCGGCGCGGCAAATATTCTCTCGTCGAAGCTATGTCTCCTGGGAACAACAGGGATATAAAACTTGTGAGGTCCGTGAGAGCGGCCGCGACCTGCAGTACAACAGAAAAAAACATGAACAACTTTAGATCGAGTGCCTTCGGTTGAAGATTGCATGCTAATTGAAGTGGCGGTCCCTCACCTGAACCGGCCGATGATGGCCGAACATTCGTTCGCCACAGTATTCGGGCAGGTTTTGGCTGCGTTGGATCAGACACAGGCATGGCGAAAATATCTAGCTACGGAAATTGAGAGGCAAGCGTTCACGAGGCGCCATTGTTGTCCATTTCAGGACGCTGTGGTAATAACAATCAAAGCCGCAGGCTTGTTTATTACGGTAGAGCGAGTCTTTTGAGAGAAACTGCGGGCGGTCAGGGATTCGTTAAATTATCGCACCAGACAGTTCTGGAGCAACAGTGCCTCATTTGAATTTTGACAACACTTTCACTCTCAGTCTCAAACGATAGATTCTCCTTACCCATTGTCGAACATTTCTTTGTAAATTAGCTGTGAGAAACTGGTTTTACATCAAGACGATTTCCCTCCTGATGATGTTCGTTATTCTCAACACTTGTCTACTCGACAATGTACGAATATTGTAAGAAGAAAATAGACGTCGATCTTTGTTTAACGGTGCTAATTGATGTTGATGGAACAAGCCATCTTCCACAGGTTTTACATTATTCATCAGTTCATAATTCAACTTAAGCCTAAACCTTTACACAAGAATTTGACCGCCTCATTTCTGGGGGCAGAACAAGACGGGAGAAATAACTTATAAAAAAGAATTTCCGCAGGAAGAAGGTTTTCCGACCACACCTTCAAGACCTTCAAGTGCTTGGAGGCAAAAAGACGGATGTTGACAAAACACCGACATGGAATAGGAAGGGTTAATTATGTTTTCAAGAATTACTTGTCATTGTTAGACATATCAGATGTTGACGAACAAGTGAAGATGCTATCAATACAACATGATCTTATCAGGACAAACCATTCAACAAAAAGGTTACGCCATTAACAAAGTGATCTTAATTTTAAGGTCACCAATGCTCCTGCTGTGTTTCTCTTCCATCATCTCTGTTGGCTTAAAAACAACTAGTTTGTTTTGGACTTCTCAATTGTAAGAGAAGTCCACGAATGGTAGTCCAGTACGCTCGCTTTATTTCAGCCGTTTTTGGCGCGAGGTGAAAGCCTGAAGCAGGTAAACTCAAACTCCTCAAGGACCTTGCGCAACGCCGCTAAATGACAACTTCAAAATCCAGAGAAATCTCGAAATCGCTTTGAAACATAACTAAATAACAAAAGAAGATACTCAAAAAGCTATGGTAGTATGGCTGTAATTCGCATTGAGGGCCACTAGTTTGTCAATACTCGACCGTACAGTCATAAAACAAATTCATTTTGTCTGTACTTGAAACTAAGATTTCTAATTCTAATTCTAAGATTTCAGAAATAGCGGGTGAGAGATAAAGTAATGAAACCACAGCAATACACTGACTTCCGATACGAAACATTTTAGCATATTTTAAATATTTCCACAGCTGTATGTCCCTTTTTTCAGAAGCAGAACTACGACAGCTACAGTTGTCTTAAATTTGTGTTACTTTATCGCACAACGTCACACGCGTAAAAACCATAACGTTCTCGAACACACGATTCGAACTCAACAGGTCGACAATGCAACCAAAAAACGATACTAAAACAGAAGAGCGTGATCATTTGGTCAATATACCAAAGTACAACCTAAAAATGTAAAAATTTATGAAATTTGCTGAAATATTTACATTTTTTGAATGCCATGCAAGTTTCTATACTTACGTTATAAGCTATTTATAACTCAAACATAAACGCACTTCCGATTTAGGTTAGCCTGCGTTCCCGTACCGAACTTTTTCCGCACCCTGGCCGCGCGCAAATCGACTCTCTCCAATTTGCGCGCGGCCAGAGAGCAGAAAAAGTTATTCGTATGGGAACGCTTACTCCACTAAAATTCCACTAAAACACGGTATCATTCAATCTATGCAGAATGGAGTTCGCATTGTTCTCGATGTTGATAACCTTGATGCCCGCTTTACTACGTAGCTTATTTCTCTCAGAGATAACAAGAGGTCAATAACGCAGATACGAGTCAGACGTTGTAGATAAATTAACCACCCTTTATCAAACGTTGCGTGATGCTACACGTCACGCCCTTAAAGGAAACCAGCACGTCTACATACAGTGAGTGCAGCACACGAAACGCAGGTCACGCAACCGAGAGGAAAACGTGTTTTGTTATGTTTCGCGAGGTTTGTTTTCATTAAAAAGAAATACACAACTCAGCCGAGAGATGAATGCAGCCTCTGTAGCCACGCAAGGGAAGATCGAGGACCGGACAACCAACAACTTCAACAGATCAAACATTTTACAACTTCCTTCCGTTTGCTCGGAACGAAATAAAAACACACGGGAACAAGATGCAGAAAAACAAAACGAATGTAAATATGCACCATATCCACCACTCAAACATTCTTAAAACAATATAACTATTTCAATATTTAGCTGGCAAAAAACGCACAACAAAATACACACACCCTGTTGTCAGAAGGACATTTTAACCTCTTGAGTGCCAGATGACATCACGCGGATTGCAGCCGAACTTGCATGTAGGAAGCTTTAACACAGCAGGGAAACACTTGTACAAAATTACTTCGCAGGAGTGGTATTAAAAGTGGAGTTCGAGTACAAAAGAATTAGACATAAAAATTAAGTGCAGAGAGAGTCCTGTTGTGAAAAGTTAAGACTCGGCACAGCGCCAGAAAACTATCATTTATATTAATTTTAAAGACACTGACTTTGCATTTGATTTCAACTCGACTCATTGTTTCAATTTCAAAAGGAAATTGCTTCGAACATAATCCCCTAATTGTAAAAACCACGAAACTTCTAGATATATTTCTTGACTGATTCTTCAAAACTTTAACGACTTCATGCAAATAGTTGTAGACAAAATTATCTTAACTTTACGATTAGCTTCGAGCAATGAATCTCATAAAACACACACAGATTGCATGTTAGAATATGCGGCGAAAGTACCACAAGACTTCGAATTGCTTGGACACTATGCCAAAACAGCAAAAATTGCTGTCAAAGATTAGTTTCTCTCAAGAAAAAAATGCAATTAACCCCAAATAAAGTAAAAATTCAATTCATCACGTTCGTGTAAACATAATTAGTGCGCGAGTGATTGCTCCATTGTACAGCCGCTAAGTAATTAAATGCCGCAAAACACTTTGTGTAACAGCTAGCTCTTCACTTAAAACACGCAATCTCTTTTGAATTAAGGCGAATAAGATTTAACTTTGAAGCTGCGAAATAAATAATCCTTCTGTTGCAGTTTGCTGGTAATGTCAGAGGGCACACAATGCAGGCGTTCCCATCAGATGTATTAAACTAAGCTGTAGAATTTAGCTGCTAAAAACTTACTTCCACCAATTAAGTTGTTCTTATACAAATTCCTTGGATACTGCGGTTGTAGACATGACTTGGGGATTCCAAAAATAGTGCCTAAATCCCATTTTCTTCTGGCCATAGCGTATTCTGTTCTCCCAACACTCATGGCTCTTGTGTTTACGAAATTGAATACCTTTCGCCGAATCAATAAACGGGTTGTCACCTTCTAATGTCACGCAAATATTCCAGAACTATTTCCGTCGATTACGCAATATAAACAATCACTTCTATGTGATATGTGCGGCACGTCTAGAGTCAATCGTAATGACAATATTACGTTAGATTCTCGATGTTTTCCAAAAATAACTCACTTGAAATGTCGACAACAAAATGGATACAACTGGTGCTTAATTTTTTTTCGCCCTCCTGCATTTCCTGCATAATGTTCAGACCGGATGAACACTTAATGGCTTCGTAATATTGGTTTTCCTCATTAATTTGTGACAAAGATTTAATCTTGCTTTACGACCCCTTGCGCAACATCGGCGTATGTCAAAGTCTAACAACATTTTTCACCAAATCCAATTTTTTAATCACGTTCAATAGTGAAAACTATAACTGCTACAAACGAATCGAACTCACTGCTGACTAGCGTTCGTTTGAATGGCCACGCACTAGGGTTTGTCCACAGACTTAAAAGTTAGAACCACCTTGTACCAAATGAAAGTACTGTACTGCTCAATAGCTTTCATTTGAATGGTCACACACTATGGTTTTATCCACAGATTTCAATTCGTTTTTCAAGCAAATCTCATTTAAACGGTAGAACATTTTTCTCAGTAAGATCAGGAGAGAGAACAAGAGACGCGCGCAGATCAGAAATGCATCCCACGCCTTCATATTTCTAACATTTTTCATACTCAAAATCACAAAGTTTGTAATTTTAACTCAATCTCTCCCATGCCCAGCAGAGCGGATACTTTCCGGAATTTTGGGTGGAGGTGGGTTTATCAAAAAGTTCTCAAAAGCTAATCCCATTTCCACGCCCTTTTTCATACTTGATCACAAAACTGTCCCCCATTTCAGATCCAACCTTGTAGTTGGCCAAATCAAACTATTCAACACCATTTTCTACTTAGTATGTGATTTTCTAACATCATGCAAGCATCTACCACTAATCCTTCAGGGACAAAATGACACACATTAACAGAAACTGAGGAAGGGCAAAAATTCTGAGAGTTCTGGCTCTAGGTAGCCCGCGAACGTAAGCGAATTTCTGCCTTTGTTGACGCTGCCATGTCAAGGAACGTCTCTCCCTCCCCTCCCTTCTTCATCCCTTACCATCCCCACGACACTTACCCGGTGCCTTTATTCTGCTTAGTGACTTGTCCTTATCCTTTCTGTCCCTCTCCTCCCTAGAAGCAGATGACTGGTGATGAAGCAGATCTGACGCGCGTGTAAGAGAATGCAGCACATCTTCTGCTATAACAAGAGACGAACCTTTATCATATTTGACACCTTTTGTGGCGTGTAAAAGCCGCGAAGTCTGATCCACGATTGAATCATTTGGTTCTTCGCTGGCGCTCATTTTAATCTTGGTAATCCGCGCTCCTTTGAGATGCGAGGAATGGGAATGAGAGTGCGTGCGATGACTGCGAATCTCGCGCGAGTCACTCGCGCGTGGCGAAGTTCCTGCCTCCAACTCGCGCGGGAGACTAGAAGACTTTTTGTTCCTGTCAGGAGTAAAGTGCAGTTTTCCCGCCACTGTCGGAGTAGCGTCGACAGAATCCCCGCCTCGGGTTAACCGTGCCTTGCTTTCTTCATCAGAAGAGTCCGAATTCCCACCAGCCGCTGCAACCAATTGTTTGGAAACATGTCTTTGTCGTCTGCTCGATCTTTGACGAGGAACTGTTTGAGATTTGTCGACAGCATGGGAGCCCGAACTCGTAGAACTTGTCAGACGGATTTTTCTTTCGGAGCGTACCACAGGTTTAGCGGTTCGACTGCTGTCTGGAGTTCGAACTTTGACATGAGGAGACTCGGACGATTTCTTCCGCCTGGAGTGGTGCGCCATCTTAACAGCATCCCCGCCGTCCCTCTCTGAAGACAACATCCTGGCGCTCTCATCTTGGGATGATTGACGCGGTCTTGCGAGTTTTCCGCCGTTCATGGCCCTCCCGCCGTCAACCGGAGTGCTTCTGCTCTTGGCGTGGTAGATCTTAATGCCTTCCACGTTGTCGCCTTCAAGAGACTGTCTATGGTTTTCCAGTCGTTCTATGAGCAGATTTCGCGCAGCCATACGCGCCTCATACTCTGATTTCCGCATGGCCTCCTTCTTGACTTCAACTGATGTTGGTGATGCTTCCATCACTGTAGCAGTCTTGCTTTTGATCACGTTCTGAGGCAGATCACCTTCGCTCTTTCTCTGAAGAACTCTATCGTGTTCTTTATTGGCTTCTTTTGACAACCGTTTCAGAATGTTTGCAGGAGATTCTTCATCGTCGCTGCTCCTGTTTCGGTTGAGCGATTCTCCTGACTGCGCTCTGCGCGTCAAATGCAGGTCCTGCATGGAGTTAGAAGGACTCCTATTGCCGTTTTTCAACCGCTTGCTGCCAGTCCGCTCCAGACTCCCTGTCCCGTTTGCGATCATGTCGGGAGTTTTAAATCCAAACGCTCTTTCGATCTGATCTACCGTGTCAGACATGGTCGCCTCAGTAATGTCTTCATAACTTTGTTTCTGTTTGTAAGTGTTGACGGTCGTGATGACCGCACCAAGACTAGTTTCTTTGAAAGGCATAGCAGCAGCCTGCATCTTCTCACCATCCGCTGTTTCAAGACTCTGCTCCCTCGTGTTACCATTACTGGGCGTTGAAGCTATAGGATCAATGTTCACTCGAAGAGTTCCGAAACTATCCGCCGGCGTTCGGGTTTCTTGCGCGTTTCCCTCCAACCTGGAAGGGGTATCCCCATGTCCCTGTCCATTCAGGACCACTCTCCGATGTCTCTGTGAAGTGCTTCCAAATATGGGGGTCTCTGGAGTGCGCGGAGACAATGGCGGAGATGAGGGTCCACTCGCAATGGCATATAACGTACCTGACGCTGTATGGGCCGTTAATGTCACGCCCACAGATTTGGTGGGGCGTGGTTCTGAATCAAGCGCAACGAACCCGCTCCATTTTGGTCCCTCGTGTGCTTCAGGGGCACCCTGGAGTCTTTCCTCGCTAGGCGTTATGCTTGTAACTGTATAGGAAGCCCCGTATGTAGCGCCTTGTTGTCGCGGCGTTTCGTGGAGTGTTGACGTGCTACCGCTGACAGAAGACGCTGAGCTCGCCCCAGGGGATCCGGGTTGATCCGGAGGACAGGAGCCTGGGTACATAGCTCTGAAAGAAACAAAACATGGAAACCTTAACACTAGAGACTTGAAGGACCTAGCGTTCTAGCTGAACGGAGCAGACGATTGTTCACGAGTGAAAAAAGGTTGAGAAAGAAAGAGAAAAGAAAGAAAGACTAATTAAGTGTCAAAGAGTATTTACCTTCAGAAAAAACTAATTGGGGACACTATTTTGACCCCAAGTATATCTTAGTTACATAAAATTAAATTTATTTACAATTCAAATTCGATGAAATAGGCTCCGTGGCATTAGGCATTGTTATTACAGACCAAATTAGGGAAAATTTGCACAATGCCGACGAATATCTAAAAGATCTTTTTATGCAAAATGAAATCCTGTGCACAACAACTGAAGATAATAGTTTTCATTCTGTTTATTCTAACCTAGCTTCCAAAGGTGTTGAGTTCGCTTGTTTGATCCACGGACTTTCCTTTCCTTTCACTCCGTTCTTTGACGATCCTTTTGATGGCTGCTTCCGTCCGTTGTCAGGAGCTGATATGGACGAGTTGGAGGCTGCCGAGAGATCACGTGACTCCGCTTCCTCTGCTACAGATGATGCGCTGCCGAACGACGACATGGTCGTGACTGACGCACGACTGGACGAGGTCCAGTAGGAACCACTAAGGGGCTGGATACCCCTGGGGAAAGAAAATGCCATGGGGGTTAGATGCGTAAGCGGTGCTTTGAGTGAGAAACGTAAGGGGGTAGGAACACCTGAGGGGCTGGATACCCCTGGGAAAGAAAATGCTGTGGGATTAGATGCGTAAGGGGTGTATGAAATGAGACAGGTAAGGGGGTTGGCATAACTTGAGGGGGGGGGGGAACAACAAGGGAGATTGAGACAAGCAATGTCGGGGGGAGCAAATTCAATGAGTGGATACAAGGGACGGAGTTTGATATCCCTCGGGGAAAAAAAGACATAACACGGAAAGGATAACCCTGGAGGAACACAAAAGGACATAAGTAGGTTACAGCAAGGATGGCAGACAAATAAAACTCACTTTCTCGGCTTGCCGCTCTGGAATGGAGGCACGATGACTGCAGATACCGATCCTGGCTTGCGTAATATGTCAATCATCTGATCATGACTCAGAGTGGCTACAATCATCCCATTAATCTGATAAATAGTAATCATAAGTTATTAAGTTATCAATAAGGAAATAATCACACTAAACACAAACTTATGATCTACAATGCCGATGCAGTGACTCCGTGAAAGCAATATGTTATCAAACCACCACTCACAGCAGTCATAGTGTGGAGGCGTACCTCCTCAGAGTCTCCAGCAAAAACTTGCACATCCGTAATTTCAGAAAAACTCTAGTTCGAAGAATTAAACTTTAACGAATTTATCTACCCATGTTTAGCTGTATTATGCCAATGTTAGCATCACACATGAAACACTGAGAAACTACAAGGATTAAAGCTCTTCATTTCCATGAATTCTACGTTCCATTCCCAATTGTAAATACGTCCTTTTCCCATTAGCAGCGTTGCTAGCTTCAAACTCGACATTATTCATGATACAATAGCTTGTCTTTGCTTAAGCAGTTAGTAAGTAACAAACCTCCACCAGCCGAGATCCTTGCCGCAGTCCAGCTTGCCAGGCAAAACCAGACGGCTCGACATCTGCAATGAGTCCCTCAAACTGGACGTGGAATCCTAACTGACCCACAGTATTCCGCCGTAACGTCATGGTTTGGGTCTGAAAGTGACGAGAACAGGGGCTTTCATACAACACTAGATATCAACAATCTGTTACCAAGGTACGTACATGTGCGTGCATTACGTTATCGAAACAGTTCCTCGATGACAACAAAAGTTTCACACTGAGGCACTATACATATAGATACAGTACATGTACGGCTTGCAACAAAAGATAATTTCGTTCTGGTAAAGTCTGCTAAATTTGGATTTCAAGAATTTAGACTGGCATTTAGTCATGTAGATACATACATAAAGCAGCGACGCGACAAGAAATCCTGGTAGGAATATCTGTTTTACCTGACAACCGATGGAAATTTCTTCAAGTCTTCTGACAATCTCTGGAATGTCATCCGAGTCAGATGTTGGAATGTTCAACACCAGG
>Ga0126338_10001700_pt1 | contig 14492 bp, 7 predicted proteins | sample OrbCmetagenome_2_FD_92529 | JGI IMG/M metagenome (GOLD analysis project Ga0126338, IMG submission 92529) | Coral microbial communities from Petempiche,Puerto Morelos, Mexico - Orbicella C C metagenome | ecosystem: Host-associated > Invertebrates > Cnidaria > Coral | place: Petempiche,Puerto...
ATATACCTTGTAGTCACCACCTAAAAATATTTCTACAGGGATGTCCTTTCCATCAATGCTGATTTTGCCATCATCAAGTAGTTGGTTCATGTAGCCAAAGACATCCTTGCATGAAGATTTCAGAGGATCATAGCTCTCATGGCCCTTTATAACAGCCACAGTGTGATTTTCTGTGTAAAACATCATGAGACAATAATTATTATTATATATCAATACAGATTAAAAGTTGAAGTGCTATGTATGATGGAGTTTTTGTGTTTACTTCATAATTATATCATTACAAACCTTTTGATGACATCACATCATCTGAATCCAACAGGGAGTAGGAGATAACCACAAAATTGGTCATCCGGGTCATCCTCGCACCATCCCCACTGACCTTCAGTCTTATTTTTTCTGGCAGGGTAGGGTTGGTCAGGCTCTTAGGGAGAAAGTATAAAATAAGGTCATAGCTGATTAGCCAACCACTGATACAAATGTTATTGTGAATACATGTACATACACGAATAAATAATTATAAATAGATAATAAATTATAAGTAAATTAATTAATTAAATAATTTGGAATATGTTTACTTGTGATTTTATTCTGTTCATCAATTCCTCCTTGAATATCAACTGGGCACCCTCTGCAGCTCCTGGTGTTCTTGTTATGTGGCAGAGTTGGTTAAGGTTTTCCTTACATTGTCTGATCAGGTAGCTTCTGGGCAGATTCTCCCCTCCACTTGTCAGAGTCAGCTCATGGTATGCTGCATCACTTATACAAAACTTATCAGTGAGGAATAGCACACTTTTCAACTTTTCTTGCTCTTCCTCGGGTAGATCTTTAAATGATTTAGGGGTGTCCTCTGAAGAAAAATCTACTTTGTGGTTTTCTCCACTCTCATCTATAAACCATGCTTGATTAAGCCTAAGGCCCAGGGTTTTGGCAAACCAAAGTGACTTCTCAACAGCTGTTTTCAATTCTCAAAGTTTACGGCGTTGTTGTCTTTCTTTAACCTCTGCAATATTTCCTCCAGTGTTTTCAAAACTTTTTTGTTCCTCTATTTTGTCTAGGCACTGATGAAGATAAGAATTTTTGTTTTTCAAACTCTGTAGATCAACATATGTTTCCTGTAACTTTTCTTGTAATTCCTTCTCCAGTGCCTCAGCTACTAGTAGTTCCTCATACAGTTCATCACATCTATGTTGAAGGTTGACATTCTCCTCTTTGAGAGACTTGTTCTCTTCCTGTGACTGATTTAATGCCTTTTGAACTTCGTTTATGTTGACTAGCTCACCTTTTCTTATATCAACTTGACGAACTGTGCTGGAAAATTTTTGGTGATTTCTGCCAGCCTTCCCTGTAATTTTGCTTTGGGTCTCTGAACAAAGCCGCCTCAATCGCCCTTCCAACCTCGAGCAATCTTCTTTTACTTTCATACCATACTTTTCACTTAAAAAGACGTTCAGAATTTCAATGTAGCTGTTTGCTACTGCTGTGCTATTCTTGACATGGTACCAACTTATCAGACACTCGCAAGTGAAGCAAATTCTGAAAACAATACCACAATCAATACCACCTGTATTGCACTCTTCTTTCAAATAATCCACGCTATTTACGCTTTCAATGCTTAAATGCTGTTGATATTTTAAAAAGCCAAATTGGTCGAGAGAGTCAGACATTTTTTTAGTAGTTGTGCTTACTAATGTCTGTTTGCACTCTTTAGAGATGGGATAATTTTATTTTGATTTTGGTGCACAGAGGAGCGAATTTACGGGAAGTGACTATGCACGCTGGTTCACTGCTGACCCAAAACAGCGCTTTATAGCTAACCCAGAATACTTTGCAGCATCGGAAAGCTGAAATCTTACTGAAGATTTTGATATAAAACATGGCAGGTATCAGAGGAGTTTTTCAGGCTTAAAAATACACAGAACTCGTGCACAATCTTTGACCGGAAGCTAAAAGGGTAGATTATGTTCGTGTTCGCCTTTCGCTTCCTTTAATCATCTTCTAACATTTTTTCTTGCAAAAAGGAAACGGAAAGCATTTCGCAATGTGCTTCATATTTTAGGTTACAAATGAGCCCGGAGTCAATTATGGATATGCGGTACAGCAAATGAGGTATCAAGCACTGGAACATAGCTACGAACCCCGATTTTTCGGGTTTCTGCGTGTTTTCGCTTGTTACTGTAAAAACTTGAGGGTCTGCTAACCTTCGTTTCAAGCAAAGTGGAAAGGAAAGGGTTAGCTCAAATATATCATCTTTATTTGAACATTAGTACAACAATTATATTTGGTATAATAATGTGCCGGTCCGGCAAATCCTTTATATTTTATCTGCGAAAAGTCGAACCTTCTTCATACATTTCTTTGTAAAATTTGACGCCATTTTGAGAGCCATTTATGTATGAAGCCGCTTACATTCCGCAGGCGCATGACCGGAAAAGTTGCTGGGCTTTGTAATGTTATCAAAGAAGTAACGCAGGTAAAATTCGTTTCACGTAGCAACTTGGCGCAAGTAAAGCTAAAACGCTTCTCACTTACTTCACCCTCCAAGATATGGGAAATTTTTAAGAACACACTCGTTGCATGTGACAACACAACCGTTGGTTGTACAAAGTGTCGCATGACATTTTGAAATTTCTGTACTCTTCAACGATTTATTTTCTGACCGGTTCCAGTTCGTACCTATTGTAGTAGTGCTGCCTCGATTATGTCAGCAAAGAGCTATCTATTTTGAAAACTTTATCATGGCTGCTAAAACTTGAACACGAAAGTTTGGACGTCTTGGCCCTCCTCCCTTCCTCCCCTCCCCCTCCCTTCCTCTCCTCCTCCTCATCCCCCCCCCCACCCCCCTCCCCCCCCCCCCCCCCCCCCCCCCCCCCCCCCCCCCCCCCCCCCCCCCCCCCCCGCCCCCGCCTCCTCTCCCAGGCCCTGTCACGTTCCACAGCTATTCGATTAGCTTCGAGTATGAACGTTAACATCTTTACAAACAAATGTTATAGCCAAAGTAAAAGGCTACGGTTTTTGATGTTATGTACCGTGAACGTACCACTACTCTCAAGTTGGAGCGAGGTAAGCGATCAAAGGCGAATTTACTCGAGCAGTGAATGCGATGTATTCAGTTTGAGTCACACAAGTGGTATAGTTCCAGCCGTGTTCAACTGTGCAAATCTAGTTTACTGAGAAAGCCATCGGGCGATGTAGACGAATAGACGCAGCAATCAGTTTAATGACGCCTTCGCTTGGGATACCGTCAGACTGTTCCCTACAGTGGCTTCTTTGTTCAGTGACAAGATTAATTTTTTTTTCTCTTGATTTCCTGTGAAAATGGGTCTTTTCTGAGCGTTACAGAGTCACACACGGACGAATTTAATTAAAATAAAAATATACTGTTCAAACTGATGGCCAATATGACCTCATAAGAATTACCATGTATTAAATGAATCAAACAACGCCGAGAAAAGGTCGCATCCATGTCTGAGCGCTGCAAGAAACACAGGAAATAATGGGGAACTTCAGAAACAGTCCAAACGTTAACTGCGATGTTTATGTTTTGAGCTTCACATCAGTTTACACATTCCTTCAGTTGATGATGATGAAGGTGACACGTCGCTTCAGTGTCGCTTTGATTTAATCGGAATGATCATATCGATGGAGCCCGAGTCGAATATTCTTGCCAGTCGAACAAAGGAACGTCGACGAACCTTCCATGAAATTACAATTACCCAACTATAGGCTTGTAACACGACTAGGACTGCATAGACATTGGAACAAGGATTGAAACAACGTAGGCGTAAGATATCGGCATTGACACATACCTGCATACGGAAGTAACAGCAGTGGAAGAAGACCATGCCAATATGTACGTATTCGTAGTAAGTTCATTGAACGGATCGATCCGTCACAGTCAGAGGTACTCGTGAGATGTAGGGAAAGCGATCAAATGAGCAAGTAAAAATTGCTTTGAAAGACACAGCGTTCCTGTGCTCAGCGTCTTGCAACGCTGAAACCACATTGATCGAAAATTCTCTGTGGAGTAGTCTTTGTCTACTTTTGCCCCCCTCCCCCATGGGACATGGTGTACTCCTTCATGTAAGTTTGTGCGCATTGGTCAGAAACGTAGGTATACAAGGAACCAGTTTTCTATTCTTGTAATTATTTTCTTGAGGTTCAATTAATACCGGGAATTTGAAGCCCTCTGATGTTCAGGGAAGAAATTTGGGAATTTAGCAATTTTTCACAGTTTCTGCAACTAGCTTGTTAGGAGTGAATCAGGCTGCTTTGCGGTCAACCTGTTTTCCTGATTCTAAGATCAAGAAAATCGTAAATTACATGTAATTCAGTGCTAACTTCTGATTATTATAGATATAAAATATTTGATTTACAGGCCATGATTAACCCGATATTAGAGATAACAATTCAAAAATCAGAACTCTGAAACCTGAAATCAGAATTTAGAAATCAGAAATCTGAAACCAGAATTCAGAAATCAGAAATCGCAATCCCTGAAAATCTGAAATCAGCAATTGTGAAATCAAAAATCAAAAACTTCACTTCCGAAATGCAACTTGTGGTATCCAGTGCTAACAATCACGGTTTGCGATGTCAATATTTCGAATGTCGAATGGGTAAAATCGTCCCCCGCGGGGATTGGTAAAGAGATTTTACTGTTACTTCCGGTATCGTTTTTCTAAGCGGGGGAGAGGAGAGTATTTTTTAACTTCCTGTGTCAATAACTTTATCGGGAAGTGGGAAAGCGGCGGGGCGGGGGGGGGGGGGGTGGGTGGGGTTAGGTGAAGTTAACGTCGGACGGCAATTTCCCGCCTCTTGATAGGAATCGAATCTTTTCGGTTGCTTTAGTTTACTGCCAAGAAGAGAAAAACAATGTCTTTGACTCTGGCGGGTTCTTTAAAGTCGTTCAGCAATATTTGCAAAGGGAATTTTCAAACAGAATTGCAGAATTTCAAGGAGAAGTGATGCCAAGCCAACGGCCTCCGACGATATTAATCAAAGAAGTTAAACAAAACTGCAGCGGAAAATGCCATAAAGAGAGCACGTGAAGATATAAAAATGGCATATCTAATCTGTTTTTAACGCAGGCATGTTAGTTCAATAATGAATTTAACTGGTGCATATGTTGTGAGATTTCACAACATTGTTAAGATGACTCAGACACACATACTGACACACTGACACACAGACTCACAGACTGACAATCAGACTCGCGTCTGATTGGTTTATAAACAATGAAATTGGGTGGGCTACATCATAGCTTGCACAGGCGCCGAGCTTTTATTGCTATCATATAATTTTACCGTACAGAATCCAATCCAATCCGCCGGTGTAAAATTGCTTTTTCGCGGGGGATTTAGCTCAGCTCAACAAGCTTTATTTTAAGACTGTTGCATATTTTTAATTCAACCCTGAATTTTGTTCTCTAACACGTGTTTGGCAAATCCATGTGTTACAAATCCAGTCATGTCCAATCGATATTTTGCAATATGGCCTCTTCAAAGCTCGAGAAAGTATTGATAAGGTTACATCACCCACACTAATACGAAGTCTAAGACATTTTTCCCTCTTTGCTAACGTAGAAAGTCTCGCTGCTCGCCGTAATGGGCAGAACCGAGCGAATAAAAGATACACGACGTTCCCAAACGCCGTAAAAGACCGCGAAGTGACGGTCGAAGAGAGCGCAAAATCCGAGACTCCTCAAGCAGGGCAGCGGACTTGGGGAGAAGTGTAGCCCACTCACTGGTAAGCAAAAGAGCAACTTAGCCTACCCCTGCTGCGTCAGCTTTTGTTCTCGTTCCGCGCGATCAATTTTCAATTTTGTATTCGAAATACAGAATCAAATATTGAAATCAATCTTCTACTTTTGATTTCGCGTAATGAATTTTCGATTTTCGGCTCAAAACAAAATTAAACATAGAATCGATTTTTCAATTTTTGTTTCTAACAGCCAATTCATTTCTTGAAACGATGTTCTTTTTTTCATTCAAATGAAACCTATGAAATGGTAAATTAGTGTTAAATAAAGTAATATTTTAAATTTAGTATTTGAAATATCAGTGTTTTTCTACAATACGGTAATTTTGTTTCAAAAAACCGAGACGAATTGACAAATAAAAAAATGAAAGGCAAAATTACATCTTCGTTCTAAATTGAAAATGAAATGGACGAATGACGCACAGACCCTTGAGCGGATTATCATCCGGACTGAAAAAAGCGATCTGAGCGTGATGAATTCACTTGTAAAATAAATTATTCTGCCATTTTAATCCACTGAAATTGAGACTAAAAGAAAATGAAACGAAGAACCCATCATCAGAAAGAACGAAATTGCAGTGCTCCGTATGCGACGAACTTCGTTTCACTTGACTGAACTTTACATTTGAGAGTGAGACAACCCACACGTACAGTTTTTGCAGGCTGTTCCGAAAGCGCGGAGTACGGAATGCGGAGTGCGGAGTGTAAAAAAATAAATAAATAAATAACAAAAGAAAAGAAAATAAAATAAAATAAAAATTTTTTTAAAAATTGAAAAAATATAGAAAAAACACTTAAAAGTGAATTAAGAAAATAATTAAATACACAAATAAACTAGAAATAGAAATATAAGAAATAAAAATAATTATTGTTAGAAAAAATTTGCACCGCCTGAAGTGGACTGTTCATATCGCCCGTACTTCATTCAGTCCAGATGGTGTATTCAACTTATGATTTTCATAGTTAGCAGTCCACTTTTAGGAAAAAAAAAAAAAAAGTAAAGAAGAGTCCAGTTTTCACCATGTCTCGAAAATGTGAGAAATTACACCTTCGGTTCCCTCGGAAAGCCGTGTTGCCTCGAAACAATTTCAACCTTTGCTTCCCAAAAATAAACTGCCCGTGTGAATAGCTGTTACTGAAGTTATCAGCGGTTTGACATACAAACGAGGCGAAAGGGTCAATTTTGCTTTGTATTGACTCGTTCACCTCGTTTGTATGCCTTTTAAACAAGGGAATGTTTGCCCGCAAGCTCAACTGCAATAAGAGCTATTAACCCTTGAACCATTCAACAACTTGTCAACTGCGCGTCCTAAAGTTCTCGCAATTGATTGATGAAGTTCAAACTACAACCTTGAAAAATTTTCAGCGCTTAGAAATGTAAGATACAAAGATAAAGATAAAGATAAAGTTGCACTTTGAGAAAACAAATTATAAAAATAAGATATTTTCCCAAAAATACAATTAAACTGCACAGCGTCGCTTGTCTCGCCAATTCTACGTGCAACTGCGGCCATCTATTCTTTTCTGTTGGAATTTAATATCTTCTCCGGTAGAAAATTACTGATTTCAATATGGAAATAATGTAAGACTGGTACACACTACATAAAGGCTTTTGACGCAAAACAAAGAAAAAATATCGTAAAAGATCCCATTCACGCCTCGAAAATGATTTGGGTCTGAAAATAATCGAAAAATGGGGAACTAGGAATAAGTTAAGCATCTTCTGGGCGTTCATTAGCGACCTTTAGCAACTTGTGTTTTTCGAACGAGGCAACGGCAGTGTACGAGAGGGTCTGGATCGAGAATGACGTTGTTTCCGCCAAATACAAACCTTTAGCAGCTTCCTTCACGTCGCGGCGGCACTAGACGGCCATCGCTGAGCACAGTCTTTCCAGAGTTTTTTTTAAAGGGTTTAATTTAAGATCAACAAGTTTAAAAATATCCAAGATCTGCTATTGCTATCTCACAATAAGAACACTATTTCTGATGAAGAATTCGTTTTACTTTACGATTGTTTTAGGTCCAAAAATCCAGATTTCAGTTACGAGTCGTATGATAAGTTCGACTTGGATGATATGAACCAAGCTGACTTCAAGGCGGAATTTTGAATAAAGAAGGCTGATCTCCCCCGACTTGCAGATGAATTACAAATTCCTCCCGTAATCAAATGCAGACAAAGGAGCCTATGTGATGGCCTCGAAGGGCTGTGCCTGCTACTGAGGCGGGCAAGCTACCCTTGTCGATACATCGATATAATTCATCGATTTCCACGTCCAGTGTCTTTCCTAGATTTGGTCACAAATGAGGTCTTAGATTACATCTATGAAATCCACTCACAGCTGGTCACAGATTGGAACAGAGATGTCCTGGCCGCCGCTGCCCTTCAGACGTATGCTGAAGCAGTATCAAGGAAAGGTGCGCCACTGGAAAACTGCTTTGGTTTTATAGATGGGACTGTTCGGCCAGTTTCAAGACCTGGTACTCGGCAAAGAGTTGTATATAATAGACACAAGAGAGTACATGGACTGAAATTTCAGTCTGTTACCTTGCCCAATGGATTAATTGGCAATATCTTTGGACCAGTAGGTGCGTACTTCATTTGCATTGTTCTAGATCCTTTACATACAAGTCTTACACACACAATAAGCTAAGGATTGTCACTGACTCTGCCAAAAGAAAATCAATTTAAAGGTCGGTTTTAAGGCCTGTACTAATGATAAAGAAAAAAATATATTCCCTATTTTAGAACCCAGAACTCACAAAGTCTACATTTTCAGGCCCTACAAGTATGTCAGTACTTTCAGGTGAGAAATATCACATGGGGCTCTCTGTTGATTATTCCAAATTTGACAAGAGAAATAGAATGAAAACCACTATTTCCTAGCTATATATAGGGTTCTTGTGAGACAATAGTTGCTTTGATGGACTATTGTTTTTATATGTTAAAATAACCTTTTTAAACCTTTTCTTTGAATTTCAGAGGGCCATAAACATGATGCTGGGATGCTTGCCGATTCTGGATTGTTAAATGACCCAAGGAGGTTTGCCTTTTCACCAGCTGGAACACCTATGTATGTTTACGGCGATCCCGCATATCCCCTCCGCATTCACCTCCACGCTCCATTTCGACAAGCCCATCTTACATGAAAGCATATAATACAGCAATTAGTACAGTATGCACCTCTGTAGAGTGATCTTTGGTGAAATTATAAATTCTTTTAAGTTTTTAGGTTACAAAAAGAATCTGAAGATAGGACTTAGCACTGTGGGCAAAATGTATGTTGTCTGTGCGGCGTTACGCATTGCCATAACTTGTTTATAAGGCAGTCAGACATCTGAATATTTTGAACTTGAGCCTCCAACACTAGAGGGATATTTTCAGTAAGTTTTGAGCGGTCTATGTGGAAATTAGTATTATTGTTAAGAGTAGCAAGGTTCAAGTTTAGCTAAGTTTAGGTACCCTGAAACATGGCAATTCTCCACAGCAAAAACAGCGAAAACAATGTGAGCATGCCTTTGTACCCTTATCCTTCTCTTCTATTTGGTGGAAAAACTGACCTGAAGTTCTGGGGAAAAATTCATGCTCAGAACAATGGCTGCCCATTCTCCCTCAAAAATTTAATGATCTATCCCTAAGGTGTGCCTGACAAGGCTCAGTAAACTAACCTAACACTGGGTGACATTTACAACTGCGCATAATTTATTTCTCAAGGAGGTAAAGAGCAACAAACAACAACTTCGACAACAACTTCAACTGAAATGTTTTATCACTAGCATTACTCTTCCATTACTTTCTTTAATACTGCAAGAAGTGCTCCGTTTATTTTCTGCTGCTCCTGCAGCAGTGATTGCATGAATTGCTGCTGGCTTTCCTGTTCTTTCTATTTCATATCAAGCTCCTGTCGTCGCACTTTGCGATCAGCATCTGCTTTCTCTCTTAGAAAATCGACGAACGGCTGCACACATCTCTGGCCTGACTTGCGCCGTTTTGGAGATCTATCCTTTTCTGATTTGCGTTTCTTCTTCTCCCTTAAGTTTTCCATCGCTTTCTTTCGGATATCTTCGGCCGTTTCTCTATCCTTATCCTGTTGTTTTGGAGGCAAACTCCGCGTCAGCTGTCGCAGTGTCTTCTCTCGAAAATAATTCTTCAGTCAGCACTTCTCTTTCTGTCAAATCTGCGACATCCACAGATATTTCACTCTCTTTTTCTTCTTCGATCATTTTCTTTGTAAATTTTTTCCTCAGAGGCACCCATTTCCCTCTCTCACTGCTCTTTTGTCTTAAGTTGAAACTTTGGAGAATCTATTTTACTGCGTGACTCTACTATAGCCTCCCATGCCAGACCAGGAGCAAGGCTGCCTTTTTCACAACAAACTCATTGCTGCCTAATATTTCTCGTAATAACAACAAAGGAAACTTCGAGCCAGGATCCGATACAGGATTCGAGCTAGGACTGATTCCATCGATCGTTACGTGCCTGTTTTTTTTCCCGCTACTTTCAGTCATTACATATCTCGTAACCTGGTTTGCCTTGCATATCACTTGCAAAAAATTTCGGACGATATTAATTTCGGACAAAAAAATGTCCGAAATAAACCTTCCGAAATTTTTTGCGAGTTACATGTTAAGATCTGTCAAGATAAGAATGGCTCCGAGCTCTGATTGCACTGGGATGAGTATGGTTAGCCATTAATAGCACTTCGGTTATTACTGTTTACTTCGGTTAGCTTAACTAGCACCTTGGTTAGCCTACTGTTTTCTTAGGCCGCTTGCGGTTAGATCTTTATATTTATAATAGTAAGACGATATATTCTATAACTAGGGTATCTGAAAGATAATAATGCTGCGGCACATGCCGTTGGTAGTGACATATTTTACGAAGTGATTCATCGACAACTTCATGCATGATGACGCATCGACGGCGAGGTGTGACAAGGGGCCGAGACAAAAAAGCACATAGTGATCTGAACTATGTTTGGACATAAAACGATACACATCAATCTCCCCTTTACCAGATCGCGAAAATCGAAAGATGTGGAAATTGTTGAAGCAGAAATCTAACTTATAAATTCTGTACTGGTACGCATTTCACATCTCTAGAATGCTGGCAGACTGTGTCGCAGACGCGTTTATCGCGGTGTGTGAAAATGCACAAGCTTTAGCTTAAATTCATGTTTGGATGAAAAGGAATAGAACGCGGCATATATGAAATTAGCGTGTTCTCTATTGTTTTTGTTTGTTTTAATTATTCTACAGGGTTAAGGTGGCTCTATATAGTTTTTTTTTTTGGCGCGCGAAGCATGGGTACGAATGGCGCGAGCGCGCGAGTATTTAAAAGAAAAGAATAAACAAGAATAAACATGGCGGCGAGACCTCTATCGCGAGTCGCGTTCCACTTACCGCTATCCTTTTTGTCCCGAACAAGTGTTCATCCAAAAACACCTAGAAATGTGTATAACTTTACACTTCTTTCGTCTTCTCCTGACGTGATTAAACTGAGAAGCCAATTCGCAGCACTTATCGCGCCGACATCGGAGAGACAAGACGGTCGTGATCGTACGCGAAGGAAGTCACAGAGTGGTCACGGTGTACTTTTTATGGTTGGAGGCTTCGCTTTTAGTTCCCTGGGCGATGAAACACCGAAAACAGCTGGAGTGTCTGCAAAGGCGCAACTGACACCTGAAACACAACCACCATTGCGTGACGAGAAGGGTCGGTTCTCACGAAAGAAACCCACTCAAAGTGGAAACACGGACGACAGGACTCGTGGGATAAAGGAGTGGAGTGCAAAGAGGAAATTAGAGTTTCAAGGAATGGTCGAAGAATGGTCCCCACCGAAGAAATGAGAAACCCGTTTAAGTCAGGTGTGGTTTAAATCTTGTTTTCGCTATACGTGGCAATAAGCGATTCCCTAAAAGTTTTAAGACGTGCTTCATCAAGACTTTCTTTGCTCTGAAATAGTTCTCAATTTGAACTTTTGTGTTATACCACAGGTAGTTCATAGCAAATTATCTCGTCAACATGATTATAACTGAAAATTTTGACATTTCATTTTCAAATTCCAATAAATTTTTTGTTACAGTTACAACCTAATAATTACCATTAAAACGTATAAGTTTTGAATTTTTATCAGAAACAAAGAAGGAAAATTGCATTCCACATGGAAGTAGAATTATGGACTTGGATGTTTTGAGAAGTTCATTGAAATGTTGTCAGCACTGTAAAGTAGGTGAGAAAAACCATTTTTCTGCCCAAAGAAAATCAACACTAAAATAAAAGTCAAAATGAATTCTCAGTTTTATGGCAAGTACACACAGCTCTAAGGCTATAAAAATAACAGGTTTTCAAAAAAAAAAATTGCGAGATTGATTATACATGAATATCTTCAATACATTACAAAACATCTCATACACGTTATTCCAAAATGGCCGCCATTAAGGTATTCTTTTGTTTACTTGCAAATTAGCCCTTTTTACCTCGTTCTTAAACTCGAAATTCAAAAGAATATTTTCCCTGAAACGAGGCAACAAGGGCTCATTTTCAAGTAAACAAAAGAATACTAAAATGGCGGACACTTTGGAATAAGGTGTATATGCAATCAGCCATAAGAAGCCTGGGGTTGGTCCTTAAGTTTTTTGGGCAAGTTCTGAAACCCTTACCCTCATAATTACCCTATAACAAGCGTCACACAATTGTTTGTCTATTATTGGCAACAAACATGTTTTTGGTAAATTTGGAACAAACAAGCAGTTGTAAATCTTCCACAGACCACAAATTGCATTCACCGCATTTCAAAATGTTGTTAGTTTTTGCAAAAATTTACTTGTGCTCATCTATTCCAAATTAAAGGAGAAAACACACTGCCAGAATAAAGTATCAGATCTTCCTGATTATCAATATATTCACTTTATTTTCAGCCAATTTGTCATTGTGGTACATAACAGCAGAAAAAAAATGTGGGTTAGCCTCAGTGTTCTCAGTTACCTGTGCAGTGTGTGGTACAGAGAATGTTGTCAAGACCTCCAGTGAACACAGGAGCAGTCAAAGAGGTCCATTCAGTCAGGATGTTAATTCAAGGGCTGTTCCTGGGTGTCTACATACAGGAATCGGTGAAACCCACCTAACTAATTTACTGTGTACATTAAATATTCCCTCTACGAATCCAGTAACTTTCAAGAGTAGAGAAAACAAGATTGGGCATGCTGTAGAGCAGGTAACAAAGAAAAGTTGCAAAACCGCAATGTCAGAAGAAAGAAATGCTGCCATCAAGAAGGGTGTAAAAGCAGATGACCAAGGCTACATCAATATCCCCTGCTCATATGACATGGGTTGGCAAAAATTGGGAAAGGGGCATAACTCGTCAACTGGTCATGCTGCAGTCATGGGTTTAACTTATGGGAAGGTTATGGATTATACTACAAGAACAAAATCCTGCAGGGTTTGCATAAATGCCAAAAAAACTGGAAAACAAGCCAAGGAACACAATTGTCGTCTCAATCATACAGCATCATCAAAAGCAATGGAGCCTATGGCAGCAGTCCATTTGTTTACTGAAAGCCTAAATTCTAATGTCAAACTATTTGTTTATGTCGGGGATGAAGACTCCACAACAGCTGCACATATAAAAGAGAAGATCCCTTATCCTGTAGAAACGTGGACAGACATTGTGCATGCCAAAAGATCCCTTACTACAAGGCTGTATAATCTAAGCCAACATGGGAAATTTGTAAATTCATCAACTCTCTCACAGAAAGTTATCAATTACTTGGTCAAATGTTTTACTTATACACTGTAGCGTGTCTCAAAATAAGGGAAATCCATCAGCCCTTCAAAAATCCTTAAAAAGCATTCTACCACATTGGTTTGGAGATCACAAAAATTGCAATGAATCATGGTGTGGTGCCAAGAAAGACCCTATTAACTATAAACACTCTGACTTACCCTATGGCAAAGATCTCTATGGCGATGACTTAGGGAAAGCTTTGGAGAGAATTTTTGATGAATATTGTACTGACATAGTAGTTGCAAAGTTATCACCTGGGTCAAATTCGCAGAGAAATTGGGCCCTAAACAGTGTTATAGGCTCAAAATATCCCAAAATTAGATACCATGGTGGAAGTGAAAGTAATGACTTCCGAGTGGCCTGTGGCATCTCGCAAGTAAACCTCGGATATCAGTACATTAGCCAAACACTTGAGAGCCTCAACATTGAACCTGGTATACACTGTATCAGCTACATTGAAAGGATGGGTCACAAGGCTACCCAAGACAAACTAAGAAAAAACAGCATTAATTTCAAAGGCCGAAGAGCTCAACGGCATAAGCAGAAGTTAAATCTTGATGCTAAAAGACAAGCTAAGGAAGGAAACACATACCAAAATAGAATAGGACTTAACCTGGATCCAAACAGTTCTACCAAACTGATCCAAGAATTCGACATCATCAATTTGAAAATTTCAAGTGAGGAGCTGAAAAACTTTGAAACATGCATTCTTGAATTAACGATCAGACCAGTGGCGGAGAAATTTCCCTATGACAGAAACACTGTTTACAATTTCATCACTTACGATATTGAAACAAAGACGTCTGGAAAAACCGCAGAAATATGCCAACTTTCAGCAGTTGATCAATCAGGTTTGCACTGTTTCAACGACTATATATTACCTTTGAGGGATGTAGATATTCATGCTACAAGGGTAAATGGTTTAAGTGTCCGAACAGTCAGAGGCGTCAGG
>Ga0126338_10001701_pt1 | contig 14488 bp, 9 predicted proteins | sample OrbCmetagenome_2_FD_92529 | JGI IMG/M metagenome (GOLD analysis project Ga0126338, IMG submission 92529) | Coral microbial communities from Petempiche,Puerto Morelos, Mexico - Orbicella C C metagenome | ecosystem: Host-associated > Invertebrates > Cnidaria > Coral | place: Petempiche,Puerto...
AGTAATGGGAACTTTCTGGGAAGATTTTAAGGAACAATTTAACTTATTTATAGGGAAAAGGGGGCAAAGTAAGGCAAAAAGGAACTTATATATCCCCGAGAGGCCACAAAAATATCCTCTGCTGTGTCTATAACTCAGTGGTTGCCTTAACAGTGACATCATTTAGGATTACATGGGGTGATTTTTGTTCGACTCTTCCTTCGGCAACGCAGACAACAAGATTCTTAAATAGCATCGCCTGACAAACATTAAACATACCAAGAGGTTGTTGCAATCCCCACGTATTTGACCTAAAGGGGCCACTGGTTTCCTCAGAAAAATATCTACTACCTTCACTATCGGTAACTGTGGTAAAGAAATGAAAGAAATGTGCTAATTAGAGAACGCTTAACAGTGGGATAGCTATTTCTGATTAAAATCACTTTTTCTATATTCGTAGGAAAATCTTCTTCTTTACTTCCGTAACCAGGAAATAAATTGTTCTTTCCCTCACAGTCATATTGTTTTCGATCCTGAATTCTTTATTTCCCCCTTCTTGTGATGTAACAAACAGAGAAATTAAGCATACCTTCAGAATCAGCCACCGTGCTCTTTTTATGTGATACTGGCACTTGAAAAAGAAATTAAAAGGAATTCAGCTTAATAACAAAATAGTGAACAAAGAAGGCACTACCTTCTCCTCCCACCAAACCTACTCCCTTCCCCTTCCCTCACCACCCACCTTACACTCTTCAAAAGAAGAGATAATCATTCTTAATACAGGATATGGGTATTATATGCGGCTTACCTTGCTTATGAGTGTAATAAATTGGTAATTCAGCTCCAACGGGCAAAGAGAAGAACACTGAAACATAAATTATCATAATCATAATACATTAAACGTCAGTGAAAATCATAACTTCGTGCGTATTGAGGATAAAAACAAACAAAAAATTCAAGACAGAAGATGACTTACTTTTTTGAATTAAGTTTTTCTTTTTGTTTGATTTTCTTCCTGCAAATAAAAATAACTAGTTGTCGAGAAGAAAGTATTAAGCCCTCCAGGAAAGAATTTACAACGATAGCTGACACTCATGGTACAACATTGTCAGTTATTATCCGACTGCAGCGAATATCGTCCAAATAACAGTACAAATATAGAGCGATATTGTACAGTTATTTGTACAGTAGCAAACCTGTTTGCCGGACTGGTCGGCGCGCGCACGCAAAACTGTCACACTCTTCCTCTTTCACTGATAGATCTATTGACTAAGGCAGTTGGATAATAAACCTCTTAATAGGTCCTTTGGTGTGTAGTATCGCTGTATATTTTCACTTGTTGTTTGTATTTTGACTCGTTCAAAATACGGCACAACTCGTAAAAATACAGAGCGATACTACACACCAAAACATCCAATAAGATATATATATTTTCTTCCCCCAACCGTAACTACTGAAAAGCGAAGTAATTGTAACAAGCTAGCAATACCCTTATGCCTGACTGTCTCGCAGCTTCAATCATAAAAGATAACTCTGACAGTGAACTCACCTTGTGCTATGCTGGTACGTGGTCCAACGTAGACATGTTTCACCACATGCACTCTTGGCTGCGGGTAAGGTACTGTACAAAAACATCAAAGTACAAAAGCGCGTCAACTTCAACGACGATATGAAACGTATTATTATTATCTTCAACTTACTAGCTTGCTGTCGACGGTAACTCAGAGAAGTAATAGCTTTAATCAGTAAGTGTTACTCGTTCCTTCATTCTATTAAGAATATAGCAGATGCGAAAACGTGCAACGCCCAAGTATTCCCGAATCCCATAACAGGTTTCAGCAGCAGCAAAAGCCCTTGAGTTCGTTTTCTTGCTGTGTATTAAGGGACAGAGAACGGTTTAGTCAAGCACTTTGCAAATTACATAAACCTTCTATACTTACTTTCTCCTCTCTTCTTGTAAGCCGCAACATCTTCTGGTGGAGGGGTGGGAACAACTGTCACAGAGTAAAGCATAACTCAAATTTTCGAAAAAAATTAACATTATTATTCTGATTAGGAAAAAATTACTCTGATGAGCAAATGACGTTTGTAAACGTCGACTATCAACATATAACCCATTGCCTTGTAAGCAAATCATTGCCTCATCGTAAAGGATAGAAACTATTTTTTTTCTCTTTCTTTTTGTAAACAGTTTAAACATTTCATTTATTTTCCAAAAAAATTATCTGAGAAAAACGTTAACGTAGAACAAGATGTGTATTCTATGTAAGCCTACCTGATCTGTCCCTCCAAGTAGGCGAGTCTTTCCACGAGACCATTCCGTGCGCACCTTTGACGAACACTTGGACTGGGAGTTAAATCACATAAATGCAAGTTTTAAGACGGAGAACAGTTTCCTTTTATCCATGTAAAAACCATTTCAACCAGAAGCAAATATGCTCCTGTTTCAACCAGATCTATTTTTGCTTACCTGCATAACAAAACCCGCAGCTCCAAATCAAGAAGAAAGCAGCTACGTTAGAAATTCTAGCCATTTTGGACAGTGCGACGAGAACTATTAAAAAATAAAAAATACAATGTGTTACAAAAAGACTGCTAAATGCGTAAGCACGTGTATACGCACGCGTTAAACAGTAGAGCACCTTGCGTCACTACAGTGTAGAGGAAAAGACATTTTAACTCCAAATGACACACAAATTATTTTCCAACAATGCATTACTCAGCTAAGCTTCAATACTGTCACTTTAGTTGGTGGAGTAATAATCCCGTGATTATTCGCGTGTCTAAGAGAAGACAATTTATACATTCTTTTCTTTTCCTGACTTGTATGTTTGATATCTCCAAGTTAAAAAGAGGAAAATAATGTTAATCACGGCTAGACTTCCTGGAACAGTTAACAAACATGATTCCAATTAAAATTAGGTCTTCTGTAAAGTTATCAAACTCCATTCTGCTGAGATAAACAGGCATATAACAACCAGCTGATTATTTCCAAGGCCACTACCAACATTAAACGAGAAAATTGTTACACAGTAAATAAATACTTTCTCTCGGTGGATACGGGGAATATGCGACAATCTGTTAGATGAGTTTGTATTTGCACGTGAGTCGACTGTGATCTAAATGCACGTCTTTCGCGATCTTCCACTGTCATGGCACAGGAAGATGAAATTTTTTTCAATGGCGGGCGAAATAGAGACTTTTCACTGAATTTCCCACTGTCTTTTGTATGATGGTGCTAATATATCAGGAGTTATCTATATTCGGTCTGTCTTCATTGAATGACATTCAACTCGTGCAAAGCTTCACATCCCGCAATACCACGATCATTCATGCATGAATAATGTTTGCTGGTAAAGAAAGCAACGTGAAACTTCCCGATCAATGTGGAATTTTAACAACAGGATTTCTCCAAACTAAACCTAACATCTCAAATTCTAACGCTATCTCTATAAAACAAAACTTAACAACACAGAAAAGCTCCAAAAACATTACCAAATCTTCATCGGTTTAAACAGGTTTCAGTAAGCCAAAACAAATAAACGAGAAAAAACTTTACAAAATTCCTGGTTAACATTTAAAGAGAATATATATACCTTTTGTTCAAGGTTTCTCTTTTGACTGATTCCAGTTATGCTTCGGATTTGCGGCTACGCCATGTTAATTGCCTCGTGTTTTTCCGTCGCGTTTCTCGATTTTTCGGTGAAAAACGCTTTCAAGAATGGTGACCTGTGATGTCATGTCTTCAATTCCACTAATCCCACCTGCCCTTGAGGTCAGGTAGTTTTGATTAAAACTGTTCGGCGGTCAATAGCGACACCGGGAAACCAGTGTAGACAAAGTTGCTATGGTACCGTGATCAAAATCAACAAAGAACACACCCTACTTCGCGAGCTGCTTATTGTGGTTTTATTTTCATTTGAACACAAAGAATTAAACCCTTAAAATATGTCTCTTGTGCACAAGAGCAGTTTTAATTTAAATTAGAGATATTTATCGCAAGTAAGGATAGTCGAGATCCATTCCTTTCTAAACACAGACAGGCACGGTGGCCTGTGAAGGTTATCGCACGTGGAAATTTAGATCTGGAATGACGATTTTCGAGAACTAATTAATTGTTTTTGTTTGTTTCTTTGGTAAACACTTATTACTTTCACTCAAAGGGCATCTCTCTTCCCTAGTCTCTGAGCTCAGAGTCCAGGTACGTTGTAAGCCGCCAGCATACAAAAAACTGCTGGGAAGAATCCTAACAACTCACCAACGATAATTCAAGTTGCTTAATTCCATGGAACTGTTCTACATCAGAGATATTATGAAAATCTCCTTTATATAACATGTCGAATTATTCTCAAATTTTGATTAGTTGTTACTTGTGATTTATCGGAGGGCAGACGCATAGGTGACGTCAGTAACAGTTTTTGTTGTTGTTGTTTCTTTATTATATAAAAAAAAAACAAATAAATTACACAATTCCTTGCGTCTGTTCAGTAATAGATCACAGATGACGTAAAAATGTGGTAAGAACATCAGTGACACACTTGCCTGACGGCTCGTGTGCCACTTTTTTGTTCTTACCACATTTATTTAAGTTCAAAACCTAGCGCGATTTCTCTAGTGAACGCGGATTATAGTTACAAATAAGCAATAAAGAATGCTGTCTAGATTTTAGACAGATTTATGTGTTATTCTATACTGTCTATACAATCCTGCAAGCTTCTCACTTAAACATAATGTTTTACTTCAAGTTCTAAGATACAAAACGGAACAAAAAGCATCCATTATAGAACATGTTTGCGTGTAAACCATGGTCACAAAAACAGCAGTCAAGTTTCAAGTTTAAGTTCTTCTGGTTCATTGGTTTATAAATGTTCAACAATTCATTTCCTTGCTGTTATCAAACATTAGCCAACAGGTCCTTGTAAATGATCTCCGCCATACGCTCATATCCTGCCGGTTTCATGTGCAGTCCCACTTCCCACATCATTTTTCGCTCGTCAATACTCAAAGAATACCTCGGAAATTTCACCGCCAGGTCGCAAAGGATAGTAAACTCATTCGATCTGGCATAATATCTTAACTTTTCATTGATGTATTTTCTTTCCAAATGCGAGTGAAGACAAGCTGGTCTTTTAGATTCTTCGCAGTCCATTTCAGGAATGGTGACTGCTACTGTTTTTGCGCCATGACGATGTGAAGTTATGTGGAGGTTGATGATGCGCTCGACCGCTGTGTCCCAGTCCTTTCTGTAACGAGTTTTGCTGTTATGAGCGATGTCGTTTGTACCGGCCAGGATAATAACCCAGGAGTATTTAAATTTTGCTGTTGAAACAAAAGGTAAAGGTGTTAACTAAGTCCATGCACAGTGTAAGAAAGCTATTGGGTAAAACTCATTCATCATTCCTTATTATCACAAACAGGACTGACATTTACGAGCACAAGAAAAATGTGCAAAGCTTTAATTTTGCTTAAAATTTGTCTCTGCATTTTGTTGGAATCTTTGGAAATTACGCGCACTAAATAAACTGCTTACATGCGCAGGTATTTTTCCGATCCGCCTCAAGTCATCCTTTTACAGGTTTGGGTCCCATATAAAAAGGACGGGGCGGCTCGTTGTACCTTTCAGGGGTTATGACAGCGGTTTTAGTACCTCTCAGGTGTTCACCCTCAAAAGGTCCACAGTGGGAGATTTTGAGGTATCTTTTAGGGTATTGAGCCGAAAAAATATAACAGGATATCATGATCTGACAACTAAATTTACGAGTAGAAGCTATTCAAAGTAATCGTCTTTATCGTGTTGTTCTAGAAATGGTACCTCTTAGGGGTGAAAAAAATTCAAGGCACGCCCACAAAACAAGATTTTGGTACTTTTGACGGGTTTTTTTCGAAATTTCTCACGAGTGCTCCCGTCCTTTTTATATAGTAGTTCCCCAGGGATAAAACAACATCTAACACTATTTAAAATAACATGTACCATCTCGCAGATGATTTTGAAGCCTAGTGGACATTTCGGCTGCTTCAGTGCCATCTTTCGCTATTGTTGTCAAGGTATAACACCTGTGAATGTCCTTGTTTAACAGATACTCCAGTGTCTGGGCGTAAGGGGTGTGGCTCTTGTCATCACCATGGAAACCGTTTGTGAGGCTATCACCGAAGGCAAGAATGCGGAATACCTCCACTCCTGCAAGAGGTGTTCAAAAAGACAATTTACAAAACAGTCTGCGTAAAACGAAGACTGCGGACTGCGGACTGCGGACTGCAGACTGCAGGCTCCAGACTCTAGACCGGGGGTAAAATACAGACTGCAGACTACAGACTTTTTAGTGTATATCGCTATCGCGGTAATATTTCCATTATCGGGTGCTGACCGTAAACCGGATTATTCAGGCTAATCGTAGTGAGAGTCTGCACTCCGGTTAGCCTGAATATCACTCAGGTTAGCCTGTTTACGGTTAGCTCTAAATGATGGAAATGGTAGCACGATTCAGTTAAAAAGTCTGCAGTCTGCAGTCTGCATTTTACCCTTACAATGACCGATTTACAAAAATTAATACACTGCGTGAATTTTCATCATGAACGATAAACTAAAGAAATCATAATCGAAAACATTACCTGTTCTAATTTCACAAATATACCCAGCCTTGGGCTCACTGCATGTTACCATGTGAACGTCATCTTTGGAAAGAGCTCCGCAGTTTTTGTCACCTAGCTCATCTTTCACGTGGACGTCACGTGTGTAAGGCACGTCATCGATCCATGTCCAGTTGTCGCTCTTCTTCTTCAGGCCGATATAAAAATACTTTTTTCTTCGTTTCGACGACGAAATCTTGCGTTGTAGAAATCTTAACTCTTTATCTGTTTTAGGCATTGCTAGCAGACCGTTTTCATCGTTACACTTTAGGGGAAACTCCTCCCATTTTCCGTTTGATTTGGGTACAAATAAATAACAAAATTCCTCGAATGGCAACCATCCAGAAGGACATTTGTCCCTGTAGTCTATAAGAAAAAAATGCCGGAAACGAATTAAATTAAATTGAAAGCAAAGGAAACACTTAACATAGTTAAAAAAGAAAAAGAGTTTTCCTCGCAAGCCTTAAAATTTGGTAAATGGCTCTGAAACTCTTGACCCGAATGGCCAAAGCCTTATCCACGTTGACGTTCTGTTTATTCCATGTGCTCTTAGGCAGAACTACCCTTCCAGCCATAACAAGGTGACACAAACAAAACATGAATTCACAATCAACTAGGGCCATCCTTTCTTTGTTGTCCTACAACGTCTATATCTGTTTCCGTTCAGAGACCTTGATACTAAAGCATATTTTAGATCGTAGTCTCCTCAATTCTTATTCATTGAAAGATAGAAATGTACCATCGAGGATTCTGGTCGCAAAACGTTTACAGTGTAGACATTGAAAACAAATGTGTTACCTGCTTTTCCCATTCTCTCGCATTTCTTTACTGTCTCTTTGTCTTGAGCACCAAAGATACCTGATAAGAGTTAAGTACAGTTATTGAACACAAGGGAACAAAAGAAAACAGTACGAAAAAGTCAAAGACCCCTTGTAAACTTGGTAAATTGAGATCACCTGCATGGGTCTTGTTCTTTGTTGATGGGGAAACCTTGGGTATCTTCTTAGCATGTTTCTGTTTACCATGGCTTTCGTGTAAAGGCAGATAATTATCTCCACTTCCAGACCCTTCCCCACTACCTGAAGACGATGACTGGTACACGTCCTGAGAACGGAATTTCCAATGAGGAATAGTCGTTCTTTTGTAGCTACTTAACGTAGTTACCTTTCGAAAATCTCGCATTTTTGTTGGACTGAAATACGGCGAAGGACTTACCCTTTGAGATTCAAGACTGGCATTACCATTATAGTAACCCGCACCATAGTCTTCTTTGAATTTTTGTTCGTTGTATATGTCATGACTTTCTTCTTCAATGTGGGACATGGCTTTGTCCTTAAACGATAAAAGCGAGACTCCAGAAGTAGCTTTGTTTAATCTCATATCAGATTGGATGGCGAGTTTTAGAGCTGCGTTAAATTTTGCATCAGAACCAAGTCCACTCTCGTTAGAATCAGATTCATCCTCTGGATGCACGAAACCTTCCAGGCCTGAGTTAGTGGTGTCGCTACTACCTCCAAATTTCTCCGACACTGTATTATAAATTTCCCCTTCTTTTAAGGCGGTTGTTGCCCCATACTTCTTCCAGCGTGGAGTTGGCCTTACAGCTAATCCAGGTTTTCTGTGTATAAGTTCTGGATTGGCCAAGAAAGCATTTTCAAAATAGCTCGATTTATCTGGGGCTCCTAGCAGAAACATGTCATTAGCGTTAAATCGCGGTTCGTTTTCCATCTTGGTATTGTATCCAATTCCTTCATTTCTTTCCTTAACAATGGAAGCTTCTTGTTTTACATCTTTCAGAGGGTATTCTCCAATCGACGCGCTTCCCTCGCTGTGCTGACCACCAGCCTCAGATTTTAAACTATTCTTCAATGTTTTCAGGCTTATCGATTTAGCTTGATTTCGGAGAGCATCTAAATCATTTATATCGTCCGATATTCCCACCAACTGTGGTCGTATGAGCGAATTCAGGAATCTGTAGCGAGAGCTCAGTTTAAGCTTTGCCCTTTGGAGTTCATGTTCTCCTTGAGTTGGAAGATAATAACGCAAGGTTCTCTGTGTATCTCCGACACTTCGATCCGGGTATTTCAGTAGTTCGGTTAATCTCGAGTCATGCGACCTCGAGGAGTTCTCGAGAAGCGATGCAGCATTCACAATCTTTGTTCCCTCCACTGAAGCTGCACCGTATTTGTTCATATTTGAGGTCTCGTTTCCAAATTCGCGATTTCCAAAACCCCTACCTTCCGTACCGGGTTTCGGTCCTTCTAGTACAAGTGCTGGTAACGATGCTTCTTCGTTCTTGTTTGAACCGTTTCTGTCACCAGGTTTGTCCTTCATTATTTCAGGATGAACAAAATACTTATCAAGGATGTGCATCCGAGTTTTCCTGGCACCAGTCTCTTTGATCCCTTCCTTTACATTCTTCTTAGTTTCAATTCTCCCGGTCGAATCTTTTAATCTCACGTTCGCGGATCGCACCTGCGCTGATCCATTGCGTACAAAATGGATTCTTTGTTTCGCTCGGTATTCATCTTCAAATGAATTGTCTCTTATCAAGATGTTTTGTGTCCCTGAAGTAAATCTACGATCTCTGGAATCAGATGCAACAATCTGGTCCGTTGAAAGATTGCCATTTGTTGCCAATGCACTTCCTAAACAGGCAAAACAAAAGCACTCTCTTAAAAACAATATGCACACCGTTGTGCTGCATAAATAGGTTTGTGCAATACAAGAAACTTGAATGTTTTTGGCCAGTTGTAGAGTGCGAAGAATGCACTGGGTAACTTAACGGAATGAAGTTTTAGGTTCTTTTAGGTTCTTATAAAACTGAGTACGCTCTCTATGACAGCGAATATGCGAATAAACAGTTTAGCATTAGGTTTTTTCTCAAGCAACACAAACTATAAATTAAATGAGATTGCCAGCTTTCATGTGTGGTGCTTCCAAGCTGAGTATTTTCGGCATAACCTTTTGTTTATTGTCAATATTGTTCGATTATTGGGGTTTGTCTTGATGTGAAGAGAAGGGGTTTCTTTTTCAATTGTTTTCGCACCGTAAGAAAGCGTGTAAAAATCTTAAAATGGTTGCCTGATATTTGTCCAATGAAAATGGCAATTAAAACAAGGTGTTAAAATCTCATTTTCAAATAAAAAGAGAACGTAGTTCAATAAAAGCACACTCAGTATTTGCCTGCGAGTAAGTCTGTATTACAAACTTCCATTGACTATATCTGACACTACATCGACTCTTGGGTAATTACCGCAGGAACGTGAGCAAAATCTTTTCTTATAGCCCACTAGCTTTTTGTGTTAATTTCAATCAAACACTGATCTGATTACGTATGAGATATCAATAACTTGTAAACAAACTAAAGTGAACTGTTTTAAAAACCTCAAACGTTCAACAATCTTAATTAGAAGAGGCTTGAAATTTCTACTAACCTGCCAAAGCACTCAGCAACAGGCAAGTCATAAGAGTACTCCTTAGCAACCAGACGTCGTGGGCCATGTTCCTGATAACAATGTTATTGACTTCAACACCAGTCAATAACTCCACGGTTGGAACGGTAAATTCAAACAGTGTTTCTTAGGTTGAATAGAAAAAATATAATACCATAGATGTGACTAACGTAAACCTTTGTTGATTACATTGTCTCTCCAGTGCAAGATATAAAAGGTCTTTTCTTTCTAGTCAATGTGCTTGAAGAAAAGATCCGAAGCTGAATTGTCAGTATATATCTTAACAAAAGTGCGGAGTCCCAACAATTCTAAATATGTCATAAAACGTTCGACAGTGGATTTTTTCTTTCTGCTCCGATGCACAAGGATTACCCTTGCAAGTTTGCGACTTCTGGTAATGCTTTTTAGAGGTAAATATTTTCTTACGAAATTTAAACCATGTGGTTATTGGAATAAGAAACCTGCCTCCTTGAGAGAATATGGCAGGTAAATTTTGACACAGTTGTCACATGCTCGATTATGCGTGTCGACACAAGAAAGATCTAAGAGCTCTTAGATCTTCAAGTTGATCTAATGGCATTCTTGTAACGTATTTCGCCGCCGAGTAGTGAAGAGCAATGACAGATCACTTGTAGCGTCTGTGGTCGTTGAATCTGGGTGTAGGTTTCGCTTCGGTTTTCTTGTTTAATTTCATCTTGTAGTTTTCTGGAGAGGCCCGGTTGTTGGAACTTGGAGATGAAGGATTCGAATCTGTTATTGTCCCTGTGTTGTGCTTTGGGGCGAGACAGATAAATAAAGGGGCACTGGTCGTACTAATTGACGAAACAACCTGGAAAACCTTTGGGGACACCCTGCGGTGACGGGCGAGGCATCCCGAGGGAGTATCTAATGATGTTCTTTTTCAGTGCTTCTACTGATGCCATAGACACAAGGCGAAATTAAGACACAGTCTTTCACTAAGCATTAATCGTAGACTGCAAGCAGCCTTCTCCAAACGTGCGGCGCGAATACTAGAATGCCTGAACTAATAAAAGCATTGATCCAGACAATGTTCTACTATAATGACAAACTTCTGAACTAAGAATTCTGTAAAATGATAGTTAACATTACCGTTAACTCTTTTCTCACTGACGGGTGGTCCATCACTCGCATCTTTAGCTGGTGATAGCATATAAATTCTTCTTATTGGTTTCCATATGATTCTTTGAGCACTAGTTGGGAGAATTTGACCGGTACCAAGACAATTCTTATCTTCCTTTACTCTAGTAACCTGCATGGCTGACTTTGTAATTATATTTTGGGGTCAAATCAAATGTTTACCACTGTCATCGGAGATAACGACGAGCCGAGAATTAAATCACTGGTGGGGAATTCAGGTTGCACGGAAATTTCTCTTGAACATCACCGTTAACTCTCTTTGCCATAATCTATGCACTTCAGAATTTCAAGTGATGAAAGTTTACAACAAAAATACAAGGTTGCCTTGGACTGGGTGAGCGGCGGAGAGAAAATCTTTGGCTTAATAAAGTTCAGCACGAAGACACCTCGTTGACTATTAACTTTGAGGCAAACGTTTTTCCGTCCATCCCGATTTTATTATAACCTTTTCTCAATCATAATTTGATTTGGGAAGTCAAGCAAAAAACTGTCTTGGGAGGCAGAAACTGTTACATCCTTAATTTGAAGCGTTTGGTCACCGTTTTTTGTTTTTTGTTTTTTTTTTTTTTTTTTTTTTTCTTTTTCTTTTTCTCGTGAATATTTATTTCTTCTTTTCTTTATTTTCAAAAACACTCCATGTATCACTAATTAAATCCCACCCCAGTCCTCTTTTATATCAAAAGGACATCAAATCAAATTGAGCCTTTTGTTTCGACAGACATATTTATTAAATACAAGTATCAAAATTTTCCATATTTACATTTTTCTATATCTAATTTTATCCCCTAATTTTTTTCCTCCTCAGTTAACAACCCATATTTCATCCCATTGTCAGTATTCCTAAACCACGTGATTACTTGGCAGAGTCGTGTTTCTATCCAAGTTACCATGTAACGGATTTGTCTGGAATGCATGTTACTCGTGGTTAAATGTTACAATTATATAAATCAGTGTAAAGGAACCCTGCCTTTGGTATCCTTAATACACTAAATCACTATCCAATGGCAGTTATACATACTACATATTATGACTCTCAACTTCCCTGCTGTCGTTCGAGGAGAAAAGCGTACTTATATTTACATATTCTTCAGACAACGAAGGTCTGAAAAGGAAATATCATATTATCTGAGCTGTTCGATAAGGGACAGGAAATGACCAAGCATTTCAGTATTATATATAGGAAGTGAATTTTTATTGTCCCATTACCAAGTCCCATTAACTTATGTCTACATAATACTGAGAGTGGTGCCAGTCATATTTTGTGGCAAATATTTTTTGTCATCTTTGTTTCCACTTAACACTGCCCCGGTTTGTTCAAATAAATGCTTAAGCGACAGACTTACCAAGATAAATAAATCTTTTACGGGTATCATTTGGTTGCTGCCTGGGAACAGGGACTGGCCTTTGCGTTGCCTAACGTTATAGTTCATAAGCAACGTTGCTTACTTGATAAGTAACTGTTGCTATAGATAGCGGTTGCTAGGCAACACAAGTGCGACCGAAGCAGGTTGTGAGCGATGTTGAGAGATAAAAGTAATTGCAAGAGCTGGTCAATCATAGAAAAAATGTTTAACTAATCTGAGGGTAGTTTGTCCGAGAATTTTCAACCTTAGTTCGCATTTCTTTTCTTAATTTCTCTTGATGTCTTTGTGAGTTTTCTTGTGATGTTTCGAGTTGTGTAGACTCCGCTTCCACCTTTTGGCAAATGGCTTTTTCTGTAACCTGTTGATGCTATGCTCTGTTTTGAGATATTTCAAAATATCAGCTTGAATTTTAAACAGCTTGTCCATCTTATCAAGCATTTTAGCCATAATAAATGCGTTGGCAGAATTTTCTGGTTTTGTGGGAACATCAGCCCTCTTTGCCACAGGGAACTGATTTCCTGAGTCGAGCTTCTTGTTGGATGAGAGCGTTTTAAAAAACTTCAATTTGTGCAACTTGCTTTCCCTTGGGTCGTCATCAGTTTTGTTGATTTTCTCAGAATTTTTCGAATGATGTAAAACAGTTTTCTGGTCTAAACTCCACCGCGACCTTTCCTCCTCGTGTTGTCTTCCCAGCCTGCCTAGACGGTTTCGTAAGAAGTGACTCGTGTCAATGCGATTCCTTGAGCCTTTGAGCCAAATATTAATTTCGTTCCTTCTACGACGTCTGATGTCATTTTCAAGATCTTCGAGGTCGCGTTTTCTAATATCATCACCATCAGCAACGCCTTCATCAGCTTTGAGCTTGTGAATTCGTTTCTTTGCTCTCTGCATAGCAGAATACTTCGCTGCTTCGATGATGGTCAAAATTTTCTCGATCTTCTTAATCTTGTCCACCTCGAGCTTTGCGACGCTTTCTTTTTTGATGTCATTTCTCAGCTTCTGTTCATCATCTTGGATTTTCTTTTTTGCTTGAGCATCGTCTGCAAATTGGTTCTTTTCAAGGCTTTCTTTCTCCTTGGTTATCTCGGCCTTTTCTTTGCTCATGTCGTCCTCATATCGGTTGGCTTCCATTTTAGCTTGGTTTTCAATGTCATTGATAATGTGCTTCACCGAGTTTGGTGATAGACCAATCGCTTCCTCGATCTTGGACATGGCTAGACTCGCTCTTTCCGTGTCGTGCAGTTTTCTGTACGCTTCTGCAATCAGCGGATTAACTGAAACAAACAAACTGAATTAATACAGAGGTGGAAATTCTTGCACAGGAGTTTCAAATTCTCCTTCCATAACATGTCCAAATCAACCAAAAATATTTCTTTCGTATCAATCAAACCAACATATGAATTTACTTAATATTTTCAGCAGGTTTCAAAAATACAGAGGCTGTGCTTTTGCTCATTGTACAATACGACCGTAAGCAAATCTCGTATTTACCCGGGGCTTGATACGATGCAGCCGGAGGATAATACATTGGAGGGCTCCAAGAATACTGTGGACTGCCGGATGAGAGCGCCTGACTGTTCCATGGGTAAAACGAGTTCGTGGGGTACGCGCTTGAAAGCGCCTGTTCCCCGGAATACGCCGCTGGAGGTTGTAAGTTTGCAGGACTTGGAGGAGCTGAAACCTGGGGCTGGTCCTGCAATAACATAATTTGAGAGTAATGTTATTTTCACCTTATCAGGCTAAAGTTTTCGAAACAAAGCGCAAACTATATGCAACTGATTACTTGGAGGAAGAGTTACTGAGTTTTTTTTTGGTTGATTCTGAAAAGGTAACCCGCGATCAGAATATTGTACAACGTAAGTAAGCGCGGGGTTAGTCTGGCAGAAGCGGATCGCGTCGTGCTCG
>Ga0126338_10001703_pt1 | contig 14484 bp, 13 predicted proteins | sample OrbCmetagenome_2_FD_92529 | JGI IMG/M metagenome (GOLD analysis project Ga0126338, IMG submission 92529) | Coral microbial communities from Petempiche,Puerto Morelos, Mexico - Orbicella C C metagenome | ecosystem: Host-associated > Invertebrates > Cnidaria > Coral | place: Petempiche,Puerto...
CTTCTTTCCAATTGCTTAAATTGGAAAATTTACTGCGATGATCATTCTTCACTTTCATCTACAACCGCAGTTCATATATGAATTATTTCATATGAACTTCACATCAGTCCATACATTCGCTCTGACTTTTGCCTCTAAAATGTGCAAAATAAGGCTACAATACATAATGGTAACTATTTTATACCGCCTAATTACGGATGTAGAAGTTCACTTTGTCCATAATTGTGAATTCTCAAGGTAAAATAAATGACAATTTTAGCTCTTCTGACTGTCCGATTTTTCTGCTACCGAACTCCCGGCTAAGGAGGTATATATGGATGCTTACCATTTGACCAAAAATTTCCGGATTTTCTAGATCTGGAACATTTCCCAGGAAATCTCCGTACCATTCATGCCTGTTTCGAAAATTTCAGCATTTTTGGTCGAATGGAAAGCACCCATATTATAGTTTATATAGTTTAGCAGAAAGCAACAGGGGTGAATATGTATGTAAACGTACACCGCGTATCTAAAATCCGATGCCCTCTAGGCTTCTTTTGCTCTTTTTGTATCCCAGCACTATCAATGGTGCATTTCTATTCAAAAAGCACAAACGATAAACATGTATTTTAAAGGTAAAGAGGAAAGGTGTGTTGTACAACTTTTGTGAACGTGGGAATACTTTCCATTAATCTATGTAGACATGCTGAGATAGCAGGACCCACGGCTCTGTGATTCGTCAAGTTCTGCCCCTTTGCAGAATTAAACAACACCCCCTTCCCCCCTACATCTTCCAATTTTGTCCTAAAATGTTTTGTTAGGCTGTCAATGCGAACTACCTTACAGTTTGGATTCACTCGCGCCGTCTTCACTCACTTCACAAGTGGCTGTTTGTCACATGTTTGTCATGCAATCCACATTTGCCGATTTGTCTGAACTGGGACTACCAAACAAAAGTCAACTACTTACTCAACTAACACCATGACAGTTATTCAGACTGGCTAACAGAACGGCGAAGTCGTGGAATTTTTAAAGGGAGCAAAGTCTGGAAACTTTGTAAGGAAGAAATCTGGAAAGTGTAGTGCGATTGGCAAAGAAACATTTGTGGTTTTCTGTCTTGCTGCTTTATACGTTTTGCAAGTGGCGGACAACTGTTGGAACATTCGAAGCAAAATGACGTCACAGTATGTGTTTTATTCAGAGGTATGTGCCATATTAGGTGACAGGAAACGAAAGATTCATCTATAAATTTGGTGGTAAAAAACAGGGGCAATTGTACCCATTAGAATTGCAAGCACACGGGTAAGAAATACAACGGTCGAATTATCTTGCCGTAATATTTATGCCACAACTCTGTGACAGTTGATCATGAGGTTTTGCCAACTGCTTGCGCTTTGCTATCATTACCTGGTCTCAGACCAGGATTTCAAGAAATGCTGCAATGAGACGGTTATTTTTCAAGTAGAGTGTGCCTGTTTACATGAAATGGTTGTGCTCGCATATTTATGCCAAACACAATGGATGCAACTGTAATTGATTGATTGATTACTCAAGTTTCATGTTTCAAAATGTTTTTTTTTGGCTGTGGGTCTTCCACATAGAACTGCCAATATTGAACGAATAATGTGTGCTACAGTTATAACCTTCCAAAAGAAACATACAGTAGGCGGAAGTGAAATCAGTTTTGGGCAATATACATGTGCCGGTGATCAAAATAAATTTGCATAACATTACAATGTACCGAAAGCAGCATCTTTTTTCATTTAACTGCAAATGTTTGCCAAAGTTAATAATGTGGTCAATCTAAAAAAAAAACAGATTGCAAGCATCTTTATTGTTGAAAAAGGCTTCCACTGGCTTATTTTTGTCCTTGATGAAGGTAGCTTTTCGAGTTCCATGTTGGTTTCACGAATGACGAATTTCTCAAAACGTACCACACGTTTATTGCTCTTGACAGGGTACTTTTTTTGGGCCGCAGAAGAGACTTACACATAACATAATATGGAGTATGGGCTCTCAGAAAATTTTAGTTTTGACTTCAAATTCAATGTACCAGTGGGCTTTTGATGGTATTGAAATTAGCCAATTTTAGCCCTTTGGCTCACGAGCTTTGATGAAGGTACTTGTATCGGTCTAAAATATTATAACACTTGGAGCTTTTGCTATCAAATTAATGCTCTAGAAACAGCAAGACATGCACTATGAGCTACCCAAAGTATATTGATATCATTGCGTTGTTCTGTACGAGTGAAAAGAAAATGCTTGATTTTTGGCATTTTCGGCAGCGGCAGGCAGCTAAAATGGCGATTTTTGGACTTTCCTCGATTTTGAAAAAACTAAAGCACTTCAGGACCTTTGAATGGTATTTTCGAAAACAACTCACTACAGAGGTTATTTGGGCAAAATATGAAATCTGAAATTTTGCGACTGTCATCTCATTCTCGGTATTTACAGGAATCGGCTCTTAAGCAGCTGTGAAATTAAAGCCTGAAAAAAAAAATAAGGCCTGATCTGGATTCGAACCCATGAACTCTGTGATACCGGTGCAGTGCTCTACCAACTGAGCTATCAAGCTGGTACACTGCATATTGGTGAGATATTGTTGCCAATATGGAAAATAAAAAGGAGCGTTATCAATATTTAGGCTTGAAACAATTTCCCAAAAATGAAAATTGTACCAGCCAAATGGGCTGGTGATTGATGATTTGTACTTGCCTGACACTTTTCACACTCGCATTGGCAAGCGCTTATTTCCAACACTGACATTAATCAGACTTCAGTATTGTAGATTGCCACTATATGGAACAGCCAACAATGCTAGTTTTATTTTGTATCAACTACAACCGAAAAAAAGCAATAAGGAAAAAGAGAGTCATCAAGAATTTATTCCTCACCTGAGTCATTTTGCAAAGCTGAATACTTCACATGTGATTCTCCTTCTCCAGTGTTAGGTCTATGCTGCAAATATGTTTCAGAATTGAAATAAGGAAAAAATTGAAAATTTACCATTAATTGAAGTATACGCGTCCCCACCCATACATACATATCTCATGAAACGAAACAGAGTGGCCTGGTTTTTGAGCTTCATTCTCCACTACCATTTCTTAGACTTACATCTTAAAATTGCTTTGGCTCGGTAAAGGTACCTGGACTTTGAAGAAAGGGGGACCAGATCATCACTCTTTTTGGAAGATTGAAGTCGTGGCCATGCAGTCTGAATGAAGTGAGTCTTACAAATATACCCTGAGAATTAATATTATTCCATAAATGAAGACAATTTCTGACCACCAGCGAGTGTATTAAATTTGCACTGTGAATTTCATTCCTAGCTTCAGACCCTTATTGAGCAGCTAGCAGCATTGGATGCTGAACTGTATGGAACAAGTGGATCCAGATCAGTGACTAATTATTGCACAACTCATCAGTGTGACCCTGAATTGCTTTTCATTAATTGGCTCTCCTCTCACAACAAACAAATCACATTCGGCATTTTTATCAACCTCCTGGCAGCTATACCAAGCGTCTAGAAGACCTACAGGCTTTTATTCAGGATCTCGTTGGAACAACTGAACTTATACTAGTTAGACATTTTAATTTATCAAATAATGACTGGTCATGTAACAGAGCCTTGTAACAGACAATTTAACCCTACATATTCACATTATTCTCTGGATGATGTTTATGATCTTTAAAGCTTCTATGAAGATAACAGCTGTAGAGTCATCCACAACACTGATTTGTCTGCACCCTTCACCATCAACACAGGAGTGAGACAAGGATGTATCTTGTTCCCACTTATCTGCTCACTAATTATCGATTGGGTGCTGAAAACAACAATTGAACAGCCAAGAGGCATTCGTGGACCCTCATGCAGACGCTAGAGGATCTAGACTTCACTGATGATATTAGTCTACTCTCACACATGGTGGGGCATATGCAGGCTAAAACCGAGCGACTGTGCAATATTGCTAGGACAGCAGGTCTAGAGATCAATGTCACAAAGACCAAGAGCATGCAAATAAATGTAAGCCGGGAAGCCCCCCTCACTGTTGATGGTCAGGCCATTGAGGAAGTTGATCGCTTGCCCTACTTGGGCAGTATTGTGAGCAAGACAGGAGGAAGAGATGAGGACGTTAAGGCTAGGATCAACAAAGCGCGTCAAGCCTTTGCCACTCTGAGACCAGTATGGAGGAGTAAAACCTCAGCTGCCACACAAAACTGAGACTGTTCAACAGCAATGTCAAATCAGTTCTTTTGTACGGAGCGCAAACCTGGAGGTGCACCAAGAAATTAGACCACAAACTGCAGGTCTTCATCAACACCTGTCTCTGTCAGATTCTACGCATTTGATGGCCAGAGCTCGTCTCTAACCAAGACCTCTGGCAAAGAACCAGGTAGGAGCCCACCACTGACACCATCCAAAGTAGAAAGTGGGGATGGATTGGACATACCATATGCCGAGAGTAGACAAACATCACCCGCCAAGCCTTGCACTGGAACCCACAGGGGAAATGGAGAAGAGGAGGACCAAGTTTTGCATGGAAAAGAACACTGCAAGCTGAATTGAAGACCATCAGCATGACCTGGGAGGAGGCAAAGAGGGCAGCTAAAGACAGAGAAAGATGGAAGCTAGTAGTCAGGGCCCTATGTTCCAGAGGGAATGACGAAGAATAAGAAGAATTCACATTATTCTGGACTTCTTCTTTATGGAATATATTACTAGTCCAGGAACCAACAAGGAATCACAATATCCTGGATTTAGTCATTACAACTCCACCAGATATTAAAGATATTCTAGTTGTTTGAGATTATTTTTTCTCATCATAGCTCCCCTAGTTTCAAGATTCTCAACTTAACCTACATTCAGCATAAATGGCATGAGCTTTTTTAATTGAACAGTAAGACAGACTGGATAAATCTGAAGTCTTTCTTATCTTATATCCCTTGACACTATGCTTTTTTGAATGATGACATTGACTACAACTGAACCTGCTGGAAGGACCATTTGTTTACAGCTATGGATGAATACATTCCCTTGTGCAGGAGTCCCAACAGGCTATACAAAAAGAAAAAAAACATACTATACAACAAAGCATGGAATAGCACCAGTCCTGCCCTTTCCGAGAAGTAGAGAGAGAGAGGAGCAAATGCTAACCCTGCGTGTTGCAAACAGGCTTGACATTAGGTAGGTGGTTGTGACTATGGCCAGTCCAGTCCGTGTGCGGTTACGTTTCGTGCCATTTTCTGTCACATGACCAGTGTGTTTTTACTAGCATAGTCGTAAGATTTTGACTCAAGTTTTAATGGATTTATCCTCGTTTAGCATGCCTTTTTTGTCCCTTTCGCAGGTCCTAAGGCTGGACAAATTTTACGGCTTCCGTTTGAGGTCAGTTAAGTCTACCAGCGATAACTACAGTGGTTTGTTTAATCTATGTAGTTACAGTGGTACTTGTGATTAGGTACGTGGGCTACCTGTCCCTCTCCCTTAGTAAAAGTCAAAATTAACCTTGATGAAACTCAGATGGATATGTTCAAAGGAAGGACACCTAAGTAGAGTTTAATAAGTAAACATCAAATCTCAATTTCCTTACTTCTAAAATTTGCAACTTGGATCAAGGAGCCGAAATGTTCACAACTTGGGACCCTAAATGGGTTATTTAACACACCCTACCATGAGGGAATCAATGAGGAAGTCATGGCAACCATATTGGTTAAACAAATATTTTTCATATTGGTAAGTAATCATTGCTTTATTACTATGCTTTTCTTTTGGAGCTGTTCAATATAAAATGTACAGAGAGTCCTCGCAGATGGCTACTCCTCTAACTGGCTTCCTATGACTCCCGCTGTACTGCAAGGGTCAATCCTTGGTCCGATCATGTTCCTTGTGTATGTTAACGCTGCTCCTAACTATGTTTGCTCTAACTCAACCATTGCACTCTTTGCAGATGACTAACTCTATCAAGCTATTGACCACCCTGGTGCCAGCAAGCTTCTTCAACAAGACTTGGACTGTCTCTACAAGTGGAGTCAAAATTGGCTAATGTAATTTGTACTGCAGATTTCCAAGAACAAAACTCCTTCTACTACCATCAGGTACTACACCAGCAACATCAGGAACTGAATGTGTATCGTCCATCACTGGCCTTGGAGTTATGGTTTCCAATGACATGATGATACAAATGGTTGACAGGCCAAACACGACTTCTATTGGTCAAGATAGGAAGACTCTGACCTTCAAAGCTTTGCTCTAATGAGTATGTAGCTTAATTAATTATTCCTGTGGAGAACTGTGCATTCATTAAAGTTCAGATGGCAACCGGTAAATGTTGACTTTCATAACAACAACACTCCTACTTTTGACGTTGCTTATTTGACAGTTTTAATTCCTAGTTCGGTGGCAAGCTTCTTGAAGCAATGCTTGGGGAAAGGCCTTGTGAGAATATCTGCAATCAACAGATCAGTGGCAACATATTTCAAAACGACCACTCTGTTCTGCAGTCCTTCGCAAACAAAGTGATAGCTTACATCAATGTGCTTAATCCTAGCATGACCCACAGGATTCTTTGCCATTGCAATAGCTCTTGGTTGTCTTCATGAATTATGATGGTTCCTCCAGAGGTTCTCCTATATCTGCAAGTAACCTTCGAAGCCAGATTGCTTCTTGGGTGGCCACTCACATTGCAATACTCGATTTACAGTACACTATTTACATTCCTTGCAATACTGGTAACTTACAATTTCATACCTTAATTTCATTGCCTACTCTACAGGTTACTTTCTTTAATAAATGTACAATTTTCTACTCATAATTAAATACTTACATTGCTTACTTTTTCCCCTTATTAATTAACTTACTTATTTATTTATTATGTTCTGTTGCACAGCAAACAAGCAAATAAACAAAAAAATAACAAAATTAGCATGTATAATAAACTGGGGCTATAACTCCTACATGTACTTTACACTCCTATTTACATCGCTACTAGCTATACAAAAATTGGTCAAGAGTTAACTTACATTTAAGATTTGCTATAAATTCATCTGCCATGCAAAAATATTCACAAAAAATAGGTCCGCAATGCGTACATGGGTCTTATGCTTAGTTTTATTCCTTTCGGTTGGAATGCTGTTTTCAAATGTCACAACCTGGGAGTTGAATTGCTACAAGTGAGAAGGTAGACGTAACAAGTCGTTACAATTTTTAAGTGGGAAATGTATGGCAGAATACTGTTTACTTACTTACTTTATCCTTTAATAATTATCTATTTAGCTCTTAGTCCTAATGGGACATAACACAACAACAATCTCTCAATTTAGCCCTGTTTTGTACAGCATGTTATGCCTTGTCCCATGTGAGTTTTAACTCTCTGAACTCTGCACTGTTTACACATGTCAAGTGAAGATGTACATGTAGCGTCAAAAGGTTTTGCTGCTGTAATGACTAAGCCTATTTAAAAACATGACAACATCAACAACTGAGTACCGCAAGGTTGTCTTTTTTTTTGAGTACGGGTTTCCATCCAAAATGTAGGCAGATAAGGTTTGTGTGAAAAACATGCCGGGAAGCAGCTGGACAAATTAAGACGCGCACTGTACATCGTTCAGGGAGAGTATGGGAGGGGGTCGCCCCCTCCCACTCGGAAGATTTTGAAAAGTAATTCCCTGAGATGCAATGTGGTGATTCTTTTAGCAAACATTGTGTACATTTGTTGATGATTTTCTCCAATCCAGTGTTCATATAAACGTTATGGCAAAAAGGTTAGGGAAGATTGACTCACTCAAGCTAATCGCTCCAAAAACAAACAAGTAGAAGATTTCAATAATAAGTAGAAATTTTTCATTTAAGTTTCGCCTGCCTTACTAGTGTTTGTTTTTTTCTTGATACAATGTAAATTACACTTGCACCGTTACTTTGCACATTGCATCCCTAAATTGGCTGCCTGTTAATGACAGACTTTACTTGACCAATGCCGTAATGATCTTTAAAAGTGCTAATAAACTCTTCCCCGAGTACTTAATTGAGAAATTTACTCGGCGCTCACAAATTCACACTAGAAATACTAAACAACCTGGTCAACCGAACATTTCAAGGTGCTGTTGAACCACTGGACAGCGGTCCTTGACCTACCATGGGGCTAGGCTCTGGAATAATATAAGATCTTCAGACTCTGATCATCGTTTTTGGAAAAGAATTGTCTACCTACTTTTTTCTGATAAATCTATGAATTTGTAAAAAGTAAATCTAATCCATTGTATGTCACTAAGTTTTTAATGCACATTTATTACCTTAGCTATTTGATTATTTTGTTAGTTACAGTTGACTCCCGATAACTCGAACCTTCAGGGGAAATAGAATGTTTGAGTTATCGAGGCTAAAATTATATAGAAAATGGTCTGAGGGGAAATGAAAATTACTTTGAGTTAGCAGGGGATTCAAGTTAGCAATGTGAGTGGCGAATTGCGCCAATTGCATCACGTCGCTTTTCAGCAGTCTGTTTTTGAACACAAACATGGACGATTCTGACGATGAATGCCAGGTAATTCATTGCGTCTCCATTTTTGATCCCTGATTTCTTCAACATCTGAGGTGTTTGTCTGAGCATCATACAGTTGCTTGTTAAGTCAGTATTCATAGTTTTGACCCTATTCCATCTTCATGTTGCTATTTATCATTCCCTGTTTTTGCACTGCTCCGCTAGGAACTCCTGGCACTATGACCCACTAAGTGCAGACTCGGCCTCTCTGGAAGCCCGAGTAACAAGCAAGTTATTATTAATAAACTAGTTTTAATCAAAGATTTATAGAGCAGCGCATTCACGTGCAGTTTTCGCATGTCTGGTTTACTTTGGTGGTGTTTGAATGGCTCGATAGAAAACTAAGTTTGATTGAATGTCAGATAATGATCTGCACGTGAAGTCGAACTAGCGATGAATAGATTATAGCCTGTGATAAAAGTATTTTTAATTAATTAAGTATTAACTTGTACTGGACAGACATTTTCCAGGAGATGCATTTGAACTGTTGGCAACACTTAGAATTCAATTTCAGATCGCCAAACACTTGTAACAAATATTTCTAGAGACAATAAAGTTTTGACCAGTGACCCCGCAAGACAGCGCGTGCATTGCCAAATGTTTTTAAATTTTGTGTATGTGTTTGTTTACACTGTCATCAGAGGTCGAGCAGTCCAAATTAGTTTAGACAAGAAACTTGATGCCAAAGAGTTTCTATTTCTATCTCATGGAGAAACTATTTCTTCATGAGAAATCGTGTATATGCATATCTTTGCATTGACGTAATGAATTCAATAAAGAAATCACACTCGTGTACCCATACTTTTAGGTCTGATTAAGGAGTTCGAATGCTACCACCTTAGTTTTCTGTGAAGAACAAAATCTGGGAATAAAGGACAGTCATGTGATTAAACTGACGGTGGATGACTGGAAAGAATGGATTACTCTTCTTAGTTGCTAGCCTTCACTTATTGTATCACTTTCATTTTTCTTTCTTTTTCTCATTCTTTATGCTTTTGTTTTGTTTTTATTTTCTGAGCTGATACCAGTTTATTTTTGTTTGATTTAATTCTTTAAAATTTTATTTTACATATTTTTCGCGTAATTATGATAATTATTCGATGTTCCGGGATGTTCCGGAATGTTCCATGTTCCTGGTTTTATCGACGGCCGCACTTAACTGGGGGGAAGTAGTATATAGGGAGGTTGACAAATACCGTTTCGCAGAGGGAGAAGCATTTCCCCGTTTTGAACCCCCCAGGTGTAATACCAAAGCTCGCAAGCTCGCTTCGGTTAAACATAGGGGGTTCAAAACGGGGAAATGGTGCGTCCCTCTGCAAAACAGTATTTGTCAACCTCCCTATATACAACTACGGGGAAGGGAGGGAAGGGGAGGGATTCCAATTAGATAGAAACGACCCCGCTGTTATACCGCCCGAACAGCGGCAATGGTTCGAGGAACAAACAAGTGTGCGTGGTTGATGCGTAGCTGGAAAGAAAACTGTGCAAAGAGCTGTGTCGGCCCTTATTGCAGGCAGCACAACTATCAACTCAAGAAAAGCATGAAAATTCCTACCCCGTGCAGCAGCTGCGGAGTTGGGGTTTTGTGTGATTACTGTCTTTGCATTCCATGTGGCGGGAACGCGCTAAAACAGCGGCTTATCCGCAAGTGCAAAAAAGCAAAGAAAACTTTTGAGCTTGTTTTGCTCGAGCTGGTGTCAACCCAATTAGAGATATGAAACCTTCCGTTATATCACAAGTCACTATGTCTTCCGTTGACCAAAGGTTTGAAGAAATTCTGAAAGAAGAGTTTGCAAAATTTGATCCAGCAACGTTGCAGTATTTAGAGCAATTACTTGCAGAAAACAAGCCGGCTGTTAGAGAGATTGTTCAGAATGTGCTGAATGAACCTATTTCCCAAGAAACTGAGAAGCGTTTGCAAAAACCTTACCAACCAAGACCCCCTCCCCGGCAAAGAAAGGTGAGAAAAACGCAAGAGCTTCTGAGGGAGTATGACCCTTTTCCAGCACAGAACATCGGAACAGTGACAGACTACCAGAATGAGATTCTGGACCTGTTCGATGATGCAACACATGAGGGGGAAGAGAGTAAAGGACGGCGCTACATTCGATGGCGCTTCATCAGAGGTCTGGAAAAAGACCTAACAACAAACTTTATGGAAAAAATTCGAGAAAATGTTGACAAATCGTTTTACCTGAGGCATGTTTTCTCGTACCAGTTGCGCAACATTCAAGATGGAACGGTGATTCTGTACTAAAAAAACCACGCCTCACCTTGGATAAACAGACTAGGAGAGGCAGAAGAATGGCTGAGTGAAGAAGAGACGAAACGACTGGACCATGACAAAATCGAAAGACCATCAACAAAGTGGGAGTTTGTAAGCTTTTTTAATGTCGACCTGAAGGTTGTGGTTGACAGTCAACCATTGTTGGGCGCAGGCTCCTTGCCAGACTGCCTGCCCAACCTTGCCCATGGCGGGGCGATGGCGGCTTTGGATACGTATAAAGAGAACTTGTGTCTTTGGCATTGTATCGCTGTACACCGAGGAGCGCGTGCTGATCGAAGAACAAAAGCAGCCCGCGGTCTGGCCAAGAGTTTCTTCAAACTCAAAACCCTGCCGACTGACTGCCCAAAAACGTCTCTGGATGAATTAGACAAGGTTGAAAGGCATCTGAATCAAGGTACAGCTTTTTCAGACTGGCTCGGCATCCGGGTGTATGAGCCTGGGAGGGGGGAAGAAGTGGTATGGCACCTTAGACGAAACCCATCAGCAAGTTTGACGAACATTCTGACAATCGGCATCTACGAAGGGCATGCGTTCGTCATCAAAGATATTGCCAGGTTGGCCAAAAATTATGCATGCACGCATTGCAGAGCGAGATTCACACAAGTTTGGAATCTCCAATGTCATTTTGCAACCTGCAGTGCAGGAAAAACGGTAATCGATTGCCCGGGTGAAAGGGTCGAAGCCCCACAAACAGCTTTCGAGAAAACTTTCTACCCAAAGGACAACGCTTCCAAAGAATCGCTTGTGTGGCTTGAACGAGAAGCCAAGCGGCGGAAAATCCAGATTCACCACACAATGTCCGGGCATGGTGACGAGCGTTGGGTTGAGCACGCACCTGTCGACGGGTACAACCACGCAATGAAGACTGTATTTCAATACCACGGCTGCCACTGGCACGGGTGTCAAAAATGTTACCCACAAGATCACAACAAAAGCATTCACTGCAACAACCAAACGCGCGAAGACATGTACCAAGCCACAATAAAATGTACAAGATTCCTGCGGGAGGCCGGCTACCAAGTTATCGAGGCATGGGTGTGCGAAGCTGGGAAAATTGCCGCTGATCCGCTGCGGGCCGAAACAAAAAGCTACCTGCAGGCGATCTTGTACAATTTCGAGGTGTATGACAATAATAATCATCCAAAGGAGCCGACGCCCGCGCTCATGATCGAAAACGTGCACGTGCCAATTTCGGCGAGCGTTGGCGACACCCTTGAAAGAGAGCCCACCCACATCTGTGAAAGAGACCCCGCGGAGTTGGTGTGCAAGTTTATGGAAGAGCTGGAGAGAGGTGGAAAAAACATCTGGGCCCAGGTACGAGTGGAGTTTGTGCCAGAAGATGTGCACCTACTTCCAAAAGCGCAGCGGAAAAAAAATTGAATGGTGCAACCAGGTTCCTGTCGTCGGCTTCAAGTCAGGAAGTTACGATCTGAATCTGATCAAAAACCACTTCGCCAGCCGCCTTGCTGAAACATCGGCCAAACTCAGAGTGGCAAAAAACGGGAACAAAACCATGTTCTTGCTCACTTGGGGACTCTGTTCCCTTGATATCATCAACTACCTTGGGCCAGGGATGAGCTACGAGAAATGGGTGAAAGCCTACAAATGCAAGACAGTGAAATCGTGGTTTCCGTACGAATGATTTGACACCCTCGAAAAGCCTGATTTCCCTGGGCTCCCAAATACGAGGAGTGGTATTTGAAGCTAAAGGGCGAATACGTTCTCATGCGGGATGAATGGGAGGGGTGCCAGCGATTGTTCAAAGAAAAGGGCATGCGTTCCTTCTCAGACTGGCTGCGCTACTACAACAATCTCGATGTGGCTCCCGGCCTTGAGGCTCTGGAAAAGATGAGAAACTTCTACACCGAGAAGGGAATTGACATTCTAAAAGACGCTGTCAGCATCCCAGGCGTGAGTTTACATTACTTGCTCCGGGGAGCGGTTGAGCGTGGCACGGAGCTTTACAGCATGGGCAAAGAAGCGTATGAGATGCTGAAAGAAGCTGTTGTCACGGGCCCGAGCCTTGTTTTCACAAGGTACAGCAAAGTTGATGTTACAGAGATAAGGTCTCATCGAATATCAGAACCATGTCTTTGCAAAAATATCCTTGGTTATGACGCCAACGCCCTCTATCTTTTGACCATGCTCAGAGAAATGCCTTACGGGAAGGAAAGGGTCGTGCATTACAGCGGCGAGTTCCAAGCGGAGGTGGCTCCTGCACTAACGCACAGGCTCAAAGAAGGAAATTGGTTCGGATTTGCCGAAGTCGACATCGAGATTCTAGAGCGCTTGCATGCAAAGTTTGAGATGTGTCCTTTCTTTTACAACAAAAAGGTGCCTCTCGAAGCTGCGCCGAAACATATGGCAGACTACTTAACTCGAACTGGCAGAAAGCGTGGAGACGGAAAAAAACTTGTGGGGGCGCTGTCTGCAGAACGGTTGTTGCTGTACGCCCCTCTGCTGCTGTGGTACGTGAACCACGGGGCAGTAGTCGCAGAGGTTTATAGAACAATCGACTACCAACCGGCCAAGATCTTTCCCTGGTTCGTGGAGCATGTGATGGAGGGACAGGGAAACAGCGTGTACGGGAAGCTCATTGAAGCTTTGGAGCGGCAAACAAACGTGATTTACACCAAAGACGAGAAGGTAGTCGACAGAGCCTTGCGAAGCGTGTATAACTGATCTTAACGAGATCGGGAACGCGTATGAGTTGGAAAGCCGGAAGCCTCGGATCACAATCAGACGGCCGTTTCAAGTTGGAATTGCTGTCTATCAGCTGGCAAAGCTGCGGATGTTGGAATTCTATTACGACTTTCTTGACAGGTATTTCAACAGAAGAGATTTTGAGCTGGTCCAGATGGACAGGGACAGTAACTACATGGCTATCTCTGCAAAGCAGCTCGAGAGCATTGTTTGGCCGGATCTGAAGCAAGAATTTGAGGCACAAAAAAATCAGTGGCTGGCTTGGGACAAGTGGAGCGGTCGGACCCAAGGTCTCTTCAAGCTTGAGTGCGAGGGCAACCGGATGATCGCGCTCTGCTCAAAGTGTTATTTCGTTGACGAAGCAGAGGGCGAACAAAAGAAGTTTAGCACGAAGGGGATGACGAAGAAGCAGAATGAGATCACGTGGCAGTGTTTTAAGGCAGCAAAGATATGGCAAACAACAGAGGTTTCAGGATGCGGAACGGGCAGATGGTCACTTACGAGGAGAAGACGCTGGGGCTGAGCGCTTGTTACGACAAGCGTTGGGTGCTGCCCAATGGGATACACACCGAACCAATTGAATTTCACATTTAGTTCATGTCAGCCGGAGGAATAGTGGTGTTTGGAGGGACAACGAGCAGTTCTTCACGCACAAAGCCGTGCTTGGGACTGTCACGCAAATAGTAGAGAACGGGTTGATCTGGTTTGGTGAAAGATCTTTCAATGCTGTAAACCTTCAAAGACCAGATTGGGTCTGTGGCTCTTTTTACACCGCCTTCAAGCTCTCCGGGTTGGTAGAGATAATGAACTTGGACAAGGGAGGGGAGTATTTTTTCGCTTTTTCCAACAAGCCTTGAATAAGGTATCGATGGCCTTGCATAAACAGCTTTTTCTTTGATGGCAATGGCGGGTTTCTTGCCGATAAGGCTTGTTACCTCGTTGTTCAAAGCCAAAACAACTTCTGGAAGTCTTTTCACC
>Ga0126338_10001706_pt1 | contig 14481 bp, 8 predicted proteins | sample OrbCmetagenome_2_FD_92529 | JGI IMG/M metagenome (GOLD analysis project Ga0126338, IMG submission 92529) | Coral microbial communities from Petempiche,Puerto Morelos, Mexico - Orbicella C C metagenome | ecosystem: Host-associated > Invertebrates > Cnidaria > Coral | place: Petempiche,Puerto...
ACAACAACAACAACAACAACAACAACAACAACACCCAACCAACCGAAAGAAAGAAGGTCGATTGTTAAGGCTTCTCTTTTTAATAAGTATAGGAAACCGTGTGAAGACGAGTGCAACAAAGGATATACACTATGAAAGATATTTGAAAATTCTCTCAAAATTCCACGAGCCTTTTGGGCGGGTGCAATTTGAAAGAAGTTTCAAAAATCACGAGTCGTGTAAATCCTTAACTGCTCGAACTGGGAAAATCAAGAAAGCGCGCACGTTAATTTGCACTGCAGTGCAAATTTTAAAAAATGAACGATAAATTGGCCTGCTCTCAGCCGATCACAATGAAGTAATTTCGTCGGTTATATAATAAAGAACGTAATGACAGCAAAGTCGGAGAGTAGAGTCGTGACTTGCATTATTTTGCGCACTAAAAATTAACCTAGGGTAAAGTTAGGTTAAACTTGTGTTCGAGCCTCGTGCCGTAGTATGAATCGACTAGTAGTATTCCTACCCTGCCCCCCTCCCTCAGACGGGATGCTAGTCTATCGCAGCGCGACTTCCAGCACTAAATTCGCCAAATCCCAGTAGCCTTTCTTTTACGGTTAACACTGCATTACTATAAAATCTAGCATGTATGGGAGGCAATTTCGGTCTATTTTGTAGTTTTAGCCCGAAATTGTCCCGTGTCCACGTTGGATTACACTGTAATGTGAATGAGAAAAACTAAGTGTGAAAAGGGCCTTTGGATAGTTGTATGGGCCTGAACTACAACTGAGTCATGTGGTGTTGATTGAGGTGTAATTCACGTTTTTAGAATTAACTCGACCATTTTCCTTTGGTCCAGGTTGTTCCGCGAATATGAAGCGGTCGAGAAGCGTGGACAGTTTGACTTCTGATTTGTTTGTGCTTTAACTAAATGCAATTTACGATTATGTTATCGTCTAGAATTTACATCTGCATGGCGGTAAGTAATCTATTGTCTCGCATTTTGAAGCTGGTTGTAAGTATCAACTTTACCTTGGACTACTCCTGGCCTCCAAATAAAACCGGAATTCCACTTGAATGTACAGCTGAAACCCAGTGATTTAACAAAGATGCTTTTATTGAGTATATCTTATGGTAGCAATCCTATTCAAAGAGCTTAAGCCAAACGGAAATTAACAGATGGTAACTTATCGTCGTTAGTATTTTATCGTCTAGAATTTACATCGGGATGGCGATAAGTAATCTTTTGTTTCACATTTTGAAGTTGGTCGTAAGTGTTAACTTTAACTGGAACCATTGTTCGTATCTAAACACGGAATTCCACTTGAATGAAAATACAGCTAAAACCCAGCAATTTAACGAAGACGCTCTCGACGAGTAAATCGTATGCTAGCAATCCTGTTCAAAGAACTCAATTCCAACGACAATTTGGAGTAAATTAGTTGATGTACATGACTGCACTATAGTTTACGCACGGAAACATTTCTTCTGAGTCAATACTGAAGCCTTAAGTTTTTGATAATGAAAAGTTTTCTTTTCCTTGCTGAAAATTACGTGGTAAAACCTGACCCCTCGTGTTTACCGTTAACAAATTTGTGAGTATTTGTTAGAAAAGAAAATAAGCTGTTGTTTCACATTTTGTTAACGATTTAAGGCCTGACCACACTAATACATTTTCGTTTGAACACTGTAACGCCCGAAAACTGTGATGAAAACGGAGACTTTCACGCAGGAAGCGGTAAAGCATTCAAGAAGTAGGGAAAAACACTCGACTGCGTCTCGTGTTTTCGCCTACACTTCGTTCGTGTTCTGCCGCTTCCTGCGTGCTTTACAACAGAACAGAGCACAGTCGAGGCTTCTTTATTTGTTAAAATGCTTTATCCGGCCGCTTTAAATCTTGAAATCTCTGCCTGGCTCCACTTGATTGCAACCGGTAAGCTTGTGAAAATTACCAAACGATCACCAGATAGGTTGAAAATACTACTGAGATCAAAATTAACGTGTTTAAAATTTAACGATATCCTCTTTTCTCGTCTTCGGTCTTGCTCTAAATTATGCTTTATACCACAACTCGCGACTTAATTTTTTTGACCTCAAACTTTCAGAAATTTTTAGATCCATTATTACAAGTTTACGTACAAGTTTTATCATTTTCCCCCGTCGTTACGATTTATCCTAGTGTACACGATTTCAGTAAACATTCATTTAATTTTGACATCCACCAAGTTCATCCGCATCTCATTCTTACAAGGTTTATCTGCTGGTATATGCTTCGTACTGTTTTCCTTTTTCTGCGTTTTTCGCATTGCAAGCTAATGCTCCACAAGAGAGATTTTAAACGAGAATTTGAAAAGTCTACGATGATTTTCTCTGAGCAAAGCCGTGCACTCTACTTTACTGACAAGGTTCTTCATATTTCTCTTCCTACTGTATCTCCATAAGTTGCCATTATCGGTTCAATGTCTCATTTCCTTGTAGCACTTCACCTCCTCGGCTAACTCTCCTTTCTCCTTGTTCAGCAGTAGCTACAACTCCAAGTTGTTTTGGTCCAAAAATATTCCTTTCAAGCTTCTCTGCTCGTGCAATAGTTTTCCTTGTCAACAACTGAATGAAAGCTACGCGGAAATATCTTATTCTAACAGCGTAAATCAGTGGATTAAATAACGAGTTCAGTACGGGCAATAAAGTAAGAAAATAAACCATGATATGTTTTGCATCAAAAGCGATGCTGTCTCCAATAAAGGATCTCATAACGAGAATACTGATATTTGCCGGGAAATAACACAGGAAAATTGTGAGCACTACAATAATTGTGCAGTAAAAAGCTTTCTTATTCTTGAGTAACTTCCTCTTCTCTTCTAAGGAAACTTGATTAGCTATAATTTGTTTTTCGTTGCGGCGGACCTCCCTGTATACAGAAACGTTAAAATAAACGACTAATACAAGAGAGATAAACTGCTTAAAGAGGACTACAAATTTTGTGACAATTCGTTTGTTTGCTGGCCAGAAGTCTTCCATTGGAAGGAGGATCGCGACAGCCCACGCCAGACAAGAAGCTACCATGATACGGACTTCAGTAACAAGGCTCTCGTATGCGAAAGAGCGTTTTATAGCGAGAAAACGCTCTGCACTCAACACAACTAAATTATTGAGCGACGCTATGATACACCTTAAGTTAATAGCTACTGTTATCGTGTCTACCCAGCTGCAAATTATGCCAGTCTCATGTTTAAGCATAAAGCTATCGCGAGTGATTTGCAAAGGTTGAACAACAAGTCCGACAACAAGGTCAGTTGTGGCTAAACAGGCGAGTGATACGTTAGATTTGGTTCGAAGTTGACGTTTAGTTTTCACTGCCACCATTACCAAGATGTTTAGCAAAACGACGACAGGACAGGTTATAGCATTGACGGCGATTCTGAACATGAATACAGCGCGAAGCTCGGGAGAAAGTCCCCCGGGAATTTGCAAAGGTAGACCACACCTGACTGATGTGGGGTTGATTGTCGTGTAATCCATGTTTTCTGGACTTTAAAACTCAGACGGTTTCGCTTTCTCGTGTTGTTCCGCGAATAAGAAGGCGTTCGTGTGGACAGTTTGACTTCTGATTTATTTGTGCTGAAACTAAATGCAATTCAGGATTATGTTATCGTCTAGAATTTACATCTGCATGGCGGTAAGTAATCTATTGTCTCACATTTTGAAGCTGGTTGAAGTATTAACTTCACCTTGGACTACTCCTGGCCTCCAAATATAACCGGAATTCCACTTGAATATACAGCTGAAACCCAGCCATTTAACAAAGATGCTTTTATTGAGTATATCTTATGGTAGCAATCCTATTCAAAGAGCTTAAGCCCAACGGAAATTAGGAGTTTTTCTTATGGTCTCGGACGAGAGTTAATTTGTTACCCATAAGTCAAAACTCGGGTTTTGAGAACCATCTCGTTTTCATATTTTGTCTTGTTTAACAGTGACCGGAGTGGGGCTTCCGAGTAGGGGACCTCCGGGATGGGGGTGGGGGGGGTCTTTTGGGGGAGAGCTTCCAGGTAGGGGGCTTACTGACGAATGCTACCAAGGATTCTAGATTTAAGAGTGACTAAGGTGTTTTTTTCTCTCCAGGAGTTGTAATGCACTATAAAGAAGAAAAAGTCTAACTATTTACTGTGCGTTTACGGCATAGAGGCCTGGTCCCAGTTGTTGAAAGACTGGAAAACGCTATCCAGTGGATAAATGTTAACCAAACAACCACGCTATTCGGTGGAGAGTGATTTATCCGATGGATAGCGTTGTTTTCCACCTTTCGAACAACCCGGGCCTGAACGTTTAATGTTTTCCAATCCTGCGCTTTAAATCTTGAAATCTCTGCCCGACTCCAGTTAATTGTCTTGTCTCATTTTAGATAAACGGCAAGTTTTAGATTTGTTTGTGTTAAAACTAAATACAATTTGTGATTATTTTATCGACTAGAATTGACATCTGCATGACAGTACGTAAGCTATTGTATCACATTTTGTAGTTGGCGGTAAGAATTAACTTTAACTTTAACTTCGACTGATTATTCTTGGCCTCTAAAAAGCGGAATTTCACTTGTATAAGCAGCTAAAATCCAGAAATTTAACAAAGATGCTGATAACGAATAAAATGTATATAAATAGTCCTGCCGAAAAAGGGGCGACAAAACGGAAATTTAGAGCCAAAAAATGCACGACTTACTTTCGGTATACAGTTATAGTTTACGCACGAAAAACATTCTTCTCATTCTCTCGGACGAGAGTTTATGAACTAAACATAGGTCAATGCTGAAGCCTTCAGTTTTGATCATGAAGTCAACTCAGCCGCATTACTTTCCTTTCTTGGAAGAAAATTAGGCGGTAAACGATCGAACAGCCGAGTTTCACGTTAGTTTGTGATTATTTTTCGATTAAAATTAGCATTTGGATACAGGCAAATAAGCTATTGTATCATGTTTTGTAAAAAAGTCAATTTTCACTTCTATCAGGAGCCATAATCGGGGACGGAGACCGTAAGTCTTGGGATCCGCGCGCACCTATGATATGGGACAATTTTTCTATTTTTAGGACAAATTGCGCCATCCTGACGTCATATATCCGCACGGATCCACGCACATGTCGGGGGCTCTCGCGTGGATGTTGTAACGTTGCGTGATCAAATGGTGAGAGTTGCGAGATTCTCTTGCAGATTTTTCGCAGCGATGGCAGGGAATAAGGCAGGGAATAAGAACCAGGACTCTTATAAGTAGTTTTATGCTCTGAGCTAATGGAAAAGGTGAGTTTTTCAGGGTCGAAAACAAGACTTCAATTTCGCGCTGTGAATGAATGATCGCACTAGTTGTACGCGTAAGCTTTTGCGCTTGTTCTATAAAGAAAAGTTATGTAAGAAAACTCTTTACTCTGGTATTGAGTTAGTTTGTGAGTTTCCCAAACAATGCTTAATCATAGCCAAACCCTGTTTTGATAGTTTCTTATTGTTTCTGTTTGTTTGGCGAGTTTGCAAAAGTTTTTGAAAGGAAAGTCTGACACGTACAAGTAGCCATTTGCATAGTGCAGCGCGTGCACTTTCAAAATTAAGTCCGAGTCGGTGTTTTCAATTGTCAACAAATCTTGACAAAGATTTCTTTCGCTGTCTTTTGTGCCGAGATGCTGGAACAATTTTCACCAACGCCAAAAGGCCATTAACATCATGAGTGTTTAACATAGTGAAATTTTTCACCACGAAAATAAAATAGACAAGGAGTTTTGATAACTCGACCAAAAATTCGAAATCTTTATTCGAGGGTAACCGGTCGTTTCGCCTGAAATTCAGTTCGCCCGAAACCCTTTCGCCAGAACTGGAAGACGATTCGCCCGGTATTTTTCTAACGTGACTATGGTACCAGTTAATTGATCGATGAATACAGCGTTATGCCACGGTTTCGTGTAATGTGAACATCCAGCGCTGCTTAAAGAGAGAACTCCGTTTTTTTTTTCTTTTTCGCTTTTTCGGCTCGTAGCTTATGTGAAGGGAATATTGTACGGTCTCCTTTCCTCTCTCCTTCCCTCTCTATCTGGCGAGTTAATCGTCGATTGATTACGGATGAAAGGAGAATTCAATTCATTCGCCATTGATTGGACTAGGTCACACTTCATGTAAAGCCAAATAAAAATGACACACAAATTCCGTTTCTATTACCGTATGTGACAAGTTTTATTAGTCTATCTAGAAAAGAATATCGCAGGTTGGTACTTTAATCAAGCGAGCGCAACCTGCGTATGATACGCATAAGCATGCAGCTTTTTTTTAACCTGTTAGATTGTCCCGCGCTCTATAAGTGGCTTGTGTAAAAGTAAGTGTGGCAGACTACGCCCGAATGAATTGCACGCAACTGACCCCTATTCTTAACATTTCAAAGCGAGCGCGGGTGCTAAAAATAAACCATACGCGCAGTAACTACACACACACAAGATCAGGTTTCAAGTCGACATCGCTTATTTAAAGTTGAATAAATGAAGGGCCAACATATTAAAAAATGTCAACAAAAACAACTCAACCTGATGTGTAAAACTGATAAGAAAACAAGAAATTATATTACTTCTTTGCCGCGCGACAAAATGCCCAACAGAAGCCGAGAAACTGAACATGCAAAATGAGTTAACTATTGACTTCGGACATAGTTATGCTTGGGAGGACAAAATAAAAAAAATTTCCATTCTTGAATAATAACGGCTAACATTTGAGAAAACAACGGAAAATAAAAGCGACAGACACAAGTAAAAACCAGTTTGAAAACAAGAAAAGAAATAATTTCTTCGCCGCGTTACGAAATATTACAGCACAGCGAAAGAGAGATGAACGTTTCCAATCAAAAAAAGACGACAGGAACAATCGAATTTCAACTGTGTTAAATTAGTGGCCACTTAGTTCTTTTCTCGGCAGTTCTGCGGTAGCTGTACACGCCTCCAAAAAATAGATTTGAACGAAGCCGAGTAAACTAAACAAACAAACCGCGTGGAGGTCGCCGTAAATTAAATATGCAGCAATCCAGCGTGCAAGTTTCTGTTCACTTTTAAAGGCCTGTCCAAACGGGAAATGTTTGGCGACCAAACACCATCGAACATTGGTAAAGATTTCCGTATGACCCCATACATTTATTATGCATGCAGAATGATTAATTATGTATACGCTCTATTGTTTTTGAAGACAATAGAAACTCCCGAGGGTATTGAATATATACATTGATAATTACTACTTACTGTATGAATAAAAGAGGATTTCATTGCGCGCTGTCTTTTCGCTGATTCTCTTCTTCAACTAGCTCCATTCTTCCCTCATTTTCTCCTCCATATTATCCGGGCTCCTTGCGCATTTTTTCCCCCTTTTTTCTCCTTGTACCTGCAGGTCTCGAACCACTTACCTTTCGCATACCTCTCGCTTACCAGTCTCTCTTCCACACCACTACACTACGAGGTTCAGTTGAGAATTAGCACTCGAAAAATCATTTTTATTTTTCGTCACTCGTTCACATTCCCAAAATTTACATTACAATTGAATTATTCATCTGTTTAAAGCATGTTTTACGCTGCACGAAAACACGCATTGCATGTCTATCACTAGCTACCTGGTGAATATAAAGGGGGGATGATTTATTTCTTTCTCCCTGTCGCATCTACTTTCTTGTAAGAATTACGTTTGGAAGTTACCATTTACAGTTTACCGTTTTTCGACTTGGAAAGTCTTCACTAAACTTGCTTGAGGATCACGATCAGTGCATACAGTGGTTGAAGGAACACAACCTGCTCCGTTGTCAATTATGTATCCACGGGAAAATTGTAGCAATACATTGACGTGGACATGACGAGCTTCATCGTAGGATGGGTTCGAATGGTGTTCGAGAAGAAAATGCAATGGCATGGGATCAGTGCGCCAGAACTCATGGTTTTCTGGAAGCAGGCTGTCCATTGAAAAAGTATTAGCCCTAACGTATGCTTGGGCGCACAAATTTACTACTACTCAAGCAGAGCACGAGACCTCACTAGGTGACGAATCCACGTCAACAGAAACGGTGATAGATTGGTATAACTATTGCCAAGAGGTTTGTGCCAACAGAATCATGAATCATCATGCGGGGCAAATAGGCGGACCAGGTACGACTGTTGAAATTGACTAGTCCAAGTTTGGCAAAACGAAGTACAATCGCGGTCGCTACATTGAAGGACAGTGGGTCTTTGGCGGCATCTGCCGCGAGACCAAGGCCTGCTTTCTTGTTCCGGTAGCGCAAAGGGATGAAGACACACTCTTACCCATTACACGCGCCCACATATTGCCGGGGACACGCGTGATAAGCGACATGTGGAAAGCTTACGATTGCGTAAAAGACGAGGACTATAGTCATCTCACAGTTAACCACAGCCTAAACTTCGTAGACCCAGACACAGGTGCACACACCCAGCGCATTGAAAATACATGTTGGGGAGTCAAACGAAGTATGCCTCGTACAGGAACATCCAAAGATCTCTTCGAAAGCTACCTACAGGAATAGATGAGGCGTAAGCACTATGGAGATGATCCTTTTGGAAACATTACCAAGCATATCGCCGACTTATATGAAGTACACAAAGGTGCGTAAATTGTTCTTCGCACCATTGTATGCGCTGTTCGTGATCCGATCGCCACTTCATGGAGGAAAGAAACAAAATACACAGCTTCATCGCATAGGACGGAATTTGAGGAAGGAATTTTATTTCACTTTGTTTACATTTACAAAATTAATATAATGGTCGCTGACCCGCGCAACAGATTATAGCTAACCGCAAGGAGCCAGTTTTGCTTAGGCCTAAACAGTATTTTTAAGCTTTTTCAAACTAGCGCAGAGGTCTAAATCGCTATTATTTTAAGCAGTTTTAAGCCTGCGCTCAGTTTAAAAATACCGTAAATGCGCCCAAAATTATGATATTTCGTTTCGGTTTTCCGTAATTTAGACCTAAAACCCGAAAAATTACTCTCCAAGAAATCTTTCCGTTTTTGCGTATTTTAGATAGAAAATTCGAAAAAGTAAGTCTCAAAGGGGCGCTATTTTTTCGCTATTGTTTAGTTAAACAAAGAACTGTATGCATAATAAATGTATGGGGTTATACGGAAATCTTGCCGAACAATGTTTGGTGACCAAACATTTTACCGTTTGGCCACCTTGTTTGGTGCTGTTTGATCATGTTTGATCATGTTTGATCGTGTTTAGTCGTGTTTGATAAAATCTGAAGACCATCAAACATTCGATAAAACAACTTAAAACACTTCTTTTGTTCTCGTGTTTGATGGGCGGTGTTTTGTTTGTTTGGACAGCGCATGATCCAAGTCACTTGCGTGATTTCCGCGCGAAAAGGAATGGGCACCATAATATTTCCATAGAAACAAACCGCGTCAAAATGGCGGCAATTTAAAATTCCCGGCAAATGTTTTGTTTTTGCGGAGGTTAAGGTCGTCACAAACCAGATAAGGTCATTACATTGAAGACAGTTTCTGTGAAAGTTTTTCTTTCCCATATCTTTTGTAACACAAAAGTGGTTGTGGTAGCAGTGTTGAATTTCTTGTTCGAAGTCGGCATGAAGTTCGTGTTTATCGTAGCAGCGTTACTACTAGCTTTCGCATTTTCTGATGGGAAATTGCCAATTGCGAAAATTTGTTGTTTGAAGGGAAAAACAAGGAACAGGTATGTTTGCCACGGACGAATGATCTCTCTCAACGCAGAAATGGCCAGGGTAAAGAACGTCGAGCGTGGAAATTTCGTCTGCGAACATCACTGGCATATGTTGAGGACCAGGAACAATATTTGCTTGCGCCCTTTGCCTAGCCATTCCAGAGCGATGAGCCCCACTCCTATACCAGCAAGGCTATTTCAAGTCTTCGATAAAGTGGGGAAAAGCATGCCTTCGTATTGACCCGGAACGCGGTGGTGCACCAGTTGCCGAAACGTTGATGAGAAATTTTCCTCCATGGCTAAATATAAAAAGCCAAGCAAGAGGAAAAAGGTATGTACAGTCATTGCAATACTGAAGACATGCAGTGTCTGTCAAAAGTAAGTTAAAAATTAGTGGCAAATATTTCTTATCCCCTGCTGTAGCAAGTAGAACAGAGAAATTGAACTATTCTAAGTACCGGAAATAATAATAAATATCATAATAACAATAGATATCCCACAATCCTCTGCGCTGTATATATTAACATGTTTCCCTCCTTTGTGCACATTTTATCCTACGACATTACTTGTTTGTTAGTAAAGTTGTTTATCTCTAACACCGCGTCATGACCGAACCTCCGCCAGTTCAACGCCCGTTGCAAGTCAGGGTGCAAGAAGTCCTAGCAAATATTCAAGCAGCCCCTCAAGCTCCTCTTCCTGTTTCGCCTGCTCCACAAGATCTTCAAGTTGCTCTTGCCGCTGGTAACCAAAACCCTGGACTTCCTGAGCCTCCGCTCCAGGTAAGCTTCGGTTTTGTCTTTTCATGCTCGCTTAGTCTTCTACCTCTCCGTATTTTCTAGTGCTTTTGAAGTTTTGTTTTGTATGTCTTTAGTGAAAGCCTGTCGAGCGCGTGTTATGCTTGCACGCCCATTCAAAAATGTTTCGCCACTAAAGGAAATTTTGCCACCCTTAATGTGAGTAAAATGCTACTCAAGAGCGAGTGATGCCAGTCGAGTGTGGCTGAGGAAGGGAAATTGCCTCTGAGCGCGAGTGCAAAGAAGTTCAACTCAATTACCGTGTTTTAAATAATTTGCTACCCCTCAATGTGAGTGGGATGCCACTCCAGTGCGAGTGATACCAGTCGAGAGCGATTGAGGATAGATTTTTTACCGCTCGAACGCGGGTGCAAACGAATACGTTTTTCAGCCGTGATGCCACTCGAGTGCGAGTGATACCAGTCGAAGTGACCAAAGGAATTTTTGCTGTTTGACGCTGGTGTGACGTAAGTGCTGCCAAGTTCGTTTGGATCTCTCAAGATTTCTGGGAAACCACTCGATTTATAAACAAGACTCGATTTAGAAATGAGACTCGATGGGATACCACTACGATCGAGACTCGTTTGTTAAAACTGAGACTCGTTTCAGTGAGCGAAAATCGAGTCTCGTTTCTCAGAAAACGAGACTCGTTTAGAAAATTCAATTAATAGCTAATAATTAATAGTTAATTTATTTAATAAAAAGTATATCATTGAAAAATTGTCAATTAACTATTGATTATTAATTAACAATAATTAATAATAAATTTACTATTTTTTAATGATTAATTATTAATCAATTATAAAAAAATATGACAATAAAAAAAAAACAGGAGCAGTCCTTCTTTTCCCCAGTGCTACTCGTCTTAAAATGTTGTGGAGGCTGACCACATGACCATGAGAAACAGAGGGTGCTTACCATTTGCCAAACAGATATTTGGTTCTGTCCTTGTGTGCCGGTTCACAAGAACCGATACAAAAGACCCAACAATGTTCAACAGCTAAACAAGGGTTCCTAAAGAAAGGTGTACAATGGATATTCCCTCTGTGTACTGGTACACCAGGACACAACCAATGAACCGGTTGGTCGAAAATGGAACGGCAAAATAAGTGGACCACCTCCAGAGGTGGTCCTGAATATTCCGTTCGGAAGAAACTGAAACGGACCTTTCCATTTCAATTCCGACCGAAATTTCAGGAATCTTTGTCATAATGGAAAGTACCCGTAGACTACCCCTAGAGGTAGTCCTCTTTCTCCGTTTGGAACGGAACAACAGCAATTTCCTTAACATTTGGTAAATTTTCGGAGTCTCTCATCAGCCGAAAACAATTAAGCGCCATCTCGTTTGGTTGGTTTGCTTAGTTTGGAAAAAACTCATCCCAAACGGTTTATTAATGATATTCTGCATGAGGAGTCGAGAGACCGGGTACGGGACATGCGCAGCACTGTTGCATTTTCACCTGTTTAGTATTGCAAGATCCAGATACTGACATTTTCATATCAGCTCAGATAAAGCTTAATTTAAAATGGATGCTTTACTTCTCCTGATGTCATCATCTTTCTTCCTCTGGTTTAATTTGTCATTTGTAAACCGCCAATTATAATTGCCAAAAGAAAGCAAAGAGGAACTAGGAAAATATGGGAGGAAATTATCGAGGTGAGCTAGCTGATAGCTGTTAAGTCAAGGTTGTTAACTTCTTTCAATAATAATCACACACACTCGATACAAACTGTATACAAAATTCAACAAGCAAACATTGTTAACTCCACATTAAGCTTAATGTTTATTGTGTGATCTTAAATAATGTTTGAACATCAACAAAAATGTTATGCTACAGTACTCAAACATTTTTCATTTCTAGAATTTTCCTCTGTATTGGTTGGTACGTGTACTAATAGTTAATAAGTCAAAGTGAAACAGCGCAACCAGTAGATATAAGCTTGCAAAATTCCCTAAAATATTTTCATACCTTTTTTTTGGTAAGTGAATTTGGTAGTTATTCTATAGCCTGGGAATTATAGGGTGAAAAGAAATGGAGACACTATTAACCATGACTTCCCTTTCCTCTGTGGTGTCTTTTCCATTTGAGACATAGGACTTTTGCCAGCAGTTGGTGACATGCTTTTCACGAACACACTGATTTAGTCATTGGTAATGCATAATGAACATTTATTGCTATTTCCACTTTTGAATTTCATTCAGCTGGCATGGAGCTTAAAGTTCAGTAATTATTGGTCACATGACCAACTGTTGCAAAAGGCCTGTTCATAAGCGATATTGATAATTATTAGGCATAAACATAATTATTGGATTAACAAGTTCGCTCTTGGATTTAAAATTCTTAACTTTTCTAAAAGGTGTAGCTTTTTGCTATGCAGTTTGAGCAATTTTAAAACTTATCATGCTGCAGAGTTAGAGGGTTTGTGTGTAAAAATCAGTTATAATCAGTCGTTCCCAGGGCTTATCCCCTGTGAATGAGATTGAAGACTTTAAAGGCGCACACACAGGCTTCTATGTTACTTGAGTTACCCTTCACGTGATCGACTTTTAATAGTTTTAAAAATCTAGTAGAATTGGCCATTACATCATATTTACAACTTTTTTTGTTTCAGCCCGTAACGTCAGTCACATAAATATAATGCAAAAATGTAAGGTGTCTGTTTGAAAATATGAGTTTATGAAAAATTGTCGTAAATTAGAAAGTTATGTAACTGGACAGAAATATAACAGAAATGTAATGGTTAGACTTCAGGCATCTCTCGCACAGGAATTAGCTTGAGGGCTGGTGTTGACTGACATTTCAGGTTACTTGTCTCTCTTTACAAATGGAATATTCCCTTTGTATTCTGTGCTGCTTTCCATTTTGCCTCTACATGATACAAATTCTGAAACAATAACATGGCAATCGGACAATTGCTAGGAATTACATGTAAATTAATATTGAACTAGGAGTTAAGCCAGAATTTTAACCAGTCGTCCACTTCATCTACAGGTTTTGATGTTGATCAATACAGTTGTAGGTCAAATTTGATAGATTAAATGTTTTACTTGGCTTCTATAGAGTTCTAAAGTGTGACGTCACATTGCCATGGCGCTAAAAAATTCAGTTCTAAACACCTCGGATAATCTCTTCCGCGTGGGTCACGTAGTGCTTGTGTCCGCTTTGTCTTCAGGTCAAAACGCTTATTAACCTGTGTTATATTACAAAAGAGGCCACGAAGAAGAACAGATGGTCAAAAGGTCAAGTACTATTTGAAAATTATCGCTTTTTGTCCGAAGAAATTTATCGGAACGGACACAATGGTGTACTGCTTTGCACCGACGTGCAACAATTCATCAGAAAACCACAATTGCAAGTTCTTTGCATTTCCAAGTGATAAAAAGGAAAAAGACGAACACAAAAGATGGATCTGTCTGATAAGGTTTGTAACGGCACTTATAGTTATCGTTTTGCTCAAAAGAACTTCATAAATTTTTTTGCGATTTCCACCGACTCGGAATACTTAATCTATTTAAAAGAGCTTTTGGACTTCAGAGTTAGTTGAAATTTTGAAACGAATTTTGAGCTATTGAAATCTTTCCAAGTGTTTAGGATTAAGTTCTGTTATCTGTTTCTTTGAAATAGGAGGAAAGACAGAGAACCAAACAAGCATTCCAGAGTGTGCAGTTGTCATTTTATGGATGGAAATAAATTAAATGGGCCCACAATTTACGAAAGAAATCGAGATAAGATATTTCCTAGTGAAGGCACCAAAGAAAAAGAAAAAAGTAACAGCTAAAAAGAAGATTGTGCAAGAAATGGTGGCTGAGGCAATCAGAGGATCTGAGCAGCAGTCTACTGATAACGACACCAAACAAGAAAGTTGCAACAAGACAACAAATGAGATAATACGGGAGGCAGAATTAAATCAAGCCAGGGAGGAACTTCAGGGCATGCAAGAAAAAGAAAGCTACGCACAAAAACACTACACAGTTTCGGGAGTGAGTGTAGAGGTTCTCAGAATGGAAACAGGGCT
>Ga0126338_10001707_pt1 | contig 14481 bp, 6 predicted proteins | sample OrbCmetagenome_2_FD_92529 | JGI IMG/M metagenome (GOLD analysis project Ga0126338, IMG submission 92529) | Coral microbial communities from Petempiche,Puerto Morelos, Mexico - Orbicella C C metagenome | ecosystem: Host-associated > Invertebrates > Cnidaria > Coral | place: Petempiche,Puerto...
CGGATAACAAGATGTTTGTACATGTCAGTTGCAAAAAGAATGAAATCAAGCAAAACTCGCTATTCTAAGACCCATCCTGTCCATTTTAATATCTTTTAGTGTTGAACAGTCGGATTTCCTCTTCTTCAGCTACACTCCCACTGAAGTAACATTCAGTATCACTCAGATCACCTATAGCAAGAAAGTATATTTTTTAACAGTGAGTAGACATTCAAAGACAATAAAGTCTGACCTGACGAGGAATGTTCATGTTGGTCATGTTTTTAGTGGAAGGGAGCACAGAGGCAGTTAATGGAAACACTATCGGAGTGGCAAAAGTAAAGTGATAGGGGGTGGCACAAGGAAAGTGATAATTTAAAAAGGGTAAGGGGAAGCTGTGAAAAGCCTGCATGAGAATATATGTAGACCCAAACATAATCCGGCTTAATTTAGTTGTACAACAAGCTTTCCAAAAAATCAGTTGAAGACAAGTAAAAGGCACACTGTGGCAGACATAAGAAATCACACCATATACTCATTACAAATTGACTCTAGGGTCAACGTGCTCATTGGAGCTTATTGCCAATACAGTGCCATTGTGAATTCAGTTGTTAAAAATAGCTATTATGGGATTCTCAGGGGGCTAATAAGTAGGTATTTGCCTCCTAAGTATCTGATAATAGTTATTTGAATCAAATTCAAAATGGCTGCCGTATTGACAAAAAAGTGTGGTGTTAAAGCGACCTTTAGGGAAACTAGCAGATCACTCTAACACTCTCTTGTTTGGTTACTTCACTTTTAATTTCCAATGATTTCTTTAGTACAGTTGTCACAACGTTCTTCTACAATCTTCCTTGATTGCTATAATTACTACTTCAGCAACAAATACAACAACTAGGAGTTTACTCGTCACGTTCCTTTTAAGGGGACAACCACATGATCCATCAAATCACTGTCAAACTGTCAATTAGGCTAACGTAATGTCATGCGCAGTTCGCATAAGGCCCTATTGAGACTGCACAAAGCTACTTAGCACATTTTCGTTCGACGTTATCGAGGTTGACTACAACATTTTCTACCTTAATTTTAACCGACTATTCCTAAGTGGTTGACCAAAATAAGGTAACGTGAGTAATATAAAAGTTACAATCTTGGTTTTTATTGACCAAAACTTGAGGATAATATACTAAGTTTAAAAGTAAAGGTTGTTGTCACAAATTTCTTGTGATATAAGTGTTACTAACAAAATGATTGCACAATCCAAGTTCGGGGGTTGGCCTTTCTCAAATTCTGAACCCGCCTAGTTCATATCAATATCTGTACGTGATCTCGAGTTTAAACATATTCAAAGAGACACCATAGTGCTACTTGTGGTATCTACCATGTCTTTCTACTTTTGTGGGAATTGTGAACGAGGTATGAATTTTAATTAAACGACCGTAGTTTGATGTCCAAAAACGACTACAAAACGAACAAAATTTGGTTGAAAAATTAGACAACAAAATCCTGATGAGAGCGCTTTCAAAAACTAGACATCAGTTTTATTTCATTATCTCGATTGACGCCAAAAAGAAACTAACCATAGCAACCGTAAACACAGCTGGAAAATCCCTAAATGATGGTGTTCGATGGAATATGAATAAACTCAAGTTTTCCTTGTAAGTCAAAAACTACATAATAACATAGTATAAGGAAAAGATGTAATTTGATCAGTACCGAAATAGAAAATCAAGTAACCTTTTGTTTAATACCTGAAATATCTCACGATTATGTTATCCTGCACCAAAAACAAATTTTCTCTTAACAATTTAATAACAAATAGATAAATATATAGAATACATTCTGACTTGCATTTTTATTCTCTAACAGTATACTGATAAACCGTAACACCCGTCAAGGTATAGCCATAATCGTGATGTTTGTTTTGCAAATTTGAAAAGGAGATTGACTCCGCGATAATGAAACTTTAAGTAGCTGTTAATTGATACCTCGCAAAAATTTTGATGTATCAAGTTTTTTTTTCTCCCCACACATACTAACATTACATACCAACACTAATTTACTTTTAACATTCCATGAACACTATTTCTAGCCCCAAGGTTGTCGCCTGACGAGAGATTCAACTGTATTTAAGTTATGTCACAACGAAAACAAAAGATCGTGTTATAGATTACTGTGATTAAACAATGGCATAAACTGCAGCGATACACTCCGTCTTCCGCGTGACTGTTGCTACGTAACAGCTGATCCCTACAAGCCATCTTCAAAGAGAGACATTCTCTTCTTTAGCCAAAGTCACTTTCGTGCTATCTGATGGCACTTCGCTCTGCTCCTCTATTGTTGCAAGGGACGATTTATTTCTTCCATCCATATCATCTGTTTCATCTGCAGACCAGCTGGCTCTCTCGATACCTTCTGGCAGCTGAAAATTAGGGTTAATCGATAGCGCCAGGCTTCTGAGTAACTTGTTCTGCGCCTCCAGCATAATCACAACTGACTTGATCCTCTTTTTGTTCTTCATCATCCCCTCTCGTAGCTCAGTGAGTTCAGATGGTTTGTTGTCCTCAGCCAATGGCTCTGGAGTGGCTTCAGCATATCGTGCTTGTAGCCATTCGATTACTCTGCAAAGAAAAACAAAAATAGATATACTGGCTATAAATTACAATTTGTCGGCACCATCAGGAACGTTTAGCTGTTACAGAATGCCAGAACGAGTTTTCTATGAGCGAATATTGCTAAGATATAATACACAAGGGATTAGTTTTCTTAGTCTAATAGATAATTTAACGACCACGCGACTTTTTCGGAGAAATGTTTCATGCAAACGCCATGTTGGTGCCCCTCGGAGGGGCACCAATAGCTTGACGGGCTAGCTTCAGTAGACAGGCAACGAGCAAGCTGCCGCACGCGGACGACACAGTTTTGGCGCCAGATTAAAAGCTTGGAGAAAGAAAATGTTTCATATTTTTCACTTTTTACAATCTGATATGGTTTCGAATAATAAATTCCTCTCCGCGAATATTCAATGCCCTCTCTAATGAGAAATGGTTCCCGACTCTTCAATGCCTCTCCTGTCAACATACATTTGACGTCAGATCGGCCTTTCGTTTTCCGCTCATACACTATGCATGAACTACACAACCAAAACGTTTTTATTGCTTAGTTCCTCAGTTAAAAGTAAACAACTATCATGATTATATTTTGTGCACGATCAAGGCCAAAAAGTGAACAAAACCATACAACGAAGAACTTTGTCGGGTTTCACAACCGTGCTCTTTTGGCAGTTGGCGGGGAAAGAAAATCACAGCAATTGGAAAAAATAATAATAAAGAGGCCTGCTTAACAAAACCAAACAAATACAAAGAAACAATACCAACACAAGCTCAAAACGTCAAATAAATAAAAACCAAAGTAACAAGAAAATCCAAGAACAAGCGGTACTTCTATGATATCAAAGTCATACGTCATGAACAAGTTTATTTTGTAAGCTTCCGACGGGGTACTTCTCAGTTCGCAATGGTTTTGTTCCTAGCATCTATCACCTGTTCAAGATGACGAATAAGGAAATCCTATGTGGTCTCTGTTTAAAAAGACAAAAGCTGCAAATATACATCGAGAGCCACTACGCATGCCCTTATTCATAGGGAACAACTACCTGTGAAGCATGGAGTGCATATTAGGCATGTCGTCATAAACATCTTCGTAAACAGCTTGTGTAATGAAATCTGGAAACAACTCTTCTATTTCAATATGATACTCAATCTGCAGAGCAAGTCTCTTGATTGTAGCTAGCTTTTTCATTTTCTCGGTATCTCCAACGGCCAGACCAACCTGTAGAAAAAGAAAACTTGCGTTAACTAAGAGCCAAGGTATTTAGCACTGCTGTTCTAATTGGTGATACTATAAATCGAGTAACAAATATCGTAAAGTAGAACTCAAAGGTTGTTAAGAATCCCAACTGGTTGTTCACAACAATTGAACACACATTGATCTAGCAGCAGGGAGGAGAATTTGAAACCGAGACCTCCAGATTACAATCTATGCATAAGTGACTTTCCCATTCACTTTCTTTCGTCATTCGTCTATTTTGTTGTCCTAAGCCTCGGTGCCAAGTTAGAATTTTAATGGGCTTATTGGTAAAGTGCACCTTTTTGAGTCGTTTGTGCCTCCCGTAAACATTGGTACCCTTAAATTGATCATAACATGAACTGGATGTCTTCTTACCAAGAGATTCATCAGTCCGACGCTCAGCAAGACCAAGCAAAAAAAGAGAAATGTGTATGCCACTGATGGAAATGGATCATACGGATTGTGGTTTTTATACAGCTCAATAAAGTCTGCGAAGTCGAGCTCTCCAACCGTCATAACCAACACACGAAGAGTGGAAAGAGGTACGGTGCGGAATGCATTCTGCAATAAAATTACATGCAGTGAGACAAATACTTAATGGGACCATTACTTAACGTTCTCCATGGCTGCTTTAATATTTAAAACTAGCTGTCATACGTAGAAAATTATACTGAAATCCGACTGTAGACATGAACCTGCAGATGGCATAGTGCGCGCTCAAGCAAGTGCAAGAGTCGCAAATGTTTCACTGACTGGGGAGGTGAAAGGGAAAAAATGTAACGAGCACCGTAGAAGTTTGCAAAACAGATCAAAACAACTCATTTAACTTTTAAAAACGTGTGGTTTCCCCTACACTTTGTGTTATGAAATAGAAGTGGCCACCCTACCAATATTCAAAACGTGATTAGTTTCTGGTTGTGAGGAAAAACTAGTTAGACTTTAATTTGGCTAAACCAGACGAGAGCTGTCAGGGACACTAAAATCGCTGTTGCGGCAAACTGTTATTAAAAGACATGCCAAACGTTTTTATGTTGCGATTTGCCATGCAGTTTAAAGATGAATGTGTTTGCTTTTCTGTGTGTTTTAAAAGGCAAAATCTGAGATATGTCTTTTCCTTCTTTTTCAGACGTTAGCATTTTTGTTCAAGATTCAAGGCTAGTTATCTCGGAGAATCAGAAATACCTGGCTACCCCCAGTTTTCTTTGTTGAATCCAGTCCTAATCCTATATTCAGTTATTTAAAACTTGACAGCTAAGTCCGCCATTTATAAGCGGCGGTGGAGTTTTCAATTTTGCTTAGGAAGAGCAGTAAGGCTTGTTGCTAAGTTCCCTGATGAGATGTTAGTCAATCGCTCGTCACTCAGGGATGTTACTCAACGAATTTTGTCGATTATTTTTGTTTCTTAACCGAGTTCGTCAGTCCAAATTGATGCTGTTGGGTTAAGTCTAGCTGCCCAGAGTCAAGCCATGTTGAAACAACTAGCACTAGATCCAGGAATATTCGATAACAATCTGCAGCTGACTACCACAAAACTGACGCTTTCCAAGAAAGCTATACTCACCCAATCGGCCTCCGCTATTTACTCGCTTACTTTTATGATAACCCTTACCTCCTCCATAAAGAGGACGTAAAAGACCAGTGCAAATCCTAGGACGAGGAAAACGAACACCACCATCACTTGGACAATCGTCTTAATCACCTCAGTATACATTGAGATATAAGTACCAAACAGTCGATATCTTCTAAGGAACAGCATCATGTTGGAATAGCACACAAAAATCGCCACAACACCAAAAATCCAAAAATTAGGAGGATCACTCATGCTTGAGAACCTTTCATCGAGGACATCAAGCGAAGTTACGTAGGGTGCCATGAAGGCGGTGGTACTGATATATAGGATCCAGTCTAGGTAATTAGAAGTGTCCTTGAAATATTTCCACCGCTGCATGTATATCTGGAAAAACTCTTTGCATATGTGTAATAAGGCGAAAATCAAGACAATGTATGGTACTGATTTCGTTAGGGCAGAATCCTTCTTGTAAACATCAGAGGGCTTTAGGTTGTACGATTTTCCAGATGTGTTCACATTAGGTGGATTTCGTGGACTCAAATTGACACCTCCCCTTTGCTCGACGACAAAAATGCTGAGAAGTACCAGCAAAATGAAATATGTGACAAAATCGCCGAAAAATCCGAACTTTCCCAACGTGCTCCATTTCCTTTCGTTGAATTTCAGAGTTAGAGGATGAAGAAGGAGCCGCTCGCGTTCATTCTTGATCATCGTTTTAACTGTAGAGAACCTTTTGCTGCTTTTCTTTACCTCTGGACCAGGATCCAAATACTTAAAGTCGTACGTGACTGAGTATTTTGGGTCGGTGGCGCTGAGGTGTGGAGAATGAGTCACGCACAGATTTAAGGCGACCTCGGCCGCTTCGGGGAAATTTTCAACCAGGAGTGAGATGGAGGTCTGCCCAGTTTTAGTCTGGTAGTTTTCAAGTTCCACCCACCTTAAAGCAATAGCAAGAAGTAGGTTACTTTTTGTATAACATTTAATCGTATTAGTCAGTTCGTAAGGATCACAACTGATGAAAAAAATTGTTTTCGCATGGACTAACGATTTGCTTTTTATAACGTTACATTAAAGGGCTATAAAGGAGGAGATAACCTACTACGACATATTCAATTTTAGTATACACCTACAGCGTTCTTTTACGAATGCTGTTCTCTTATTGGCTACACTAGTTACTATCTGTTCTGTTGTAGATAGTGGGCAGCCCAGCAGTGTGCAGTTGTAAACAAAATTGCAGCCGCCTTTTTGGGTCTTCAAAGTGTCCGGGAAGAGGATTTAGATGATTTACAAGTTAAGTTTTGAACGACTAATAGATTTATACTAAAACAATTCAGTAGATTTTTCGCTGATTGGTAAACGTATGATTGGGGAAAGTAATATATTAATCTAAAATAACTGTCAACGACTCTAGTGGCCCACTGATACAACATGATGATAGCATCAGTTTCATTACCCCTAACAGCAACGTACCTCTTGTGTGTCACAATTGTCATGGCAACATCAGATGATCCCGCCTTCGCTGCTATTTCCAAACAACCATTTCCTCGTTTGTTGCAAAGTGTCAAACTTGCGCCACGGTCCAAAAGTAGACGCACAATAGCTGCATGGCCCTGTCCACAAGCCACATGTAATGCAGAGTCACCGTCTGTATCTTGGAGGTCGACAGAAGCTTTGAAATCGAGTAGAATCTTAGCGCATTGTAGGTTGTTGTTCTTCACAGACCACATCAAAGCTGTTCGGGAGTTATTATCTTTACTGTCAACTTCTGCTCCCAATTTAAGAAGTGTTTCACAAGCTTTTCTGTGAGAAACAAACAAAAAAGCCACAATACCTCTTGATGGTAAAAATTGATCCATTAAAAACCTTAAGGTAACCCTCGCAGTTTGCCTGGCAATATTTTCCCAGCAATATAGCAAGTATAGACGATCGCGAATCCTAAAAGCGGGGTCTTGGAAGAAATGACGTTTTCTTAAAACGAGACAATTGGTGTTTTCGTGTCTCGATGATCATTGTTCATGTTGGACTACGTTATTTTTGGCGGGAAATTCGAGGTTGCGAAAACCGCACGGCATTGCCACCAATCCTCCGATTCACGATGCCATGGAACAAGAAGAAGACTGCAATGGTAAGTTGCACTAAAATCTTAAATACCTTATGCTGTTATCGGAGAACTTTCATATTTGCGTACGCATCAAACCTAAACCAGAGAGTCTGAGAGTTCTGTAGAAAACTGTTGTCATGTGTCGCAATCAGGCGAATTATCTGATTCACTTTGCGCTAAATACAAGCCTAACTCGGCTTAACTTTTTCTTATTATTGGGTAGTCAGTTCAGTTTATTGAACTGTTGTTGTCTGTCGAGCAGAATCAGTATAACCTCACGCGCTAGCTTATACTGTCTTACTTGGGTAGTCAGTTCTTTATTGAACTGCTGTTATCTGCATGTGTTACAGCATAATGTTACAAATAACACCTTCATCGTACAAAATTTGCGAACTTTGATCTTCAGTTACAGTTAATAATAAGCTATGGGTGGATTCAACACACCCATGGCTTATTATTGACCTAATTTGCGTACGTGTTTTTTTCTTGGGCAATGCCTTTCATGCATGTACGAAAAGGGCAGTGAATTGATAAGATATATAACATGTATCAGTATTTAGTATAAATCTACTAGCGTTCTATCACAAGTGCCGTCCTCTGATTGGTCACGCTAATAACTATCTATTCTGTGATAGATAGTGAGTCCCGTAGCAGTGTGCCCTTGTTAATAAACTGGCGGCCGCTTCTTGGCATTTTCTGTGTCTGTGAAGAGGATTTAGATGATGTTTGGAACGACTAGTAGATTTATTTATCTCCTGGATTGGAAAACGCTTTTGTTAGTAATAAATTCCTTTGTTTTTAGTAAACTTCAGTATTGTTCAACTGTTTGGAGTAATACCAGCCACAGCAATATTGACAAGTGACAAAAAGTCCAAAATTTCGCTGGACGAATTATTCTGGGACTAAGAAAGTATGACCATATTTCGGATGGGCTGCGATCACTGAAATGGCTTCCTATTAGAGAGAAACTTATTCTAAACGATGCAACTATGATGCACAAATGTATTAACAAACTTGTTCCAGACTATCTTGCTGATATGTTCAAACTACGTTCCCAAGTCCATAATACACAAACTAGATCGTCTGGTGCCTTGGACATGCCCTTATGTCGCCTGTCAACAGGGCAGCGTTCTTTTGCTTTCAGAGGAGTCAAACTCTAGAACTCTTTGAATAATAATATTAAGTCCTTAAAATGCCCCAAGAACTTTAGGCGTCATTTTGCTAATGTTTTATTAGGTTAATTTTTTTTTATTTTAGATATATAATATATATTTGTAATATTCTTGGTATATTTTTTGTAATTATAATATTATTGTACTTATATTCTTAATTAATTTAAATTTAACTTTGTAATTGTAATAGGCCCTTTGCAGGATCCGGTCATATAGTACGGAATTAATTATGCTGGGACGCACGATACACAGTGGGACTTTCAAAACAAAGGAAATTGGGGCTGGACTGGTACTAATTTCTTTGTTTTGGAAGTCCCACTGTGTAACTTGCGTCCCAGCATGATTTATTCCGTACCATGTGACCGGATCCTGCATAGGGCCTATTGTATTGAGCTGAAAAACCCTCTCAGGGAGCGTTAATAAAGTTTGTATGTACGCATGTATGTATTGATATCAAAACAATTAGATTATTCGCTCTCGATTTCTATGCGTGATAGAAATCTCAAACTCATAATTTAATTGCTTAACATAGCTTTGTTGTGAGATTCCTCACGAGCAGCTTCCCTGACTTGGGAATAAGGACTTATCATATTGTCATATGGTAAACTGCCCGAGAAGAACGTCATATTTAGTCCATGGGCCAGGGCAGGTTCTCGGTACTACTCTGGAGAAAATGTCAGCAATATGTGAGAAAATGTGAGAAAATGTGAGCAATATCTGATGAAAGGTTGTATGAAGGACTTTTCAAATTTTTTGATAGCAATCTTGAAAAATTAGCTTTTAGTATTCTTATTTTTCAGTTATTTTAAATGCGTTCTTCATAGCTGCGGAACGAGCGTAGCGAGCGAGCAGCAACATCATCAGGATTTGAGAAGAATATATAGAAGGGGGTACGAATTCTCGAATTTGTCGCTTTTTTACCAGAATGCATTGCATTTAACCAGAGTGCACTGCGCCACTCATTGCGCCACGAACAGTACGAGGATGTCACGACGGATGCCACACCGCCGAGCCGTCGTCCTTTTTCGCGTGGATTTTAACGGTTATGTTTTGCTCTTTGTCAGGATCCCTTTTCATACCTCGTCATCGATACATACAAGGACAGATTTTAAGTTACACACTACTTAAAGAAATAAAGGTTAATGTACGTAAGTCTTGGAACGCGTAGGTTGATGAATCACTGCGTAAAATATGTCACTATCAACAGAATGTGCCACAGCATTATCTTTTAGATACCCTAGTTAGTAATGTTAATAAATCACTACATTGTACAGTAAACAGCTTTTCTTAACATTTTTGGATAAAAACTAAAACTTATTAGTTGATTTGAAAAAGAAAAACTTAAATGAAACCATGCAGCTCAAACTCGCTGCATGGTTTTATCAAGTAATATAGAGAAACAGGCAACACTTTGTATTTTTATGCTCACTGAATGAAATAGCTACAAGCATTCAAGAGTTTTTGATTGACTGCTTTAAGGCTCGCAACGAAACTTGACTGCTATGTACAGTATCAATTGTTGTTTCATTCTAACAGACCAAACTAAACGACCTCGTTTCGACCCTTTTAAAACTTTTATTATACTCACTGCTCATATGACGAAAGTGTGCTAATTAACCCTGTTTTAAGAACACATCTCGACTCTTATAAGGCGGCTGTAATTAAAGGTCATAGGCCATTGCTTTATTCAGTGGCAGAGAATACCAAGGAAGGAGAAATCCCCAGGTCCTTTATCACAGGAAATTCCGCAGTCTTTTTACCATGAAGCGAGGTTAGTTAGAATGCATCTTTCAAACAACAGCTGCGAAACAGATTTCCCAGTCTAATTTGGAAAGCGGAAAGCAAAGACCTCGTCCGGCAAGAGCCAAGCACGAGCAGAACTTGCTCGAAAATATGCACTTTTTGCTAAAATAATACTGCATATAAAAAGGTACAAGAAAACGCGATATTTTGTCTCAGTAGGTTGACTTATGTTTAGATGCCTAGGAAAGCTGCTATTGCTGCTGGTGATAGCAGCATTACTGTCCTGGCCTCTCGGCGTGATTTGGTAGTAGGTAAAGCGTGTTACCATAGTCTGTGCTATTGAGATTATACATGACAGCGGCGTAGCCTTTAAACCATTAAGCACGGGCTTAACAATAATTTCTGTAAGTAACGTTGTTAGTAGCCGAAAGACCACATTTTTTTTCTTACTATTCAATAGCGAATCACCGCTATATCAACGTTTTATTTTGAAAAACAAAATAATGACTTTCAATCTTATACATGGAAAATGCTGAAAGGATGAAACCAATTATTTTGATATAGAGTCGCAAGCTTATGACAAACTGTTTGAGTTTATTTGATCAGATTTATTAAATCCCAGGCTTTTTAACATTGTTGATCGGAGAGAGACGCAATGATCTCCATGCAATCAATGGGCGTTACTGAAATACCCGAGTCAACGTAAGAAAAAGACATTTCCGAAGAAAGTTAGAAAACGATTTCAGCGACTTGTTACAATTTGAAGATCACCCGAACAATAATAAACTTTCTGTTCTTTCCAAAGATCTTTCAAATGCTCAACTGGCCGGAGAGGTAGTAACGTTATCCCAGCAATTCGACAACAGGGTTGACTCCATCTAAAGTCAAGGAAATATAGCAAGTTGGACTGTGCATCTGTAATGCAGTTCTTTCAAATAATACTTAAATGGCGTGACCACCGACATCTTCTGAACTATGTGAGAGTGCAGAACTAGATCTCAGCAGAACTAGATGCATTTCATATACTCTTCTAACAAGCAACTCAGAAATCCCAACGGAATATCCTCAACGCCTCCGGCGCCTTGTCGGCAATTCTTTTGGGCAAGACATTATATACGGGATAACTGGAGGAACACCCTCCAAGCAAATGCTATTACCATACGCAATAAAATCGTTGCAAACCGCAATGTTGAACTTATACAGATGTTAAGCCGATGTGGGCATGGGATTACGTATTCGCAAATTGAGGAAATAAACACTGCACTTTGCAATTGCCTACAAAAAATGGCCTTGACGCCTGATATCCTTGCCTGAAAATATTCAGGCAACGCTTGCGGGGGATAATATTGATAGACTAGAAGAGACGCTTTATGGCGTAGGAACATCTCATCGAGTAAACGATATTGCTGTCCAAACCAGGTATTTTGGTCTCGGAACCCCTTTCCGAACCCTGGAACCGGGCAAGCTAGGACAAGGAAAAGAAGCATTCATCATCCACTAATCTCGCTCACAGTGCACCTACATACAACGCTGGTAATCACTGCAGTCCTTGCACGAGAGCATTCGTCGAGGTAACAGCTGAGGAAATCTTGGCGGAGGCAAGAAAGAAGGATTTGCTAAGGATCCTGTGGCTCCATGCAAATGAAAGGCTTCACCTGAGCACCCCAGCGACTTTCCAGCCCACTGCCTCAAGCAAGTCGAATAGCACGAGACGAAGAAGACATGAAATTGATGATGTCAATGCTCGAAAGAAGCTGGATCGATCCCTTTAAGGGAGAAAATCAAGACCTAGTTTGTCTATCTAATGGCGACTTCGCAACTCCCGAGATAGAGAATGATCTGCATGCTTCAGGTAAAGGCTTTCGGAGAGACGGCTTATAAGACGTTTCGTCAGAACAACCTTGAGTCTGACCCACCTAAGGTGAAATTCTACTACAAAATTACGAACCTCAAAGTTTAAACATTTGGTGACGTCTCAAAGAAGATGAAGGGACAAATAGGGACAAGCAAGGAAGTAATCATTCAAGCGGATTGTGTGCACTGTTTGCTCAAATGATCACTATTGCTGAGAACAGGACGCTGAAGATGAATGATGCACTGAGCCACCCTCTCGGACCTTGTCATTGGGGCCTTGCCTCGGTTGATGGATTGCTGAGAACCAACAAATCATCACTTGCCAAGGGGCTGGCCAGAAGAATATGACAGCAGCAGATATAATTCCTCAGCCGTGCGGGCGGATTATTGACAGAATGATAATGGTACAGAAGATAAGAGGCGACCAGGAAACATTTGCTGAATTGACATCGTAATGTCAATGATTTTGCATGAAAGAAGAGACAGCCAGCGTATTGACGCGGTCTTCGACGTTTACAGAGATAATTCGAACAAGAACCCCGAGAGAGAGAGAAGAGAGGCTCGGAAAGCTCATAAATTCAGAAACATCAAGGCAGATCACAAGATACATCAATGGCGGAAATTCTTGTCCAATTCCAAGAGTAAATCGCTCTTGATCAAATTTAGTTCAGAAGAGTGGCAAAATGAGAGGAAAGACAATCTATGTAACGACCGAGGATTACTGCTATGAATTCTCCTAATCGGAGTAACAGCAAGGGATTAAGAGCTAAGGTCGACACAAGAGGAGGCAGGTACCAGAGTGTTTCTCCATGCAGCACATGCAGCCGAAAGGTACAGAGCTTTAGTTATGACGTCAGAAGATACTTATGTATATGTTCTTAGGCTTTTTGATTATCGCATGGTTAAGGAGTCTGTAACGCTATTGGACTTTGTTGTAGGATATTCTGTGCCAAAAAAGGCAAAGTTCATTGAAGAACTTTGTTTCTGTTGTTTAAGGATGTACTCCTCGAGAGCAAGCTCCCATTTGCAAGCAACTATTTGGAAAAGAAGTTTACACAGCTGCCCTCAAGTCCCTTCACCAGTTGATCATGGATGGGTCGAGAAGGACTGCAACTTATCCATCAAATGGTTGAATGGCGAACCCGCCTTTTCAATTCTTCGTGAGCTTCTCTAATGTTATTGTGTAAGATCAGGCAAGCTATCCACCTGTACCTTGCTTACAAATGGCCTTAAATGCACCGATACAATGTATGTGCCGCCTTCGCGACTGCAACAATAGTGCTTAGGACTGAAAGAGATTCTTGATGGAGAATGCTCAGATGACGAGGAGGATGAGGAAAATTAAGGCATTTTAGATATCAATAGAAAGAATCCGTTAAGCTAGAAGACAGTGTCGAGAAAATTGTGAAGCCATTACTCTCCCTCGTGAATTATGCTCTCTTTTTATAAAGGCAAAATGTCTCTATTTCTTTTAATTCTTTGGGCTTCTTCAACATAAGGGAGCTTTTCAAGAGTTTTTTTTTTCTAATTACATAATAAGTGCTTTGAATCAAAAGGGAAAATGCACTCAAATGTCTAAACAATTTCGCAACATTTTGCTTTAGAATAATGGTGTTTTAACAGCCAAAATGACAGAACCAAGATGGCGTATCTAAGATGACCGACGGGTATTAATTGAGAACCACTGTCTTGGTAGCAATTGCATCTCACCAAATCATTGCTTGTGAATCACTTATTTTCTCCTGCTTCCGTTTAGTGAAAATTCTGTGAGATCAGCGCATTAAAAAAAGAAATACCTAGAAGTTTATTTTTTTGAAATTCAAATAATTTTCAGCGTTACCATAGAAACAAGATCATTAAAGATCATGTAAGTTTTAACTAAGTGGTTTAAAAACTCATCTGGCAGAAATTTCAATCCTTTTCACATATAAACTACCCTTTACGTATGGTTATTAAGCAGAGAAATACTACTTTTAAGCAGTCATTGCTTGTATCCTGATGATTCTGTGGAAATGAGTGACGTTACTTTGTCACGTGATAAATCCTGTTAAGCTACTCATTTAGCATTGCTATCATACATAATACTAGAGTACAGTGGAACCTCGATTTAACGAACCTCTATTTAACGAAGTCTTCGATATAACGAACGAAATTCTAGGTCCCGGCCAAAGTTACAGTAAAATATATGGAATAGAACCTCGGTATAACGAACC
>Ga0126338_10001709_pt1 | contig 14473 bp, 16 predicted proteins | sample OrbCmetagenome_2_FD_92529 | JGI IMG/M metagenome (GOLD analysis project Ga0126338, IMG submission 92529) | Coral microbial communities from Petempiche,Puerto Morelos, Mexico - Orbicella C C metagenome | ecosystem: Host-associated > Invertebrates > Cnidaria > Coral | place: Petempiche,Puerto...
ATTTCCCCCAAAATGAGACACTGCGCATGTACGTCGGTTGCATCCAGCCGTAGCGTGAAATCTGACTACGTGAGTCGGGATGTTTTGCCGTAGTGGCTACTACGTCGGGTTTATTTCGCTTCTTTGGCCCTTTTCAATGGACATCTTGACATTTTAAGAATTCCATTGGATACTACATCCTTTAAACTCAATTTAAGTCAAAGATTGTGTCAAGGTTACCTTTCATAAGCTTGTAAATCCGTATCCTGAATTTACGATAAGTTTTAGCAAAGGTGTTGGAATGGCGAAGCGAGTCAAGTGAAATATTCGGGTTGTGAACGAGGTTGTTTTTCTTCGGCTAAGTTTGTTTTGAGGGTTTAGTGAAGATATTTTATATCTGGATAACTGTACGATGCTATTTTGTTTCTTTGGTTATTGGTATATTTGTGTTCTTCACTCGATATTCTTTGAGATATTTGTCTATGAAATTATATGTTTCATCCATCCAATTGTTATGGTACAAAGTGTATGGCATTCGCTTTCGCTCAGAAATAATCTGTTCGTCTTACCGAATAACGGCCATCGTCCTTTGAGCGAGGCCATTTGGCTGTGAGAAACTAAGTAAAAGAGATTTTAAACTCCTTAGCCGATGTTTCTTTCATCTCTGTATTTCGCTTTACTCGCTAGACTTAAATTTGGCAGACCACCGAGACGTATTCTCCCCAGACCATTTCAGTCATGGCAGCCGTAGTAGCACCAGCCGTAGTGATTTGCTTAAACTCCCTATTATTTGATTCATGAAGATGAAAATAGACGCTTCAGATATCGTCAAAGACCATCGAGAATAAGGGAGAGAGATGGTAATTTAACTTATATGGATAAGAACTCACCAAATTTTTGGTCGTATCATTTGTTATGGTAGTCTAACCTTATTAGTATAAAATAGTGGGAAAAACATATTATTTGGTTTCGTAAGAGACCTGTATTCAAAGCTTTCAAAAAAGAAAAGTGGTGGAAGAAGTTGAAACGTTTATTGTGGGTGTGAATTATCTAACTCATATATGTGGAAGTTGTACTTTGGTTTTGTCCTTATTGTTCAGAATATTAGTTGTTAGGATATATTATCAAACACAAACTCGCGATGAAACATAAAACCAATAAATCAAAATTTGAAAAAGAACATTTATACAACTCATCTGTATCAGAGAGTTAGACGAAAAAGATTATTTTATTATTTTTGTTACTAAATAAGACTTTTGTTTCGGTTTTGGTTTCAAAAAATCATCACTTGAGATTTCATTTCTAAGTTTCAAAAAATCATTAGTGATGTTCACATTTCGTTGATGCTTTTTAGTTTTCAAATGTATATATTTTCCAGCTAGAGTGTAATTATAACCGTTCCAACATACCCTACAATACCATTTATCTTGTTTCTCCATATTATTAGATTACATAATTGCGCGTCATTTCTCGGAAAGACGGGAAGTCTAAAAGGGACTTTCCCGAAGAAGTATATCCGCGTTACTTTCCCCAGGAAATGGGTCATTATTAACCAATCATATGTCGCTACTATAATAAATAAAAGTAAAGTTTACTTCCAAACTTTACTACAAAGTTTACCTCCAAAGTTTACTCCACAGTTTATTTTTATATTTTATAATGCCCATATGCGTAGCTTGTAATTCCATCGTTTGAAATATAACGTTTATCATCAAAGCATGACAATGACGCTTTGTTGAGCTCATAACTTCCCAACTGATGTTCTTCGCTCTTGATGGTCTTCATTTTGTGGTACATTTGTTTGTTATTAAAAAGTGTATTCTTGTAATCTTCGTGTTTGATGTCCTTCGTATCACAATCTTCATGATACCTTTCGCCGTCTTACTATTTTCATTGTTGTCTTTGACATATGAGTACATTTTACTTCATAAACCAATAAACTCACCAGCTGCTTCATCCTTAAATTTACCGATTATTTTCTTATTTGTCTTGTCATAAAACGGACTATTTTCAGGGAAATCACTATTATCAAATCTATTTTTATCCTTTAGGAAGTCGCGGTAGACATCTTTGGTTTCATTTTCATAGGTCACACTATCGGTGTCGGTGAATAATAATTTTGCTTTTTTGCCGTATTTATCCAATATATAATTATAATGAAAATCTTACATCAGTGTCTTCATCAAATCGAGAATACACATTCCAACATACGCGGGTCTGTTTAATACAAGCGTTTCCTTGATTTTGTGTAGCGACAAGATTCTCGTTGAAAATTTTTGAACATACAGTGGAGGATAATGGAGGACGTATTTGGTTTTGTTACTCAGTGTTGGAATTAATTTTTTTTCAACTTGTCCAATTAATATTCCATATTTATCCTTTATTTTTCGACAGCATTCTGATAGCATACTTTTGGAAACATTCAACTGTTCTGGTCCAAGAGGATAATCGTTGTGGAAATCATGCAACTCCTGTGGATATTCTAGATCTACTTCTAAAATTGAACCTTTTTTACTGTCATCTTTGTACTTGAAAACATCAATTTTATCAACATTCGTTTTCCATCGGAACACGCCAGTTGGAAGATATTGACTCATAGCCCAACCATACAAATGTTTGGCATCAAGATACATAATATACTTGGAAGACGCCTTTTTGTTGTAATCTTTCATATATTTGTTATTTGCTTTACCATATCGATTAGCAATATACGATACACCGCCCCTCATTCCTTTCTCAATGAAGTGAAACATATTGATACCACACATCAATTCAAGTTTGATATCAGTCATTTTCAACATTGCGTCCCAAGATAATCCAGGACTAGTAAAATAGTGACAGGGGTCTCATTTGTAGTACTCCAGACAAGTCTTTCTGTAATTTTCGAAAACGTCTGTTAACAGTAGAATATCAGGTACCAAATACAGATCGTGATACTCTCCCAAGTTTTTCAGCTTGAATTTCTTCAAACGTCCTGAGCATGTTCATAATCATCATCTGTTATACTCTCATCATTCAGAATGCTATAAAACTCATCTTTTGTTGGTAATTCCGTTTTATCAAATTTTTCGAAACTGTCCATGAAATCGTAAGGATAAACTGCTGTTTGAGACATCAAATCAAGTTTGCTTCCTCTGAATTTTTCAGAAGTATATTTCAACGATTCTTTTGGAAGATTGCTGACTAGTTTATCAAGACTGGAACTCATAAATTGAAATGAATCAATAAAAGTCAAATCATTACCAAGCATGACTGCCATACATTTCTCCATATTATTGAGAATCGCATTAACAGTCATTTGTTTTTCTTCTCCTTTCTTATTTTTGTACTTGTGATTTTTGGATATTTGTCCAATCTGTTGCCTTATAAAATGACTATCATATTTACGGAGATTGTGACAGGAAATGACAGGAATCTTGTCAGTTAGTTGAAAATTAAGATTACAATCATCATGAGCTGAGTCCCTATATTTTCCAGCCACATGACAATGATCACGGACACGAACATCATGGTTATTATATTTTTCATCACAAATATGACACTTGCCAGCTTGTTTAAAATCTTCCTCGTGTTTTTTGTCATTTTCAAAGGTTTATTGAAATTATTTTTGATTATTCGCTCGCAGTATTTAACTTCTTCCAATATCGTTTCCAAAGATAAATAGACGGCGTTTTCACCTCGGTATGCTTGTGCCGGTTTAGTATATTTGCCATCGTAACAACAAACGACTTTGTAACCGTAGCTACAATCTTTATCATTTTGATAAGCTTGAGTAAACGATTCAACATCATTTAGTTGACATCCTTCTATTTTCTCCGTTATAGCCTCAAAATCTGCATAAATCACAAAAGGAACAGGTAATTGCTTGTAGTAATTTTCGAACTTGACTTTGGAACCTTTCTCAGGCATTCGGACTGCTGGTTCACCATTAATTGCTATACAATTAGTTGTATCAATCAGTGTTTATTAAGAATTTCTCCTGAACTGAAGCACTGAAGACAATTCATACAAAAATGGTTTTTATGCTCTTGTTTTGTTTTGTTATACATGAATCGATTAAAATCTTTAATTAAAACATAATGCTTATTCTCATTTTCTGTTATCAACAAAAGATTTAATTCATCATCAAATTTTTCTTTTGAAAGAAAGATCGGAAATGGTTGCTTATTTTCATAACTGAAAACATTTATTCTAATTTCATTTTGCTTCTCGATTCGATTATAATGTTTGACTTCAACCGGAAATTCTATACCTGAATAATCTAATTGGTTAACAAACGTTTTATCGACCTGTTTAATTCTTTGTGGATCTTTATCTTGTACATGTGGATTCAAATGTCTGATATGACACCATCGGAAGCATTCATTATCTTTATTTTTCATGTTTCCCAAACCTTTCACATGATTTTTTAATTCTTTTGGTAATTGAATATAAGACGATCCCTTCAATGGTAAATATTTAGCAAAATTCAAATAATGTCTGTCAGCTGATTCTATTGACCATCCTGATCCTTCAGAAAGCCATCTTCCAATTCCTTCGATAATCTGTTCTATCACTAATATCAATGATTGTTTAATTTCAGTTTCATTCATGATTATTGACGCTTTACTACCGAAAAATGCTGTTTTGAATTCAATATCTTCACCTTTTGGTTTTTTGAAAGTAATCTTCAATATCTCAACCAACTTAATTCCTGTCTTATTCGACAATACATTCCGGATATGTTTTAAGATCTGACCTTTTGTTTCATTCAATTGCTTCAGCGGATCTTTGTCATGTTTAATATCAATTGAATAAGACTTAACAAAGTTTTCCAGAGCAACACCCGTTTCCACGATTCTTATTTTAGAAGCCATAGGTGGGGGTATTCTCTTCGTTTTTTCCACCTTCACAGATGATTTTTTCAACTTTCTTGTAATTTTGGTTTTTGGTATTTCATCCCTAAATTGGGGTGGGGGTGATAGTATCTCATCCCTAAATTGAGTTGGAGGTTCTATTATATCATCATCGTATTTCCTTACACTTATACGCGATTTAGAAATTCGTTTATTTTCTTTTTTCAAAAGCAACACAATTAACTGCTCCGTTGATAATTTTCTCAATGTGTATATCATCATATTATTAGATTGGATAATTTCACTATCAATATCCATTATTCTATTTTCACTAGCCATAATAAAATAGAACGTTTTCTCTTTATATATATGTCATCGATGGAATCATGCTCATATCCGAATAGGATGGTATAAATAACTTCCAATTTGGAGGTTAAATCAGCGGATGATGAGTTTTGGAAATTAAGAGGTAAAATTTGATCCGAAGAGCCTTGCGGTGAGGAAAAAAAGCTTCTAATTTAAAAATCAAGGTTTTTTTTTTTTTTTTTTACGAAAAAAAAAAGTCAAAAAGTGCTGCTGCGGGGTTTAAAAATAAATAGTGCTGCTGAGAGGCTTGAAAGTAATTTTTTTCATTTTTTGAATTATGCTCGTAATTGAAGAGAATTGCATGAATAACGTTTGACTTAATTGGAGGTTAAATCAACGAATTTCGGGTCAAAAAGTCTAAAATACATTAAAAATAAATTGCGTTTCACGGCTCTCAGAACGTTTGGCGAGTTTTGGAAATTAGAAAGGAAAATTTAATCGGAAGATCTTCTCGGTGATGAGAAAAGGCTTCTAATTTTAAAACGTGAAAGTGCGCTATAACCGCCATCCTCTACACTACTCATATACATTCATAATCTTAAGTGGCACTTAAGGCCGTAAAAGTTCATAGGCTAAAGTTTCTGCAGCATATGCTTTTCTTACGTGTTAAGGTCGCTGGCTCTGCGCATCCTGGGCTTGAGACCAGGCAATGGAAAAACATTTCTAACATGTCGTTTGGGAAAAGGCTAAATAGACATGTGCGTGGTAGCTGGAGTAGCCATTGGCTTTCGAGCTGCTTTCCAAGTTTCGTCTCGGTCTTTGCATTGCTGTTTGGGTTACTGTTAAAGAATCCTCCTGGAAATTCCCTTCTAATTAACACGTTTTTGAATAACTTCTATTAGATAATGATTCTGGGTTCGATACGAGGTGGTAAATAACCAACCAAGGGCTTAAACACCAGCTGGGTTATATGAAGAGAAGATCAAGGTACTTATCTTGATCTTATCTTGGTTATATTCATTTAATAATCACTGAAAAGAAGGGATGAAAACAACACACATGGATAACCAGGGTTTTTTCTGCGACGAGTTCGGCATAGATTCATCCAGCGATTTTCGCTTCACACGCGGGGCAAACCACGGGCTGGGAAGCATATACTTTTATGTGTCAGGCCGTCTAACGAAAACAGAAAACCCGTACCCAGGCTACAGTAAATTTAGCGATGAAGGCGGGAAAGCCATCAAAGGAAACCTGATTTCTTTCATCGAGCTGGAGGATGTGCCCCAGTACGACTGGTTCGCCCCAAACACAGCCTCTGGGTTGACGCAGGCAGGTCTGGCGCGCATAAACCAGTCAATCGAAGCGTTCTTGTACTGCATTTTGGGCGCGCAGGTCAACGTGCGAAGCAACATTCTTGGCCAAGGCGGCCGGGCGAAAGAAGCCCAGAGCGAGTTTCTGGTGCTGATGGAAGACGCGGTCAGACAGCCCGACCTGGCACAGAGCGTGCAAAGGTACCAGCTGGCGGTAGATGAAGCCAAGGTAAGGCTCAGCCTGGCGGTCTGCCTGGGCGCGTGGCTGATGCCTGCGAGAATGATCATCAACACTAAAAGCAGGGTGGGTTACAACAATAAGCCGAAACAGGCTGTTGCTGGAACGAAAAAGGGGGTAAACAACGAGGTAAACCCAGGCACAAAAAAAGCCGCACTCAAACTCATGGCAGGTGGCCCATCAAAACTCAACCCGCCCAACAGCCACTCATCTAACCCGATCCACAAAGCAGCCATGGCCGCCCTAACAGGCAAGCCACAGCAAAAAAAGAGGAGCCCACGGCACAAGAGGAGCAAACAGCAAGCCAAAACGAAATCAACAAGACAGCTGTAATAATAGGGGTCGTTGGGCTCGCGGCGTTGATATTGATCGTCTTGCGTTAGCCGCGTTTTTTGATATATTTTTCAAACAAAAAGACCACCGCAGCCAAGATCAGCAGCCAGATGTGCTCAGCGAGATAGCTGATCACCTGCCCCGTGGTTTTGAAAAGAAAGCTCACGACCTGGCCGATCAGACCGGGTAGCATAGACCCAAGCTTTGAGCTTATTTCTCTAAGACCGTTTCCCAGTGCTTTGCGGTGGCTGTCGAAGTATTAGTTACCGTGCCCATGACAGCTCCGATCGTGATGCCGGCTGCCAACAGGACGGACGTAACCGTTAATCCATATTTTTTGAAAATTTCTCCGATTCTTTCAGCGAGAGGGCGCGCCCTTTCTCGTTCCTCAATTTGAGTTTGCAAACGCGCGAGCTCCTCGTTTCATTCTTCAATCTTTGCCTCTGCGGCTTCTCTGGTGGAGGGCGTGGTGTTTTTTATCTTGGATGACCGCCTGGTCTTCTTCGTTTTGGCGCTGCAGCTCGCTTTCATGCTCTTTCAAATCGTCCAAAGGCTTGGTGCTGTTTAACCTTTCTTCTAAGACATTTCTGTTCCTTTTCTTTCAACGCGAGGCTTGATTTTAGACTGTCGACTTTTGCCTGGGATTTTTCTTTGTTTTTTACTTGTTTTCAAGCGCGGACACTTCTTTTTTTTTGCTTTTTCAAAATCGTTTTGATTATCTTTTTAAAAAAATCTTTCGCCTTTGGATTTCAGCTTCATTTTCAAGACTGGTGCCCTGTTCTGATTGAGGAGCATCGATCCAGGCTTGTGTTTGCTCGGTTTTTTTCCGAAGCTCTTGCGTTTAATTTGAAGTTCTTCTTTTTCTCTTTCTGCGGCGAGGTCCTCTGCCTCTTTTAGTTGATTTTCAGCTTCTGTCAGTCTTTGGCATTGTTCTCGATGGCGTCGCGATCTTCAGCTATGATTTCTTCTGCTCTAGGCCCAAGTAAATCTTCAAATTTGTCTAAAAAGCTTTTCATGAAGCCTGACCCGTCATCTTTTAGAATCTTGTACTCTTCTATTCCCTTCCCCATAGCAACAATTTTGCCCTCGTTTTTTTCCGGTCCCTCTTCGGATTGACATTTTTTCATGTTGTCTTTTGGGGAATTCGCTTTTTAACCGGTCTATAGTCATTATGAGTTTTGCCTCAAAACGCTTTCGTTTTGCAGGTCGGCGATTGACCCGGCTCTTCTAAGCAAAGGGGTTTCTTCATCATAAGAAATGTCAGGCAGGCCGCTCTACTCGTGTTTCCCCGTTTGCATTTCGATTTCTTCACCGCATTGGTAGGGAGTGGACGCCGCGCCTAGCTGAAAGGTTTGTGTTCTGTTGACCTCTTGTTCCTCCTCATCGTTATAATCGTGGTCAATGTGATAGTCAAGGTCCGGTTCATCGTAACCAAATTCGCCGCCCTCCTGTCGCCGTTGCAATATATTTCAATTGTGTTCTTTTTAAATTAGAAAATAATCTCTGCTGATTATACGATGTTCACTGATGATGTCAAAATCCCGGGTGAAATCCCAGACGTGATGCTTCCAACATATACGGCGAAATCTTTGGGGGCCGCGAAGGCGCCTCGCGCCATCAAACGGATAACCTTCAATCCCACCGAAGCCGACCCGGGCAACACCCTGTACGTTTCGGTGCCCAAGCTGGTAGAAAACGAGGTGCTGGTGCCCCGCTCGCTGGCGCTGCGCTTTGAAATCGACCTGCAGGGTGGACATGCCAATAACCACGTCGTTCAGAACGTTACGCGGGCGCTGGTTGACAAGATGATCGTGAAGTTTCATGGCACCATCCTGCAAGGAACGGTTGGTTAGGATATCTACAAAAGACCTGTTCCTACCGGTCGAAAAACGCGACAACATAGTGCAGGAGGGGTTACAGAGCGAAAAATTGCTCAAAAGCCGGGGACAAGGCAAGCGACCCCGCTGAAACCAAGCTCAACGAGATCTTCGGAAGCAAATACTACATCAGGCTAGACCACCAGATCTTGACCGACCACGGCGTTTTCTATCCACCTGGGCCCAGGTGGTCAAAGGCTCGGACCCCACCAAGCTGAAATACAAACTGAAAAATATCCAGCTCGAGTACGAAATGATACGCAGTAAATTTCTCGGGTCCGAGGCGCTCAGATTGTATGAGGCCGGCAAAGATTTCGCTTATGACCACGTGATGCGCCACAAAATCGTTTCCTTCAAAAAAGGCACGGATTCGCGTCCGGATATTAAAGTCGACGCTCGGAGACGGTCCATGAAAGGGATCCTCTTGCTTTTCGTGTAGCCCTATACAGCAGGCACCCGAGACTCGGAAAAATACATCTTTCCTGACATCACCAAAGTTAGCGTCACCATAAACGGCTCGCCGAAAATGCTGTACAACGAAGGCATCGCAAGCAAGGACATGTGGAAAGAGGCCAGTCGCTTCTTAGTGAAAGAAAAAAGCAAAACCGAACACATGACGCTGGAAAAGTTCTACACCGGCAACCGTTTCGGGCTGTTTATCGGCCTGCGCTCCATGGCCGACCAAACGACGCAAGGCAGCGGCACGCGGCTTGTGAACACCACCGACGGCGTCCAGCTGGAAATCGAGCGGAATACCACCGGATCGGGCGAAGTGAATTGCCATATCTTCGTGACCTCCGACGCCCAGTTAAGCATCCTTGGAAGGCAGCTGGAATCTGTGCAGTATTGATTGGAAAGAAATCTGAAAAATAAAATGGACCCCGGCAACATCCCCTTCAACGCGCTCATCGTGGGCCCGACTAACTCAAGCAAAACGCGTCCCTCGTGAATCAGCTCTGTGGCCCTTTTCGTGGCAAATTCGATTACGCCGCGCTCACATGCCCGACGTTCGCTCATAACAAGACGCTTTTCCGCTTCGCTGAAAGAGATCCGCGGCTGTTCGTTATCATCTGCGAGTAGCACAGGGTTGAATTTTGGTTGAGAGTCATAAGTATGTATTTTGTAGGCACCAAAACGCTGATAATCATTGATGACTGCGCGGCCTCCAGAGATGTGAAAGGGTGCACCCGCAAGCTCGCGAAACTCGGCTTTTCTGCCCGCCACGCGCAAATCAGCGTGTGGGTGCTGACCCAGCAGCTCTCTAGCATCGTTCTGTTTTACACACTTTCGGCCAAGACCACGAAGGCGATTTTTGAAGAATATGCGAAAGAGCTTTTGCAAGATGCCCTCAAGCAGCTGATTGCGAGGCTGAAAGAGAGAAAGCTCTCCCACCTTGTTTTCTCTCTTCGCCACCCGTACGAGATTAAATTTTCGAATTAAAAAAGAAAACGATAACTAAATGGCGGAGCTTACAGCTGATGAAACAAAAACTATAGAAGAAATCGCCCAGATGAAATTCGGGAAATCTAGCCCCAGGTCGCGCATCATCTTTCTTGGTATTCTGACATCTGCCCCACCCAGACCGCCTTTTTCTCTGGCGCAAGCGGGTAGCTGTTGTGGGCTTCGTGGAGCTCCTCCGAGTACTCCAAGTCCACCTCCAAGATCCACCCTATCCGCGGGTTTTCTTTCAGCTTCAGGATTTGCTCTTCGGTGGGCATCACTCTCTTCTACTTGAAGCCTCCTTTGGGCAGCGGCAGGCTCATGGCCCAGCCGTACATGTCGTTCGCGTCCAGGTACGTGATTTATTTGTTCGGCTTGCTTGGGTCCTAGTCGGCCGCCCGCGGGTTGTTCGTCCTCGCGTACTGCTTGCTCGCTATCGATGCCGCTCCGCATGCCCTTTTCGATGAACAAGTGCATGTCTTGGTCTGTCAAGAGCTCCAGCTCGACGCCGGTCATTTTCAGCAGTGCATCCCAGCTCAGGCCTGGGGCTGTGTAATAATGAGCCGGGTCCAGCCCGTACTTTTCCATGCAGACTTTTAGGAAGTTTTCGAACACGACGTCGGTTTTCACGTAGCGGTCGTGGTAGTTGCCGAGGGTCTTGCATCCGAACTCGGCCCAGACCTTCTTCGCGTGGTCGTACTCTTCGTCGCTTATACCTTTACCGGACAGCTTCGAAAAGAACTCTTCTTGGGGTGGGAGCTCTGTCTCGGCGAACCTTTCGAGGCTGTCCATGTACTCGTGCGGGTAGATCCCTTTTTTCAAGAGCAGCTTCCTCTTGCTATCTTCTTGGCAAGATTTTTCTGTTATTTTCGCCGGTTACCAGCGCGTCTAGGCTGCTCATCATGAACTTCAGGCTGTCGATGAACCTCAGGTTCCAAAGCGAAAAGGGAACGTATTTCTCCGTGTTGTTCGGGATGCAGCTTATTTCTTCCCCAACCCGCGCCATGGCCTGCATCAGCAGCTGGCCGCCGTAGCCCTTCAGGTTGTGGAAGACCACCGGGATCGGCGCCGTTCGGGGCTTTATGCGGAGCTTCAGGTTACAAGCGCTGTGAGCGGCGCCCCGGTATTTTCCTGTTATGTGGGAGTGGTCTTTTACTGCGTCTCTATGGTTGTTTACCATCAGCGGCTTTCTTCAAAATATGCAGGCTTCGCTGTCGGGGCCTTTGGCCTGTTTCTTTTTGGGCCCACGAACCCTCTTATCGCGTTGTAATAGCATCTTTTGTGGCTTTGGCCGCAGTACTTGCCCGTGTTGGGGTCGTACGCGTCGAACGCGTCGCGGAAGCCCGCCTTCACCAGGCTTTCGTTGCAGATGTGGCATTCCGTCGCGCTGTTGAATTTTTGCCAGTCTTCTGGCGCCATCACGATGGGCTTTTTGTCAGCTAGCTCAGCCTTTATTAACTTTACGTGGTACTGAAGGCTCTCCAAAAACTTGTACACCACGTCTTCCCCGCAGTACAAGTACGGGCCGTGCGTCTGGCCGTCGCTTCTCACGGTTATGTATGAAAAGCCGCAGGGCTCGTGGAGCTCTGTTTTGGCCGTTGCCTGGTCCTTTTTTGCGCAGCCGTGAATCTTCCTTATCAGCGATTCGAAGTCTGCGTACACCACGAACGGCGCTTCCATCTGCTTGTAGTGGTTCTTACATTTAACCTTGTTTTCGCCCTCTTTGGGCAGCTCTGTCCTTGTGGCGCGTTTCAGGTGCCCCATGCATTCGGGTTTGTGCCTTTCCATCAGCTCTGCCGTCATGTAGCCGTGCAGGCAATGCAACAGCGCGCTCAGCCTTCTCACATATCTGCAATGAGATTTTTCTTTGTCCTGTATAAGCATCAAGTTTATCCTCGGAACGCTTCCCTCTTTTTCACTGAGCCTGTAGACAACAACGCGCTCTTTTTCCCAGCCAAACACGTTTATTGCCAGGTTCGGGTTTTGCTTTTCTAGCTTTTTTATCTGTCATACGGGCGTTGGGAAATCTATTCCTGTGAAATTGAACCTGTCTTCTGTCGAGTAGCTTGACGTTCTTTTCACTTTTTCCCATCCATTGGTGGATATAACGCCGCACGTAGCGCCCATCTCAAACACTGGTTGTCTCGGTTTTGGACGTTGATGATCCCTTTTTTGTTTTTCAGCTTTGGGGGGAGCGGATTGTAGCTGCCTCCGCGGAATGGTTCGTAACGGGCGACGTTGACGTACGCTTCCAAGATGCGTTCCACCACCTAGCCTGAGCCTCTCTGCGACCATACCTCTATTTCGCCTTTAAATTCATCTATTGTGCGGTGAAATACGTCGCTTACTGTCGCCACATTGTTTGTATTAAAAATCGCTGGCTCTCTCTGTTTGAAAAAATATTTCATTTCTTCTTTTCGGACGCCTCTATTTATCGAAACCTTAACGTCAAGTGATTTCTTTCTTAACCACTTTTTCGAATTTCGGTTTAACTTTTTTTGCGAATTTCAGAAGGTCTCCGTTGGATTCTAAAACTACCATTTTCCATGTATGGAGCCATTCGCCGTAGCTGGTTCTTACCATATGGAAGTAAGAATCTCTGATGGGTGTTAAGGGTGATCGGAGCCTCGCGTTTCTCTTCTCCCGAGATAGGGCCGTAAAATTTCTCTAACACATCAGAAAACCTTGACGCGGCCATGGTTGCTTTATACTACTGCAGGCATGTTCAATTGATATATGATTCTAGGGCCACTCTCAAGACGGACCCAAACATGGATAACCAGGGTTTTGGGGATGAAATTATTCCGGCACACTTTTGAGGCGAGCCGCTAGCGAGACTCAAAAATGTGCCGGAATAATTTTGGCCCCAAAATCCTGGTTATCCATGCGTGTAAACATTGTTTTAGTTACAAGTATCTTTCTCTAGTATGTTTTGTTTTGCCGCTCAAAGCTGGCGGCTAAGGATTTATTGCTTTTTTGGTTAACAAGAGATTCGAGTTTAAACTTTAGAGGAAAGTCACGCTAGTTACAATACTCGAGTGACTCGCGTGACTACTATTTCAACGTTATCAATCACTTATTAATCGAGAAAGCAATTAAAAATGTAACCGCCAGGTTATACATTACAACGACCAATGCCTAGTGGTGAAGAAAACAGTCTGCGTTGCTAGTGATCGAACCAGTCATGTGGGAACAGTGTTATTGCTAGCCGTTGAAATAGAAAATTTTGATTAGCCGCAAATTACGCTCAAATTTCGTTGTTATTTGAATATTGCCACAATCGAGCAAAAAGAAAAATGAACCTAGGTACTAGCCATTCAAAATCGTCTCTTCTAATAACTAGCATTGGAAATGTTCCCGCGGGACTGATCAGGTCACGAACAAACTGGCCAAACCATGTGCTGTACATTTCTTTCGAGTGCGGGTCTTTGTTTCGTTCAAGTGCGGGTCTTTGTTTCGTTCAAGTGCGGGTTTTTGTGGACATTGACACTGTAATTTGGAAGCTGTAAGTATTCAATTGTGCTCTCAGCGTTGGATTTAGGTGAATTTAAACGCCTCGACGTTGGCATTTGTCGAAATCTGATGGAATTGTCCTTGTTTGAGTTATTTGTTTCAAAACGAACACGACTTTGAAACGCCTTAGCTTTCCGAATGTTAACTGTGGGAAAAGCTATATTTTGATTGCATTAGTTGATTATTTCCAGTCGCGACAGACACGTAGATAGCTCAGTCCTTATCCGGTTGAATATTGTTTAGAATCGGTGGAAAAGTGCTCTGAGGGCAAGATCCATAAGAGTGAGCCTGAACCAAGGAACGGCAAGTTATTTAAATACTGTCTACCATATTCATCAGGGGAACCGGATACGCGAATTAGTCGCACGGAGTTTGTTTACGCTGACGATAAACGAGCACACGATTGCAAATGTTTGCTTACATTTGAGCTTCCAGGTTAGAATAATGTACGTAAAATTTACTTTTACAAATTAGCTATTACGTTCAAACATTACCAGTTAATGTGAGAATATTTAGCATGAAATTTGAAGGCTATAAATGTAAATATTTTCGTTCTATTAAACTTGTGAGTCTACGGAAACTTGCGCTGTCACGCAACGTGTCAACAAATGGTGGACTTTGACACTATGATAAATCTGTCTG
>Ga0126338_10001710_pt1 | contig 14471 bp, 4 predicted proteins | sample OrbCmetagenome_2_FD_92529 | JGI IMG/M metagenome (GOLD analysis project Ga0126338, IMG submission 92529) | Coral microbial communities from Petempiche,Puerto Morelos, Mexico - Orbicella C C metagenome | ecosystem: Host-associated > Invertebrates > Cnidaria > Coral | place: Petempiche,Puerto...
CCGAACTAGAACACTATTTTCGACGCGATGAACGGTCAAGTGGACTCTCTAAGTTATTGTTCAGTCTTAGGAAAGGCTGATGCAGTGTAATTTTTAAAAATAGAACATAACGACACTTTGTGAGCATAATCTATAGATGGAGTATTAATATTGTATGCCTGAGCATTCAACAAGAACTTCCGGTATTAAAGGGGTCCCACCCCGCCACTCAAGGATGCGTCGGCCACTTCTGTGTAAAAACAACAGCTGTTATTCTTCCCTATCACTAATAAAATTAAACATTTATTTCAAGAAACGTTCTGTTAAAAACATAAGAAATTTGATGTTATGTTTTGGTTTCAGAATTTGAAGCTATTACACAACGGAGCATTTGAGTTCAAAACTTGCCCGCAGGGATGAATTGATCGAGTTCTTAATTTAAATTTCAAATGCGAAAGGTGTGTTTGATATAACGGAACTTCTGTCGCGAACAAATATATTGCTAGTAGATGCCGCAATCTAATTATTTCTCAAATTAGCCGACTTGGTTCCGTACACAACAAAAATAATTTAACAAGTAATACCACTACAAAACTGTCGAATTTTCGAAAGCTGAGAGACGATTCGAAGATAAAAATTTCAGCGGCTGGGATGGAGAGGCCGTGGTGTATTACATATACAAATATAGTAAGCAAAAACAGTTGGGCGAGGAAAATGCTTTAGATAAGCTACAGAAATCCGAGACAAAAAAGTCATGAAAGTTTTTTTTTTTTTGTTTCGCCCAAGCTATCTGATATCAACAGTTAACAATAACAATAATTAGACAAGTCAAGCATACATCATTACGTAACTTCCCACGCAGGTGCCATGTGTGACAAACCCATTTTGAAAAAGAACGCCAGTATAAAGCACCACTCTGCTTGCACTGTGATTAGACGAAAATCATTCTCGTATAAGTTCTAAGTTAAAGGAGAATCTTGACTTTATAACAGAAACGGAGCACTTTCGTTCTTGTTTTTAAAGAGTTGTGAAAACACACATGCACCCGTGAAAATTTTGCAGAACTTGAAGCAACTGTGAAAATTGGCTTAATCTTGTTTCCAAAACATCCAGTCGTGTTTTCACCGCAATCCTATGGAAACACGAATGAACGCTTTCTAAATAGGGAAATTCTGCGGTGGAGGGTCATAAAAAGAATTCGTTCACACCTTTAGTCTCGTGTTCCCGAACAATCTCTAAGCCTGGAACAGTTTAAATTTACGTTCTAGTTTTACATCACAAGACAAGGCAAGCAACACTCCTGATCACAAGTTATGCGAGACAACGTGTGCGATTTAGGGGCTAATTGCTTAAATTAGTAGACCAAGTCGATCTACATTTCGGGGTGATTTGATTCCGTCGAACGTGCAGAAGCTGTTGTTCTAAGCGAGGCAACCTTGGCCTATGCCGTATCTCTGCCTCCTCCCCCAACCCTCCCCTCGGGCCAAACAAGCTGGGTCAGCGAATGAAAACAGCGTTTGGATATGTTGTTGTTTCTCTGGGCAACTGAGATCAACTGACGCATGTAATCCGGCATGACTTCATAAAGCCAACTTGACAACAATGTGCACTTTACCTTAACCTCATCAGGAAAGCATGTATTACACGGGAACATTCGCCAAACCACACACGAAGGGGAGCTTTCGCTTCGGTGATTCACAAACGGCCTTTGTCAGTCATTTTAACCTGTTCTTTTGTTTGTAAAATACTTGTTTTCTTGAGAGTTTCGTTTTCAATCGTTTATTTTTACCCTTACCTTTCTTCGTCTTCAGTAGTTATCAATACTTAACTAAAATATCGATCACACACAACGTACACATGAATTACTAATAGTCCAAAAATATCTTCCCGTGCGTCCAAGTTTTCCGGTTGTCGTTTCACGAGAACGGATGTCGGAAAACGCGTGTATGGATATGCTTGCATAAACGTATTGAAACACAGGTTAACAGTGAGTTTCTTGTTGTGCAAATCGCAACAAGCAAGGATTTGGTTCAGTGGGTACAATGTCACGAGACCTTAGCCTTTCTAGCTCTTTCTCATGTTTCTTAGCAAATTTCACAGCAAATGAAAAGAAAATCTTTTCCGCATAGTCTTGTTAAAGTTACTAATTTTAAAATTATCGATGATTCTTAAGTTTGTATGCCATAATTCTATTTTGGTTATAATGAGAAGTCCCTCCGGCCATTCGGCTCTTGAAAGGAAAGTTGCATGACGTCATAGCCGTGTTTTAGCCCTAATTCTCAGGACCCCTCCATCTTTGAGCGCGTTGCAGTATCAGCCCATATTCAATGTAATCTTGAAGGAACAGATAAGTCTTGCCTCTTTTAGTCTTTCTCGCTATTTCCAACTTAAGCATGGCGGATATCAGGTTGTCAACCCTACGGGTCCCACGTGACTGAGGCGATTTGAAACACGTCGATCAAAAACAAACACGTTCAAACGCCAGGTGCTGGGAAAGAGGCACACGTTCAGGGCATGTGGATTGCGTCAAATGTAGTCACTTTTACGTGAAAATTGTTATTCCGCTTTCACCGGCGGTTCTTCTTCCTTGAGTCGTTTATGTGGCGGTTAGCGGCTTCAGCGACCGATCGATTATTCAATGGTCGAACTAGGTGGTCTGTTGAAGAGGTAAGATTTTTCTTCACAAACGGGTTACACGTACTAGCAGCCTACGTGAAATGAGATGTCAACTTACCCCTTCGCAGTGGTCTTTTTCCTCGTTTAGTTCCGTTCGCATTCTTTGAGCTTGTTTGTCCGATTTTCTCTCACAGAAAGGCTGTTATCAACACGAAAAAGTCATTCGCCGTCCGAAATTCGCGTTGTGTTGTTCTCGGATGCTATAAAATCTCTCTGACGACTAGAATGCGCTCCGCAATACGTGAACCATCTCGGTCAAAAACGTGAACGACCACCATGTTTGGTCACATGCCACGTTGCCAGCGAAGCAGTTTTTTGACGTTTTATCGCGCACAATTCACTTCATCGACTTATTTGTCGCTTTTTGATTCAAAAGAGTCTGTATAACATCGTTATAAGCGATGACTCGTACTGTAGTTGCAGACATGCTATAGTTCACGTTTAGTCTCTTTCCGCCATTCCTATCGTTCTTGCGATTTTTGGCCTGTCTACATTACTTGGGTGGAACAGATCTGGCTTACCGGATTACATTCTGCGTAACCAATAAGTGTTTGAACGTTCTTTTTTGACCAAAACAGGAGAACTGATAACTCTTCGCTTGTAACTGAGGCTAGAAGTAGAAACCGCACGTGCATTCAATTCCCTGAAGGCGCTTTCTCGACGATCAATTAATAAAAGAAACTAACAGATTACTCGATTTCGTCTTGTCGACGATTCCTTTAGGGAATATTTATTACCGTTTACTTAGGAATAAATTCTAGTTTTGAGAAATGCAACAGAGGTTTTAGTTTATGTCATTAAACTCGTAATATCGGGCACGTGTAATTTGATTGTGAGAGTACATTCACACAAGTACGCCTCAAAGTCATTATAATTCCAGTTTAAAGCAACATTATTCGCATTTCAGTCTATCGTGAAGTGAAAAATTTTATTCTTTCTCTATGATGTAGTTTTGAGATTAACTTTTATCGTGAAAATTCCGCTTTCGACAAGGAAATTCCTCCGACCCATGGGGGCACTCTAGCTCAAGCCGATGGACGATACGTGAATATGGCCGATGAATTTACGAGTGAAATTTAGATTTTGAAGATTTTCTTTGAGAATGGAGCAGCGGAAACATTTTGGAATGTCTGTCATGTCTGCTCTTTTGTGCGTAAATGGCTGACCTTTACGTCCGGTTCTCGAATGTCTTAATAAAGTCAGTGTTTTGATCAATCACTACATACATAACTCGGGATCGTCACTAAGAACTGAGAATTCATGGTAGAAAAATCTGTCGGGATAGAACACAACAATCTCCCAGAATATCTGCGTGGAACGGTTAGAATTCAGATTTGTTTTGCTTCTGTTTTACATAGATTCTTCTAGAAAAGTTCTAGGAAACAGTAATTATGCATATAATTTGTAAGCTCAGTATTTGTTTGACGAAATTGTGTTTTGCAATATAAATTCACCATCATCAATTAATTTGGTGTGCTGAACCATTCTATTAGTACATTTATGTTAGATTTGGAAGTGTCGATTTAATTTGCACTGGCACGTTGTTCATGTACATTAATTGTATTGTTTCCAATATTCTTTGGTGGAAGACGTGATCAATGCGACATTTTACAGTGCATTATGCAAAATATTACAGCTTGTGTTGAAAAACCATTTTATCCCATAGATGCAAAACATTAAATTGAATGAATACCATTCAACCTCTGCTTAGTAGCTACTTCTAGATACAACTGCCAGGATTTTTCTTCCCAACCATTCATTGATCAGAAAAATTAATTTTCTGCCACAAGGTGGCCCTACATTACAGAGAGGTTCAGCTGTACTGTAGTCACCCCTAAATAACTTTTTACATAAATTTACTTTTTAACACATTTATTGGCTGATTTTACAGAAATTTCTCTTCCAAGTAAATGGTTTGAATTCCATATGTATTATATACATTTTTTTAAATTTCAGTGTTTGATTTTGACTAGAGCACAGTGAATCTTTGATAAAACAGAATATTTGTGGAAGTGACGGTTCTCAAAAATGATACAAAGGTAAGACAACATGTAAACTTAGACATTTAATTTAGGGAAAGGTAACAATGAAAATCCACAAGTTATATTAAAATTATATTTCATAAGGTATTTGGTAGAGTAAAAGAAGAACCCTGATACAGGCAAATCTCTCCTCACTAACAACTCTAGAATACAAACACATTTTATTTGGACAATTAACTTGGTTTCAGAGACACCACAATCAATATTGGACATACATTCTCTACCTGTACATTACAGACACTCAGCTTGGCCTCTCTCATGTGCTTATTAAAGAGGCTCAATTGTAATCATGGTAGAGTACCTCATTTTAGTATAATTTCTAGAGGTGAATTCATGAATCCAATATTCTGATTGGTCAAAAAGCCTAGCTTATGAGGCTATATATAAAGTGCTGGCAGTGAATATCATAATTAGAGTTCAAAGCTTGATTACCAAGCTATGAGTTGTTTTCATCTTGTTTGAAAACTTTTCCAGTGCCCATTACATTTTTTCTTGTCACCTCCCCCAGTAAGTCAGACATTTACGTCTTTCGCACTTGTTTAGTGCATGCACTACATCATCTGCAGGTACATGTTTACAACTGGATTTCTGTATGATTTTCTTTGGATAACAGCTAGTTTTTCAGACAGAAGACACCAACCGTAGGTGGTTGACAATAGGCTGCTATTCTGGTGTTCCTGGTTTAAGATTAAGTACAGGTTCATTAACTTGATTTGGTCAGTTTAGTCGCCTACTTAGTAGCGCAGTTGATTGCGTCAGTGTCAACCCTAGCGTGCACGTGTTGTGTAAACCATGCCTTGCATGATGCACAGAATGTGTGCACACTAACAAAACTAGGCACCATCCTTAAGGCATTTAAAATTGTAAACAGAGTGATTTCCTAGATCAAGAACTACTCAGTAAAGCTACCGAATAATCTCTGAGTGAGAAGTGTCTTAAGTCTTGTACTGTACATCCTCTGTAGAGATCTTTGTGATTTTTATAAAACATATTGCCCATAACTACTAATAAGTAATTACTTTTCGTACTTAATGACTGTTCAATTTGATGTCCATTAAGTCTGCAACATCCAGCATGAAACTCTTAGCATGCAAAATTATTCAGCCCTCAAGAACGACAATTGTGATGGATATTTTTGTCAGCCTTGTTAGTTCTGCAGTTACTACTGTAAGTTATGAATACGTGATATGATCCATAATGGTATGGATCTCAGCATATATGAAAGACTGCACTGTTTATATGCACAGACCCAATTTAATATGCCTCAATCTTTCTTTCTTTTTGTTTCAGGAAAGTGAGCATTAAACGAGTTCTCACAGAGATTGAGCTTGAAGACTTAGAAATTCCATCTACTGATGACCTTAGCGTACCTGAAAAACCCAGGAGGAAGACCTCAAAAGTCAGCAAGGAGGAAAATCCAGAAGAAAGCAAAACTGATCCTGTTGATAATGATAATGCTGGAGATGTGACTGAAGATCCTGGCACTAAAGTGTCAGAGGTTGATAAAAATGATATGGAGGGGAATGAAAGTCCTAAAGATGTTGCTGAACAAGATGTACAAGGTACTGAATACTTCAAAATACTATTTTTTTTTATCTATACTGAACATTTAACTTCCAATTTGTTATTCCACCGTATTGAACTTTGCGAAGTCAGTACTGAAAAGTAAGTTCATTTTATCTTGGGTGGATGTTTCAGGGCTGTCGTTAAGTTTTGAGTCACCTGTAGCCTTGTTCTCCACACCCATGGCAAACGTGTTACTGTGTGGGTGAATTCCATCAACAACAGGCAATTTTACCTGTAGCATCAAGGGAAAATCAAGCGTACTAAGCCATAACAGGTATTGCAGGTTATGGCCCTTAATGACAGCCCTGTGTTTGTTTTATAATTAATTTTTGTTTCGCAAGGTACAATTCCAGGTACACTTCTTCATTGAGCTCGTTAATATAATTATTAGATAAGTTAATATCCCTAAAAGGCTCATTGATCTAATTTTATTTAAACTGAAATTAAAGTTTTTGTTATCTCAGATTCGCAGTCTAGTACTGTTTCTGGACTGGATGACTCCTCCCAAGAGGCCAGTGGAGCCTCGTCCAAGCGACTTCGGATGTACAAGTGTGAACGCTGCAACACTCAGTACATGGGTCTGGCAATGTTGCGCCAGCACTGCAGGGATGTACATGGTGACCAGAAATACTACAAGTGCCATGTGTGTGGAAAGCTGTTCAGCCATCCAAGCAGTAGGAACATTCACTTGAGGCTGCATTCTGGAGAGAAGCCGTACAAGTGTAGCACCTGTGGCAAACAGTTCAGGGTGTCATCACATCTGAAAGACCATGTTAGGGTCCACACTGGTGAGTTACATATGGCTTTCTCATAGGTTAAACAGTGATTAAAGACTAAAAATCTTTAATAGGGTCAAGTGGTCAGGTGCCTGGTAGGTTTGAAATATTTCTTATCATAAGTCAGCTTACATTTGTGTGGTATTTGAGAAGTGATAGGATTTTTGAATAGAGTAAAACAAACAGTACCAGATGAAAGTACTTCTCAATAGCTTTTATTTAAATGGTCACGCACTAGAGTTTTATCCACAGCCTATAAAGCTAGAACAACCTGTTGTATTTTGAGGTAAACAGTATCACATGAAAGTACCATGTAATAACTTTCACTTGAATGGCCACACTAGAGTTTCATCCACAGCCTATAAAGCTAGAACAACCTGTTGTATTTTGAGGTAAACAGTATCACATGAAAGTACCATGTAATAACTTTCACTTGAATGGCCACACTAGAGTTTCATCCACAGCCTTTAAAGTTACAATAGAATCACATTACATGGCATAATAAATTGTAAGTACCTTTAGGATTAGTTCTCAGTGGGTTTCACTTCAATGATCACAGGCAGCGAGAAGCATATAACTTGAGGTTAGATTCTAGATGTGAATTGTTAACAAGTTAAGCCCAGAAATTTATAATCAAAATGTTATGCAATAGTAATCATGGCTTAATATTTTGTTTCTCAGGGGAGCGTCCGTATATTTGTGACATTTGCCAAAAGGGATTTAAGCAGTCCAGTGACCTGAAGAAGCATCGTCGCACACACACCTTGGACAAACCTTACAAGTGCCCTATCTGTCCTTCAGCCTTCACCCGTTCCCATCACTGTCGCGGCCACATCAATTCTGTCCACAAGTTCTTCAAATGTGCTTGCGGTGCTCTGTTTACCTCTGAGGATGCCTTTGAGCGACACAAAGAGCTTCATCCTTCAGTATTTCCAGAACAAGCTGATGGCGAGGAAACTCCACCAGAGGTGTCAGATTCTGCACAGAACAGTAGTGTACCAAAAGACAACACCCAAGAAGACAACGAACTACATGAAAAGAATCTGAAATTGGATGTCGCCAACCAGCTACTTGAGCTTCACAAGATAATGCAACACAGGTCCTCGTCAGGCAACACCACAGGCAGTGGATCAGAAACATTGTCAGACTCAGGGGACGAGGGGAACTCTAACAACCATTCTAAGCAGTCACCGCCCTCAAGTGAGGTGACACTTGTGAGACCACAACCAGCTCCCTCTGTTAGCCCAGTCTTGAGCTATGACAATGATCCAAACAGGCAGTCACCAAATATGAGTCACATGGAACAAGCAAGTTTCCTTCCACCAAAAATCACCAGCGAAGGTGTTGAGTTTCATTTACCTCAAGCAAGGTACTTTTACAGTTCACAGCCAAATCCTCAAGGTGTGGATTATCTGAGGTTGCCATTCCAAAGCATCAGTCTTGGAGGGAATAGAAAGCTATCACCAGAAAGAAAATTTGGACATGTCAGTGTTCCTTCACCTGAAAGACGGAAAAGTCCTCCTTCGCCTCAAAGACGAAAAAGTCCTCCTTCACCTCAAAGACAAAAAAGTCCAGTGGATCAGTTAGTTAATGGCATCCATTCTGCATTTCAGGATGTTCCCCAACATGCACAATGTATGTCACGCTTTGTGATGAATGTTGATCCTCAAAGCCAAAAAGGGAATTATAGCGTTTTTATTGAAAACAGCTTGAGAGCAGCAAATTCCCCAAAGGGCAGTGTTGAAGTGTCTAAGACAGCTGAGAGTGTAAACACTGTTCCTTGCCATCGTGTGTCTGTCATTCAATATCATTCCAGTTCACCAAAGCCTGCTAATGATGCAAAAAGTGAAGAAAGCTCGGTCCAAGGCACCCTACAGGAATGCGATTATAAATTAAGTACTTTGGCATTGTCTAAACCTGCACCTAGGACGTCGGCAAACCAGTCTTTTCCTGATCAACCACAGAACCACCATGTGCCACAGAATTATAACCTAACCATGAATAACGTCAAATATCTGGTTGGTACTCCTTCAGAAAGGATTCCCTTTGTACCACGTAATGCTGAAAGTCCCATGACACTGCAGTGGAGCAAGGAAATGAGTGACCTGGTAGGGCAATATCCTTGGGCTTTGAAACAAGAAAAGAACACTCGCGAACAGTTTCTCATGAGGGAACAAGCACTGCAGTTTTCTTACCCAAACCCTTCTTTGGAGAGCAACCAACTTAATGTTTTCTCCCAAGCTATTGCACAATCATCAAGAAGCCTGTATAATGTTCACACTTCTCAAGAGAGGTCTGTTGACATGTTGAAATATTTAGCAAGTGAACAAAGCAAACCAAAGGATACAGCAGAGAGAGAGACAGGCTCACCACCAGGTGATGATGATTCCGAGACTTCAGAAGCTTCTGAGTCAGGTGATGCACCAAATGAGAGAAAATTGTCTGGCAGTGGTGGCCAACCGTCACCATCTTCTGACTCTTTAGCAGGTGAGATTATGTTCAAGCTACAATTTGTCACACTAAAGCTTTAAATAAGTTACCCCCTCACTATAAAACCCCTTTTTACATGTATGTAGAGTGGTTGCTTGCCTCATTCTTTTTGTAAGATTGACCTGTTTCAAAATAAGTGAGCCAGAAAGCTTGAATGTCTTTGTCAGAAATTATTTCCTCTCCTGGGTGGAAAGAGGCATTGCAAGTCTTGAAATAAGTCAAAGGTTTCATTTTCATTGTTCAACTGCATGCCCTTCAAACTTCAACTGTTTCGCGGCTACTCCTAGCTGCCTCATGGTGCAGAAACTGAAGTTAAGCACCAAGAGCTATGAACCAGTTGGGGTTAAGAGGGTCCTCCAGACAGAATGCTGGAGAGTAACCTGCAATGGACTTGCATGCTATCCAGGGGGGAGTAGAAATACTCCTAACCACCTTATGCTGCAAGAACCATGCAGAGTCGGCCTTGGGTTAATTGTGTCCCTGTAGGCCAGCTTTACTTTGAAGACCAAACCTTTTGACTATGCAAAAGATATCACATTCGATATAATTAAATATAGTGTATGTATCTTTGATTGTTGCAATCTGTAGATATGATTATTTGACTTAAATATATCTGATCCGTAGGATTTTTGTTCACTGAATCCATTTTTTCACTCTGATGAAGGTTGACAGATGCCACTGAAAATTCAGTGTACAAAAAATTCTACAGAGCGGATATATTTAGTTCAAAGTAATTTTTTTCTCAACAGCATTTGAAGTAGTTTTCTGTACCATTTTATTGTTATAGAGCAAAAGGACTCATCAGACAGTTCTGTTCACCACTGCGAAGTCTGCAATAAGACGTTCTCTCGTTCCAGCCTTCTGAAGCAGCATTCTGTTATCCATATGGGTAACAAGCGATTTAAATTCCGCTGTGAGGTGTGTGGCAAGATGTTTCGTACACGCAGCCACCTGCGTGATCATATGCGTATACACACAGGTATGGTTACTTTCATGACTTTACATATTGCAAGCACTTATGTATTATTTGTATTTTTTTGGTTGTATTTTTGTATTTCTCCACTTGATGACATGAATACGATGAAAAGAAGTGGAAAGGGCAAAATGTAGTAGATTAATTATATGCCCTTTTAATTTAATTTTATTATTTTGACCATGAGCATCAATGTTTTTGATGCACTAATAAAAAATTAATGAAAATTATACGGAAATCATTGTTTAGTGAAATGTCGGTGATGTCTGAGTCCCACATTTGCCCCAAAAGGTAATTAAAATACCATTAAACTTAATGAATGCATGTCATTGTACTGCAATTACTATGGAATAATTTTCCCTTCAGTTGATATTTATTTTTTTGTGTTTTATTCTTTTAGGTGAGCGACCATTCAAGTGTCATATCTGTCAAAAAGCCTTCAAACAGTCCAGTGATCTTAAGAAACACATCAACCTTCACACCGGAGCCAACCAGTTCAAGTGTGAAGAATGTAATATGGAGTTCCGTAGAGCTGATGCACTTCGTAAACACAAACTGGGACACAAAGTGGGAAACATGCCCTGTGGACATTGTGGGAAGAACTTTTTGCACATTGGAGCATTAAGAGCACATAGAGCTATGCATAATGGTAAGACTGAAAATGTACGTGTATATGTATTTAACAACTTTGTATCCCATGTTGTTAGGACTTTGTTTTCGGTGTCTCAATGTGATTTCCTGGGTAGCCTTACTGTCTAGCAGCTACCAGTCTACACAAGGTCTGAGTTTCAAATTTAGTAGTGTATGTGTGGCTATGTTATTTGATCCATTCAGGGCTCGAAGTTAACTTTTTCGTTCGGGAGCCAGCTGGCGACTAATGGAAAAATTTTGGTCGCCAGATTGTAAATTTTGGTCGCCAACTTCTTTCATAAATAACTTTAACTAATTTTATACGTTACTTTGCATGCAAGAAAAGTCACAACTGAAGAGCGAAAACAATTAGAAACAACACGAGTAACACTTAGTTATGAAGCTACCATTGTTCTCACGTGATATGTCTCTGGCCCGAAGGTGATGGTTGTCTCCATAGTCATTTTAAATAAAGCAAAGCATAAAACGTTTTAAGTCCGTGGTTTTCATTGCGAGACAAATACGGGTACTTGCGTATTTTCCCTTTGCTACTTCTTCGAAATGCCGTTCTTTGTTTTCGACTTGCTTTCCTCGAAGGATTCAAAGTTTGGATTAACCTTTTGGCTGAATCTTCATTCCCCGCATGTAAAAACTCACGTAATTCCTTCAACTGACTGATATCTGCCGCCATTTTTGCGGCAAATGAAAAGCACATGGTGTTGAAGTGCGCCTGCGATCCCAGTTTCGGAAGAAGCCGCTGAAACAATATGGTGCCCCGTGGACGCAGTACGCAGTATCGACCTGTCGAAATACATTCAATTTTTTCGATTATCTTGTAATATTCAGACATTATTTTACTGGGAACGGAAAGGTGACTTGTATACTAGCTACCATATCTGATTGATTTCCTAATATAAAGATTTAAAAACAAGTTGTTTCGTGGTTTTCTTTAGTTATCGGACAAAATGCGAGTCGCCAGCTGGCGACCAGTTCTGAAAATGTAGTCGCCAGTGCTCAAATTTTGGTTGCATTGGCGACCAGTGAGTCGCAATTTCGAGCCCTGCCATTGGTGAGGAAATCTCACCAACAGAGAAAGACCTTGAAATAACCTAGTTAAAGATTAAGCCCATTGGGTCATAAGGCTTGCACGAGACAATCTAACTCAGGAATTGGTAGGATGGAATGCCAATCCGTTGCAGGTCATTGCCCAGCATTGTTGTGTCATACCAGCAATTTGCTGGCACCAGATTTATACATTTAAGGTGGAGCATAGTTAATAGAGGGGACTGGTTATGATGTTCGGCAAACATCAAAGGAGCAAAGAAAGACGCCATGATTTATGTTGGAAGGTCCACGACAGTGCACAATCTTTTGTTTTGCGCTCATACACTATGCATGAATTACATAACAAAGGCGTTTTTATTGGTTAGTTCCTCAGTATGGAGTAAACAACTATTGTGTTTTGTGCACTGTCAAGGCCAAAAAAGCAAACAAAAACAAACAACAAAGAACTTTGTCGGGTTTCATAACCATTCCCCTCTATTATTTATGGGTGGAGAGAGGCACAGTCTCTGAGGGTTTAAGTGTCTTGTTCAAGAGTGCAGCTCAATTACTCCAGCATCTTACGCTACTGCACATCACACTAACCTGCAGCAATCAAATTTAAGCTGATTTGAGACTTTTTTTACACACACTTGAATCAAAAGTCAGTTGAATTTAACTACCGTCAATTCTGTCTCAACAGTTCAACCTGTGAAAGCAAGCAGATCCTTTCATCGCTGCAACTACTGCTTCAAGACATTCACAAAAGCAGAGAGCTACAAGGTTCACATTGAGGAGCACACTCGAGAGCAGGGTGGAGCGGTTGTGCTGTTTGACTGTAAAATCTGTTCCATGAAGTTCTTCACCGAGGTTGAATTCCAAGATCATATGAATATTCATAATGGAAACCGCCCATACAAGTGCTTTGTTTGTGATAAAGAATTCTGCATTGCCGAACATCTGCAAGATCATGTCAGACTTCACTCTGATGCAACTTCGCGTGTCAGGTGTGAAGAAGGTAGCAATAGATTTCAAATGCCAGATGACTTAATGAGGCATTCAGCGATACATGCTTGATGCCATTATGGATTAAATTTATGTAACTTCTGTATGCTGTACACTGGACAAAACTTGGGCTTGATCAACTTGAACTGCTGATTTGCATATGAATATTAGCAATAGCAACTATTCTTTATGCCTCGTTCTGAAATACTTGATTTTCCTATCCAATAGGAAGTAAATCAGTGATCCCAGTTGATCTGCTTTGAGTTTTGCCACTGTGTAATGTTTCTTAATTCTTTAACTCTCTTTCACTAGCTAATGAGCACTAACATTTCAGGTTCAACGGTATGAAATGTAATTGATAGCATACTCAGATTTGAAAGACCTCCATAATTTGTCCCTAGAAGGTACAGTGTTCTTAAGCTAAGCTGGCAGCACATTAGCTTATTTCGAGAGGGCTCTCAGAACAGTATCATGGCAGGTATTCTGTTGTGACTCACAGAGGGGCCTGTGATTTTCTTTGAAATGCTTGTGGGCACTTGTGTTTGGTTTCTCAAGGAGTAAGCCTGCAGTACACTGCAGCTGACAAAATTTGATAGGATCTCTTGAGACCTGTCACTGCCAGGTATTGCTGACAAGTCACAAATTTCTTGTTAAGTTGTCTAAAAATCTTTTGTTGGCAAGTGAGTCAGCCAGTATGTCACTGGCTTTAGCAGTCTTATCAAGGCTATTGATAAGCAGCTGGTAACCTACAGCAGCAAATACTTGAGAGGCACTAATGACAGGTCAATAAATCTGGTATTGCATCTAGTTGTAACATGTAATTTGTGATAATCGGTATTGATCAACGTGCCCATGCCTCATAACCTATGAATGTGTTGGGTTGTGTAGTGCAGGCAAAATTTGTAAATAGCAATAATGTTACAAGTACACTGATAACAGTTATAATTTATAATATATTATATTAACTAGCTAATTTCTGTCCAGAAATTACTATTTTACTATCTTTTATTGTAGATCTGTCTCTATCTCTATGTTAAGAAAGTATGATTTTATTAGAAACGTATTTCATTTAGTTCTTTAATCTCAAGTTGATCAGTGGTCTTGAAATTGAACTTCGCCTGGAATAATAAGTTTGATGTAGTGGAAGTACTTGAACAAGAGATAAGTCATCTGATAGGAAATCAAATCCATGTTTCTGTGGAAAGCAAGGTTGTGATTGTTTCATAATTAAGCAAAAAGGCTTCACTTGTATAGTTAATAAAGTCTTAGTGTATTTATAAATTTTGTTAGCCA